>Ga0265297_10006474_pt1 | contig 16970 bp, 10 predicted proteins | sample Munlanlwell13791_FD_192502 | JGI IMG/M metagenome (GOLD analysis project Ga0265297, IMG submission 192502) | Leachate microbial communities from a municipal landfill in Southern Ontario, Canada - Leachate well 137-91 | ecosystem: Engineered > Solid waste > Landfill > Unclassified | place...
ATTTCCCGTAATGATAAAAAAATTGGCAGTAAAACAGGCCTCTCAAAAACAGCCATACATGAATTCATTCATTCAGGTCCGGGGCCTTCATATAGCAAAAGCCTGAGGGTGAAAAAAGGTGACATTTTTTACTTAGTTGTTGATAATGTATATCCAAAAGGCTCGGGACATACTATCGTTTTGCATTATACCGATATAAAAAAACCGGCGGAAAATAGTATCACCGAAAACAAAACTTCGGGGAATAATAATCAGCAGAAACCCAAAGTAGTTGTCCCGGAAAATGCCACCGTAAATATCAATATTGTTGATAAGGTTACACAACAACTTGTAAAAGCCAACGTAAAAATATTTTTTAAAAACAAAACCGGAGAAGCCCCTTTATTCTCGTTCGACAGCGTTTCGTCCTGTGTGGCTTCTTTGCCGCTCTCATCATCATTTTCCATAAAAACGGAAGCCGAAGAATATTTTGACCAGATAAAAGACTTTAAAACCAGTGCTACAGGGGAAAATGTAATAATTAAAATTGAACTCGACAGAATAATGGCAGGGCAGAATATTGTTTTTGATAATATTCTTTTTTATGGGAATTCTGCCGCCTTTTTACCCGAGTCAAAACCCGTAATTGATGTTATTGCAAGCACCATGAAACGTAATGGAAAATTAAAGATAGAAATACATGGTCATGTGAATTGCCCTTCTAATTGGGAGGATTGTAATAATATGCAGGAGCACAATATGCAGTTGTCTGTAAACCGTGCCAAAGCAGTATATGACTACCTTGAAGACAAAGGGATTGAAACAAACAGAATGGCATATAAAGGATTTGGCGCTACAAAAATGTTATTTCCCGATGCACGCAGCGAAGACAGAATGAAGAAAAACCGAAGGGTGGAAATTTTAATTATCAGCAACGATTAAACCTTAACCCTTTCGGGTACCTGCTTTTTTTAAGAAGCCAATAATAAAATAAAGAAAAAACATAAACAGTGAAACAGCAGAAATGTATAACCCTGCTTTTACCGGTTTAAAATTGTATCGGAACAAAATTGTGTTTTTACCTTCCGGAACTTGTGCTCCCAACATTCCAAAGTTCACCTTTATAATATCCGACTTTTTTTCATTAACCTGCAATTCCCATCCCGGGTAATAATTCTGAAGCAAACAAAGTAAGCGTGGACTTTTTGTTATGGACTGGATTTTGATTTCGTAAGGCGAAAATGCGGAAATCCATACGGTGTCAACATTTGAATATGTTAAAGGTGAAACTTTGTTAAGTTGGTTATACTCATTTTGCGGCAGGTAACAGATTTTGCTAACAGCAACAGATGATATGTTTTTGTTATGTTTTGCAGAATATTCACTGCAAAATCCCGATGCCAAAAACACAGGAAAGTTATTTATAAGTTTATTAAAATTTTCCGGCAGGGAGTCAACAAGATATGTGTACCCTTTAAAAGCAATAGGCGCAAATCCGTCATAAGCAATATGTTTATGAAACGTGCAAAGATTTTTCCAGAAAGGGCCTTCGTTTAAGCCGCATGTATCACAATTTTGCGAAACAAGCCTGTCGTTTTTTATGTGAAATCCCTCAGGAAATCCTTTGCTGATTTTTTTTACCATTCCGGCATTAAAATTTTTATAATAAACGGTATATGGTGCGTTAAGTTGTGAAGAAAATATGGCATCGGAAACAAAAAGAAAGGCGATAAAAAGAACAAGTTTTTTTCTGTTCTTAATAAAAACAATCCCTATTGTAAAAAATACAAGAAAGGCCATCTGTACGACACTTTGAAATGCAATGTGCTGCCTGATGAAAGATATTTCGGATGCCTTGAAAAGTTCATTTTTAATGAATCCTTTTATCATTAGATATCCTTCTAAACGTGACTGAATCAACATCCAAAGTAAAAACCCGCTCGTTATTATTATCATGCCAATAAGTTTTTTATCTCTGAAATTTTCTTTACTCAAAAAGGTATTTAGCCCGTATCCTGCCATAAGTAAAAAGAAAAATATAATAAAAAACCTGAAAAGGGAAGGGAAGCGAAACATCCCCATCAAGGGAACGTATTTGTATAAAAATTCACGAACAGGCAGATAATTGCCCATGGATGCAAGAAGGCTCAGCAGCCCGAACACAAGAAATAAACGATAAATTCCCGGAGATTTTTTTAACAAAGCATAAAAAAAGAAAATAAGCATAAAAATGCCAAAGTATGCATTCGACATGGACAAATCGGTATCATAATATGACATATTCCGGATAACGGCAAAAGGAAGCAGGAAAGAAATCATACTGCGAGGAGAAAAAGGGCAAAACCCTGCCATTTCGGGAGAAACATTTCCTCCTCTTGTAACATGAGGAATAAGATAATAAACCGAAACTAAAAGTACCATGCTGAAAAGCAGTGTAGATATTATAGCTGTGAAATTTAGCAGAATAAACCTTTTTAGCTGTTTAAGTTTTTTTTCTTTAATTAATTTAATGATAAAAAAACAAAACAGGGAAACAAGAAAATAAAATAGTATAAATAAAAAAGCCGGGTATCCGCCCGAGATAAGCATAAACATAAAAAAGGAAAAATACAGAGCGTTTTTTAAATGTTGTTTTTCAAATAACAGTATAAATTGAGATAAAATAAGCGGAATCCAGGCACCACTTATAGTAAAAGTGAAATGCTGAGAGTTTCCGATAAAAAATCCCGAAAAAACATAGGCAACAGCTACAAAAAAACATACTGATATATCAAACTTAAGCGTTTTGCAGAGGAAAAACATCCCGAAAGCTGCGATACACAAATGCAGAATGTATTCAATATGCAGGGAAAAAATATCGTATCCGTATAAAATACTAACAATCCAGGTAACAGGATACCACGCACCGCTTTGCGGGTCGGCATGTATGGGGTAGCCCAAGACCTGAAAAGGATTCCAAAAGGGCAAAAATCCATTTCGTAGCGACTCGGCAATCATGTAACGCCAGGGATAATAACAATCAATCATGTCATATTTAAGCGGGTGTTTCATCATTGAAATCTGCCAGTAACCGGCCACAACAATAACGAAAAGCAACAGGTAAGGAAACCATGATTTTCTGCTTATTTGCAGAAGCATAAGTTTAAATTTTTATCTACAATATTACGTAAAATATCAGCTTCATGTTCTGTTAAGGTTAGAAAGACCTTTGTTATTTGACAAAAAATTACGAATTTTGCAGGTCTTTTTCAAAAAGAAACGGTGTTGCAAAGAACTGTTAATTACTCCCCGAAACATACGTTTTGCTTCATAGCAATTTATTATTTAGAAATAAAAACTAAGGATAATAGCTATGTATAAGAAGCCTGTAATTGCTCTGCTTATTATTATATTTATCAATATAATGTTGTTAGGGTATTCAATGTTATATAGCTATACTGATAATTTGTGGGTGAAGAAAAATATCCGGTTTCTTACTTTGGCAAAAATATTTAGTTTTACAGATGACGAGACTAATGTTGCCGCCGACAGCCTCCTTCAGGCTTATTTGTCAAATACGGTAAGTAACGATTCGATACTGAGGCGCGATAATATTTCTAAAATAGGTCCTAAAAAACAAAATATTTTTTTATATAACCCTGAAGTTGGAGATGAAAGGGCGCTTGACAATTTTTTTGAACACATACTTCTAAAAAAAGACTCTCTTGTTATTCGTATTGCACATTACGGAGATTCTCAGCTTGAAGGCGACAGAATGTCTTATGTTATTCGCCAGAAAATGCATAAAAAATTTGGCGGCTCAGGCATAGGTTACGTGCCCATGAAAGACTTGGCGCCTGTCAGCTATATCCGGAAAAACAGTCGTAACTGGAAGAGATATACTGTTTTTCACGACAAATACAATACTAATTTTTATGGGCTTTCCGGTACCGTTTGCCTTTTTACAAAATATGCTGTCATGCAAGAAGAAGAAAGTGACAGCCTGAAAACAAATATTCCCGAAACAGAGCCTGCAGAAAATGATGTTGCTGTTTATTATAATGCGCATGTTATCGTTAAAGCCGGTACCAAATATTCTTATAATAATATTTCTTTTTTATATGGCAATACTGACGAAAAATGTGTTGTTAATTTTTATGACAATAACAACGGAACGAAAATAACAACCGATACGTTAACTCCAAGTAGGGGTGTGTGTATGCACAAAACGAATATTGGAAATGTACTTAACATTAAAATTGAATTCCTTGCCGACCAAAGTCCGGATTTTTACGGAATGTATTTTGACAGCTATCATGGTGTTCAGGTTGATAATTATGCTATACGGGGGCATTCCGGTGACGGGCTGTTGATGATAGATGATAATCATCTTGCCAAAATGCTTCAAATTACAAACACCAAACTCATAATATTTCAATATGGAGCGAATGCAGTACCTTATATCCGGTCAGAAAAAGTTTGTGATGCCATCGGAGACATATATTATAAATTATTTATGAAGTTCAAAAAGGCTGCCCCGGATATTAGCATCCTTGTCATTGGTGCAGGCGATATGGCCAGTGGTGGTGATGGCGGTTATACCTCTTACCGCTGGTTGCCCAAAATAAATGAAATGCAGAAAAACGCCGCCTTTAAAGCCGGGTGTGCTTATTGGGACCTTTTTAATATGATGGGAGGTGCTAACTCTATTCTTGTTTGGACTAAAAGAAATCTTGCAGTAACCAATGGGCATTTTTCTGCCCAAGGACAAGAAATTGTTGCTAACGAAATTGTGGAAGCTCTGATGATTGAATACAACAATTATATACATCAAAAGAAAAATAAAAACCTCAACTGATGTTACGTTCGTGGTATAAAAAAACAGCATTTTCTTTTTTACTGCTGGCAGTGACTTTACTGCTTGTATCCTCGGCATATATCAACCCTGTTTTTACAAAGAAAACAACAGACCCGCTGGTTATTAACCCGCAATATGTTGATTCGCTTATAAAATATCGTGCATATTATCCTTTTATTCGTTATGAAATTAATTTTATTGAATGGCAGAATGTTACTGCTGTCAGGAATTTTTTTCAGAAAGTGTCACAAACAGGCACAAGAAAACTGAAAATTCTCCACATCGGTGATTCTCATATTCAGGCCGACATACCTTCGGGATATATCCGTGAACGACTTCAGGAAGTTCTTGGTTATGGCGGAAGAGGCTTGATTTTTCCGTATAAGGCAGCCGCAACACATGCAGCTTATGATTATAAAACAAGTTGTACAGGAAAATGGGATTATAATAAAAGCATTCATCGCGACATTAAATACGATATGGGGCTTATTGGCGCAACTGTTTATACAAACGACAGCAATGCTTCTTTTAAGATTACTTTCAGAGAAGGATTTATACGTGAAAACTTTACATTAATAAAAATTTACTGTAAACAAGATTCACTGAGCTTTGACCTTAAAGTAAAAACAAATCAGGGAACTAGCCCGGTGCACATTGATTGTAATGATGTGAATTCCGGAAAACCATATGTGTCGTTTCAGATTTCAAATGCGACAGATACCTTAGAAGTGTTTGTTAATAAAACAGAAAAAAAACAAACCTTTTTTGAATGCTATGGGCTTATGATTGAAAGTAACGATGACAAGGGCATTTTATATTGCAGCACAGGTATCAATGGTGCCGGATATAGAAGTTTATTAAGGCAGAATGCTTTCGGGCAACAACTTACAGAACTGCAGCCAGATTTGGTAATAATTGATTTTGGCGCCAATGACTTCTATCGAGGAGCCTATAACGATAAAGACATGGAAGCAAACCTGGTGAAAATTATTGACATCATACAAAATGCATCCCCTGAAACTTCAATTTTAATTTCAAATGCCCAGAATATTTACGCAAGAAGAAAATACAACGTGCCCCAGTGCAAGGATTTTATGGAAATGACAAAAAGGGTAGCAGGCTATCGCAACTGTGCCTTTTATGATTACTATAATGTCAGCGGAGGAAATTTGTCAATGAATAAATGGTTGAAATACGGCCTGGCGCGCAACGACAAAGTTCATCTTTCCGCTCCGGGTTATTATATTCGCGGAGAATTATATCTGAATGCCATTTTAAACTCTTATGCTTGTTGGCTCCAAAATCAGGAAGAGGGCCTTATCGCTTCTAACCATGTTATTGATACGCTTACTTTAAAAAAGTATTTCAGTGAAGATATCAATTTTACAAAAGAAAACACCAAAACACAAAAGCCTGTTGCCTATAACAATGAAGAAGTGCTTGAAACAGATGATAACAATATCACATATTATAAAATACGTAGCGGAGATAACCTGGGCAGTATTGCAGAACGTTTTGGTGTTAAGGTCAGCCAGTTACAATACTGGAATGGATTGTCGGGGACTAAAATTATTGCCGGAGAAACTTTGATAATCTATAAGGGAGCAGCGAAGGCTACTCCACAAAACCCACAAAAAGAAAGTGTTCAGGGAAATAATAAAAAACCTGTTACTACAGCAACCCTTCCTGCAAATAAAAGAAAAATAGTGTATAAAGTAAATTCCGGAGATACCCTTTGGGCTATTGCAAAAAAATATAATACCAGTATCGAAATAATTAAACAGGCCAACAACCTGAAATCAGATAAACTGAGCATAGGGCAAACATTAATAATACCATAACGCGAGATGTTGAATTTTTCTTTTAACGATTTTTTGCTGAGCTTGCTTCACAACCCACTTAGCCCATTAACGTATCATTCGGTTTTGTTTGTAATATTATTTACTGTTTTTTATATTATTTATGTTTTAGTTTATAAGAATATCTCCTGGAGAAACATTATCCTGCTTGCCTTCAGCCTTTATTTTTATTACAAAATTAGTGGTGTTTATGTAATATCTCTTGTTCTTATTGCCAGCAGCGATTTTTTTATCGGCAAGCTAATGTTTGAGGCAAAAACGAAAAAATCAAAAAGAAACCTTTTATTACTTTCTTTGTTTATCAATATCGGCCTGTTGTTTTTTTTCAAATACACCAACTTTTTCCTGAATATATTTTTTGGTATTGTTACAGGGGAATCATCGCCAGTTGTGCTGGACCTTATAACCCCTATTGGAATTTCGTATTTTATTTTTAAAACGCTTTCATACATTCTTGATATTTACAAGAAAAATATCAGCGAACCCGAAAACAATTACATTAATTATCTTTTGTATGTTTCTTTTTTCCCGAATATATTATCGGGGCCTATACTTCGTGCCAGAGAGTTGCTGCCGCAATTTAAAAAATCGCTGGATTTGTCGAAAGAATTCATCAGCAAAGCATTTTTACTGATACTTATCGGGACTTTTAAAAAAATAGTTATCGCCGATTTTCTTGCGGTTAACCTTGTTGACAGGGTTTTTGTTTCACACGAGTATTTTACTTCCTTTGAATACCTTATGGCCGGCTATGGCTTTCTGGTGCAGCTTTATTTTGACTTTTCGGGCTATACCGATATTGTTATTGGGATAGCCATGTTACTTGGGTTCACAAGTACGGCAAATTTTAACAAACCCTTTCTTGCCCAGAATATATCGGAATTCTGGAGAAGGTGGCACATCACATTGTCAAACTGGTTGCGTGATTACATTTTTTCACCTATGTCCATCCGGTTAAGAAACTGGCGAAAAACGGGGCTTGTTTTTACGGTTTTTATTACGTTTTTGCTTTGCGGCCTATGGCACGATGCCAATTATACATACGTGGTGTGGGGCTCCCTGCATGGCCTGATTATGGGGTATGAAATACTTACCAGAGGCTTAAGAGTTAAAATTCAAAAAAGGGTAAACAAAAAAATATACAAGGCGCTGAGTATTTTTATTACATTTCACATTTTGATGTTAACATTTATAATTTTCCGTTCACCAGATATTTTGGTAGCATTTGACATGCTGAAACAAATTTTCACCGGAATTGATTTTTCTTTATCACTTCAATGGCTAGATTTGTATAAATTTACTTTCATTATGATGATTTTGGGCATTTTACTCCATTACACCCCCATGAGCTGGAATGTTAAATTTTCAAAAATCTTTTCCCGTATGCACTGGAGTTTTCAGGTTGTTATAATTTTTGTGGCAATCATTTTTATTTATCAGTTTTTTAGCACTGAAGCACAACCCTTTATATACCTTGATTTTTAAATTGATACCATGTCAGAATTTAAAATAATAAATAATCAGCACAATATTGCATACTATTGCACCCGGCATCAGTGTTTAACTGGAAATGCTGCGAAAACGGCCTTTATATGGATTGACCATACAGGAAAACGAGAGGTGTTTACGTTTGAGCAACTTGAAAAAGAAAGCAACCGTTATGCGAATGTATTATCGGGTATGGGAATAGAAAAAGGAGATATTGTTTTTACTTTTTTGCCCAAACTACCTGAACAATTTTTTGCTTTTCTCGGGATATTAAAAATACAGGCTGTTGCCGGGACATTATTTTCAAATTTTGGCGAAGAAGCGCTTTATGACCGTCTGAGCGACTGCGGCGCTAGAGTCGTGATAACAAAAAAAAGCCTGCTGAAAAAGATTTTACGCGCATTGCCACGTCTGGAAAAACTTGAATTTATTTTTGTCATTGATGAAGAAGAAAATAATGAAAAAGTTATAGGGCTTCCCAAATTGCTTGCCGGAGCATCTGAAACATTTACCATAACTCAGACGAACCCGGAGACACCCTCTGTCCTTCATTATACTTCAGGTTCAACGGGGAAACCCAAAGGCGTGCAACATATTCACAAGAGCATTCATACCCAAAGCCAGACAACACAGGAAGTCTTGTGCCTTAATGAAAATGATTTGTACTGGTGTACTGCCGACCAGGGATGGGTTACAGGAACATCCTATGGAATAATCGGGCCATGGAGCCTGGGCATTTCACAACTACATTATGGCGGGGCTTATCATGCCGAAACATGGATGAAGCTGATTGAAGAAGAAAAAGTTACAAAATGGTACACCGCACCCACAGCACTACGAATGCTGATGCGTGAAAACAAAACTCTTTTTGAAAAATTCAGCCTGAAACATCTTGAGCATATTTTTAGTGTCGGAGAACCATTAAATCCGGAAATAAATATTTGGGCTAAAAAAGTTTTGGGAAAGGAAATTTATGATACCTGGTTTCAAACGGAAACAGGCAGCATCATGATAAGCAACCGTCCGGGCATTGAAATCAAATCCGGCTCAATGGGAAAACCTGTTGATGATATTCATGCAGAAATTATTTCAGATACAGGAGAAATATGTTCTTCTTCTGAAACAGGGCATTTGTGTTTAAAAACTTCCTGGGATTCAATGTTTGTTGATTATCTGAACAACTCCAAAGTCTATAGAGAAAAATTTAAAAACGGGTATTATTATTCAGGGGATCTGGCTTTTAAGGACGAAGAAGGTTATTTGTATTTTATAGGTAGGAATGACGACGTTATAAATACGGCAGGGCATCTTATTAGCCCATTTGAAATTGAAAGTGTGTTGCTGGAAATCCCCGAGATTGCCGAGTCGGCAGTGATAGGCGCACCTGATGATATATTATACGAAAAGGTTGTCGCCTATATTCGGTTAAAAGATTTCCATTCGTGGACTGACGACCTTGAGCTGCGAATAAGGATATTTCTTTCAAACCGGCTATCTACCATTGCCACTCCTAAAGATATAAAAATTATTGAAGAAATCCCCAAAAATAAAAGTGGAAAAATAATGCGCAGGGTACTTAAAGCCATGTATAAAGGCGAAGACCCCGGAGATATTTCGACTCTGGAAATTTAAAAAACAATACCATGGATACATTTGATGAATTAAATAAAATTTTTTGCAAGGTGTTTTACGATGATGATATTAAAATCAGCCCTGAAACAACGGCAAATGATATTGACGGATGGGATTCTCTTTCTCATCTAAACCTGGTAGTTGCGGTGGAAAAGAACTTTGGTATTAAATTCAAAGACGAAGAGATAGATAAATGGAAGACAGTAGGAGAAATGTACAATTCTCTTCTTTTGCTTATTCAGCAGAAAAAATAAGAAGTGATTTATTAAAAGTAAATCAAAGCTTTTTACCTTCCGGCATTATAAAAGATATTTCATCTATCCAGAGTTTGCTGCCTACCTGGCCTTTACAGTTCATAAGGTCGTCCAGGCGGATACCCCCGCTGGAACATATTAGTAAAGTAATGGAATCGGGAGTCACGGTGCTATAATAAGTTAATGGCAGTTCTATATGTGTATAAGTAGTTACGGTATTTTTATATATAGCTCTGACAAGGGCAATGGTGTCTCTTTTGCTTTCTGTAGAATTAAATTTTGATAACAAAACAGAAATGAGGGCAGAGTCGCCGTTAACGGGCTCATATTTGTAATAACCATCAAAGGCAATTGGCCTTTTTGTATAAGGTTTGCCCACCCTGATGGTTGCATTGGGGATATCAAGGGAATCCGTTCCAATTAATCCGGGGATAAGTATGGGTTGCCCCATAGGGCTGAAACTTTTTGTTGTTAATAGTGCAGCATATTTTCCGGAATATGAATCCCGGGTGCTGTCGGCTGTTTGAGGGCCGGGGCCTCCTGCAGCAACAGGCAGGGTGTACAGATAATTAAGCGACCTTAAAAAATTCCCGGCCGGTTCCAGGCACTTAAAACCATTTCCATCATCCCAGTTCATCCATTGGTCAAGGCAGCCACCGGGAATATTTAATGTGCATTCCAACTTAACGGGAGGTTCTTCTTCGATATAATCAATGTATTTTCTGCATGAAGAAAATATGGCTAAAGAAACAAAAAAAACACAAAAAATAACCGTAAAAGAGTAATGTAATTTTTTCATTCTTACTAAACTTTGTAAACTATCTGAATAGATGTAACCCTCGGGGGTTCGACAGATATGGGCCTTAGTGAATATTCAGTGTTTAAAATATTGTTCATTAATACTGTAAATTTAAAATGTTTTTTCAGTTCGTAACTTAATCTTGCATCGAAAACAAAATCTCCGTCATGATGTTCCCTTCGGTAATCTCTTATACCGGTATCAAATAAACCCGGACGGTCGTTTTCATAGAAAAAGTTATCAATGTTGTACATAAATCCATAATATTTACCGCTGACCCCAAGTGAAAATCCTTTATACGTAAATTCCATATCAAGCTTGGCAAGTTGTTCAAAGCGGTATTTCAGAATATTTTCACGTGTGTCTGACGAGGTATTCATATAAGAAAATTCCCGTTGCAATAGAGTATCCACGTAATATATCTTGTCGGGTTCAAGACTGGTTGGCCGGGTAAAAGTATATCCGCCCATAACAGTCATTGAAAAATCTTTAGTAAACTTACCTTCTCCCATAAGGGTAATATCTATGCCCCATACTCGCGCATCGGCAGTGTTTAGGAATTTATAACCCAGATTTTTAGAAATATCATAACCCGAACTATCCGGTTTCATGTTTCTTCCCCAGAGCCCGGCATTAAATTCAACATAATTATCATATTCCTGCCAGAAACCACAGATATCAATAAAACCAACAAATTTTTTGATTTTAAACAATTGTTTGATGCCCAGCTCGGTATTCCAGCTGGTTTCTGATTTCAGGTCAGGATTAGGATAAATACCAAAATTGCCAGACATGGTAGAAATGTATCGTTCCCCTATACTTGGGAATCTGAAGCCCTGACCGAAGGAAGCCCTGATATAGGTTGCATTGGTAGCTTTTAAATTTACCCCAGCTCTGAAAATAGGCTTGTTGTCGGTGTAATCTGCCATTGTGTAATATTCCCATCTCACCCCGGCAGATACTGTTAAGCGCCTGAATAATTTCATTTCTCCCTGGGCATAAATAGCTATATTATCCGATGATTTTTCTCCAGCTTCACCAAAAATTCCCGAAAAAACCTTTCCGTAAGAGTATGCATACATATTCATGACTCCAACATTTATCACCGGGTCGCCTATTTTTGTTTTAAACATTTTAGAAAACTGGTATTCATTATAAACAAAATACGACATGGTTGACTGGTCGTTGCTGCCACCGCTGTTACAGTAAAAAAACCTGTTTTTTAACGAATGAGAAGCCCCTTTGGGTCCAAAATATTTTACATATGGATCCAAATAAAATTGGAAATCGGCAAAATTGGTTATGGCGCCGGGATATGAACGGAAAATGTTGGAGTCGGCATCCATCCAGAAAAAGGCTTGTGTGTTCTGAGAATACATGAAATTTCCATTTAATCCGTATGTCAAGCCTTCAAGGTGATTAGAACGAACTCTGGTTCCGAAATTAAGACGAATATTCTTTTCAAATTCACCCTTATCGTAATCGCCTGTAGTGTCATGTGGAGGAGCACCAATACAACCCGGATCTGAGAGAAAATTTCCGCCTATCACATAGTCAAAATTATTCACTCTGCGGGAATGTATAAAATTTGCCCCGAGAATTATGGGATTAAACCCATCCCAGGATTTTGTATATCGCCGTGGTGGCGTGCTGTAGATACCGCTATGCAAAGTAATTCTTGTTAAAGGCTTGTCTTTGGGATATGCCGTGCGGATGTTAATAGCTCCATTCAGTGCAGAAGAACCATAGGTAACACTGGAGGCCCCTTTTAACACTTCTATTTGTTCCACATCTTCCACGGGCAAAAAACTCCATACCGGGCGTCCGGCATCAGCCCTCATCATAGGAATTTCATCAATAAGTATCATGACACGGCTTCCCAGCCCGGAACTATACCCGCTTCCACCGCGGATTTGAGGTTCATTATCCACAATGGCAACGCCAGGAACAGACTCAATAGCTTTATCAAGAGTTAAAATGTTTTTATTTTCTAACATCGAGGGCTTGATAACCTCCATCGAATTGGTCGCATCTTCAAGTTTTTGTTCATATTTTGAAGCAGATACTACCGTAGTGTTTAATTCCGTAACAGAAACCTTCATCTTAATATTCAATGTTACAGTTTTCCCTGCTTTTGCGGTAATGGACTGAGAAATCTTTTCATAACCAATAGAGGAAAACATTATAATGTATTCTCCGGGTTTTACTTCAAACTGAAAATTTCCGTCCATATCACTGTTTGTGCCCCTTTGCTGGTCTTTAATACCAATGCTGGCAAAGGGTATAGGCTTATCTGTATCATCTTCCTTAACCGTACCTTTGATAATAGCGTTTTGCGATAATACTATTATCGGCAAAGCTGTAATAAAAAATAAAAAAGCGAAAAAAAGAATTTTTGTACGAAAAGTCATTTATATAGCTTAAGCAGAAATTAGTTATAATGATTAATGCAAAAGTAATAAATCTTACTGAACTGAAAACTTTTGGCTAAAACTCTGCCCGTTCTCAGAGACCACATTTGCAATGTAAATCCCTGCTTTAAAAACGCTTAAATTAATATAAGATTCTTTGGACAGTTGATTTAATTGTGAAGTATATATGGCCTGGCCACTGATGTTATAAATAATTACTTTAGCTTCAGCAGAATAATTTGCCGGCCTGCAAATCACCAAGTTATTATTTCTTGTGTAAATATTAATTTCTTCGTTGGCATTTTCGTTTTCAATACCATTAGGATTATAAATTAATGACAAATCATCAACATACAGGCTGTCTCCTCCGGAACCGCCTCCCGGGGTTTTGTTGGTGGTAAAAGTTATTTGAATAAAGTCGGGCGAAGATGCCGGCCCTGTATATTCAAAAGGAATGCTTAACCGTTCCCACTGCCCGTTCGTAGAAGCTACATGTTTTGTGGCAATTCCAACAACATGCGGTGCCGATGATGCGTCAATCGGGTCTTTGAGGTCATAAGTATCATGAATAATAGCCCTGATACGCGCAGAGTCAGTTCCTCCGCTGTTAGATGGTTTAAATCTTACCCAAACTACCAGAGAATCGGGATTGGCACCCAGAGCTTCACTGAAGGGTGTTTGTGCAGTATAAGTAATATTATAATTGCTGGGGTCGCTAGGAGTTGCACTACTCATGTTAATCTGTCCCGTGGTGAAATTCCCGTTGGCAACGATTGACATGATTTCTTTTGACCAGATGACACAGCTATAAGTCCCCGATGTCCCCGGCCTAGTGAGTGGCGACCTTTTTATTTGCTGTGATGCCAGATAGGAAAGAATACCTGAAGCTGTTTTAAAAGAATTCCATTCTAAGGGTTCTTCTGTTGCAGAACCAACATTTTCCCAGTCTTCAAATCCTGAATTATTTATCTGTGTTTGTGCATTTGTGAAACAGGCAATACCTGATGACAATAAAAGCGATAAAAATAATGCTTTGAACTTCATGTTTCTAATTTTAAATTAATAAATACTCTAAAACCGGGGCAAAATTACAATAAAATTCTTCTTTTTTATATAAACGGAATATACCTGTTTCATTGAACGTTTTTAAAGTACTGATAATTAGAATTGTGTAAAATTTTATTAACAAAATTTAAGATATTTAAGAAAAAAAACCTTTTCAATGGTTAAATAAAATAAATTTGTTTCAATAATAAATATAATATGCTGATAAAAACTTTTGGGAGCGCTATAATAGGTATAGATGCAATTACTATTACGGTGGAGGTTAACATTGACACAGGAATACAATTTTTTATCGTGGGCCTTCCCGACAGTGCGGTAAAAGAAAGCCAGCAACGCATAGTAGCTTCTTTTAAAAATAACGGTTTTAATTATCCGGGTAAAAGAATCGTTATTAATATGGCGCCTGCCGATATCCGGAAGGAAGGCTCTGCTTATGACCTCACCATTGCGCTGGGAATTCTTGCGGCTTCGCAACAGTTGAAACCGGACAATCTGGATAAGTATATTATAATGGGAGAATTGTCGCTGGATGGCAGCCTGCAGCCGATAAAAGGCGCATTACCCATAGCCATTGAGGCCAGAAAACAAGGATTTAAAGGGTTTATTCTTCCGAAAGACAATGCCCAGGAAGCTGCTATTGTGAACAACCTTGAAGTTATCGGCGTTTCTGACTTGAAGCAGGTAGTGGACTTTTTGAATGGCGATATTGAAATAGAGCCAATAAGTGTTAACACCCGTGATGAGTTTTATACAAAACTGAATGAATACGAATTTGATTTTTCTGATGTGAAGGGACAGGAAAATATAAAAAGGGCATTGGAAATAGCTGCGGCAGGCGGACACAACGTTATTTTTATCGGTCCTCCCGGTGCCGGAAAAACCATGCTGGCAAAGCGACTGCCATCCATACTGCCTCCGCTGAACCTTCACGAAGCTCTTGAAACCACAAAGATTCACTCGGTGTCGGGCAAACTGCCTAAAAACGCTTCCCTTGTTTCCGTGAGGCCTTTTCGTTCTCCACATCATACCATCAGCGATGTGGCTTTGGTTGGAGGCGGCAGTTTTCCACAACCGGGAGAAATATCTATGGCGCATAACGGCGTACTTTTTCTGGATGAATTGCCTGAATTTAAACGGACAGTACTGGAAGTACTCCGGCAGCCGGTTGAGGATAGAGTTGTTACCATTTCGAGGGCAAAATTCACTGTAGAATATCCTGCAAGTTTTATGCTGGTGGCGGCCATGAACCCCTGCCCTTGCGGATATTACAACCATCCGGAAAAGGAATGTGTCTGCGGTCCCGGTATTGTTCAGAAATATTTGAATAAAGTTTCCGGCCCCCTGCTCGACCGTATAGACATTCATGTAGAGGTAACCCCGGTTCCTTTCAGAGAATTAAGTAAGGCGCAATCTAGCGAGAAAAGTGAAGTTATCAGGAAACGGGTAGTATCGGCTCGCTCTATACAGGAGCAACGATTTAAAGAAATACAGGGTGTGTATTGTAATGCACAAATGAACACCAAATTATTACAGACCTACTGCCACATCAACGAATCGGGCATGATATTACTGAAAAATGCTATGGAAAAACTCAGCTTGTCGGCACGGGCCTATGACCGCATTCTCAAGGTCGCACGTACTATTGCTGATTTGGATGGCGTGGATGATATTCAGAATCATCATCTTGCCGAAGCCATACAATACCGTAGTTTGGATAGGGAGAACTGGGCGGGATAGATTCTTTTTATCCCAGCATCGCCACCAATTCAGCTACCCGGTTTGAATAGCCGAATTCATTATCGTACCAGCCAATTTCTAAAGAAATATTTTTTTTCAGTTACTTGTAATTAAAATAAAGTACGCTTGTATTTTATTAATTTGTAGATTATATTTGCCGTTAAGTAAATGTAAACCCATATTAAAATGACATAACTCTATATAAAATCATAAAAAGGCGTTAGCTTTTATTTGTGTTTCTGAAAATCGCCAGTTTTCAAAAACGACTACATGGATAATAAGTGTAACGCTCACGCAACGGCGTGGGCTTAACTTATTTGTAGTCGTGGGTGTCTGGCGATACCTCAGAAACGAATAAAGTTACAGTTCCACGCTTTTTTATTTTTTACCCCACAAATGATTTTGGAACTGAAACAGCAAAATAATGTTTAACTAAAAATTTAAAAAGACATGAAAAATTTAATTTATTTTTTTGTAATTTTATTTGCATTATTTATGGGATGCAAAAAAGAAACAAATGAAGCAATTGTTAATGTTTCAAAAGATTTGATTAAAGAAATGAATTACTATGTGCCGGATGTTACTCAGATTGAAACTATTGTTAGTAATTTTCAAAAAGAGAAAATTGCTTATCAGGAACATATTTCTGGAAATAAAGATTTGGTAATAATTGGCGATAAAGCCATAGATTTATCCATTTTCCTTATGGAGGCCGTATTAAATTTTGAAAGAGGAAATATTGAAGATACAACTTTAATTTTTGAAAAAAATGAAAAGATGGAATTTACAGTTAATACCAAAGGATATGATTATGAAGGAAAAATTTTGTTAGATGGTAATGATTTAATGATTAAATATATTGAAGCTGAAAAATTTGCTATTGATAATAATATTGATGAATACCTTAAA
>Ga0265297_10006475_pt1 | contig 16969 bp, 22 predicted proteins | sample Munlanlwell13791_FD_192502 | JGI IMG/M metagenome (GOLD analysis project Ga0265297, IMG submission 192502) | Leachate microbial communities from a municipal landfill in Southern Ontario, Canada - Leachate well 137-91 | ecosystem: Engineered > Solid waste > Landfill > Unclassified | place...
GCTTATAGAAATTCAGGTTTCCCGCTCGCTAGGAGTATTATTGCCCGAAGACGTTGAAAGAGTGCAAGAAATAAGAAAAGAATTGGCAGAATTAGAACTTAGTTAATCCCCTTTAATTTTATCTTTAATAACAAGTAAGATGAAACAGATTAAACCACCAAACTTAATTCCCTACGATAAAATGGCTCATTATGTTTTTTTAGCGGGCAGTATTGAAATGGGCAAGGCGGAAAATTGGCAGGAAAGAGTGGCTAGGGAGCTGGAGGATTCACGCTGGACGCTCTTAAATCCCCGTAGGGACGATTGGGATAGTTCTTGGGAGCAAAGCATTAAAAACTATCAATTCGTTCAGCAGGTAAGCTGGGAACTGGAAGCTATGGAACGGGCGAAATATATCCTGATGTATTTTGACCCGAACACTAAATCGCCTATCAGCTTGCTAGAATTAGGACTTTTCGCAAAACCAGACGGACTGGGGAATACGACACCCAGCAAGTTAATCGTGGTTTGCCCCGAAGGATTTTGGCGTAAAGGAAACGTGGATGTAGTTTGTGCCAGATACAATATCCCGCAAAAAACGCTAGAAAAAGCAATTAAATTTTTAAAAGAATATTAAATGACCCCACCAAAGGAAGAAGAAAGAGTAATAATGGACGAATTTAATGGCGGAAAAACCGCAAGAAAATTAGTTGAAGAAGGATTTGATGTGTCGCCTAACACACTAGAAGAAGAAGTAATTTCCACTTACTGCGAGTTTTTCAAAAACCATATCAAGGGAACGCCCGTTCAAAGAGAAAGTTTCAAACATTTTCTATTAGAAGTTCTTACCTCCACCCACAACTCCACTCTAGATTCAGTAAAGGAAGCAGTGGAGAAAATAGATGTTGATTATTATGATAACCAAATAGATACTACTACTGGAAGCGAAATGGTGGAAGAATTTTTAGCTATAATTAATAAACTTAAACAATGAACACTAAAAAACTAGAGGAGTTAGAGAAGCGAATAGAAAAACTGGAAAAGGGTCAATGGAATTACGAAGAAGAAGTTAGAAAAACAATAGAAAGGTTTAAAGAAATGACACCCCAGCCCGAAGAACCCCAGTATTACCGATGTATGAAATTTGATATTCCACATTTCGTGTTTCTATGGATTTACCGATACGATAGCGAAAAATCCGTAATGTTGAATGACCACGGTTGCAGTTTTGCGGTTGATTTAGACGATTTCCGCCTAGTAAAAAAACCAACAGAGGACACAGAATATTGGACAATCAGTATAGGGGGGGAGTTGGGAACAAGATTTTGGAAGAAAGATAGTTATGACAAATATGCTTGGAAATCAGGAAACCTGTTCAACTCCGAAGAAGAAGCAGAAGAAATGCTATCTATAATCAATAATCGTAAAATATAATGAAACGACCTTGGGAAATACTTGCTGAAAAAAAATAATCCAAATAAACCTTAATCTACCCCTATGACCCCACCAAAGGAAGAAGAAAGACTGGAAGAACTTATTTTAGCTCAAACCGAATTGATTGAAAGAAAAAGAGAAGTATTGGAGATTAAATATGAAATTGGAAAGTTAATAGAAGAAAAAAGAAAGAATAAAAAAATAACCTTGAGACAATTAGCAAAACGAATAAATCGCAGTGCAGCTTATCTTTCAGACATTGAAAAAGGGAAAAGATGTCCAAGCTACGAAACATATAAATTTATTATTTCTAAAATATTTTAATGAACACACTAGAAGAAGAAATAACCAAAATCGCAAGAAAAAAATTCAAGAATGTTTGTTATTTGGAACACGGAAAACCCCGAACCGACCTAGACGCAACCTACGATATTTTGGATATGATGAAAGGTTTGCGTTCCCAAGTCTTAGATTCAGTAAAGGAAGCAGTGGAGAACTACAAGAAAGACACAATTTACGGAGAAGTAGTGAAGTTTAAGCGAGATGTTTTAGCTTTAATTGATAAACTTAAACAATGAACACCAACAAAACAAGAAAAGAGATAGAGGAACTCCAAGCCAAAATCTCACCCCTGCAACAGCGAATGTATGAGCTTGAGAACGAAGAAACACTAAATATCCAACGACCACGCCTTTCCAAAATGGTTGGATACTGCTTGCGTTCAACCTATGAAAAATCAAAATCATATTACGGGAGAATACTTGATTTGATAGAAACAAAAGAAGGCACGCCATATTTTGTTATTGAGATTTGCCACATAACAGAAGAGGGAAACCCCTATCTCCACCTTGATAGTGTTTCGCCATACCTAAATAAAGAATGGTGGGACACAGAAGTTCCTATGAGTGGCTGGGAGCGATGTTCTGAATCTGAGTATCAAACTTTTAAGGCACGGATTATCGGAGAATTGAGCAACCAAAAATCATTAAAAGCGTGGGTAAAAAAACTTAAATATTAGCTATAATTGATAAACTAAGGAAAGATTAATACTAAAGACAAACAAGATGAAAGACTACAAAAAACACTGTGAAAAAATAAGAGAAGCATCAGACAAGTTGTATAAGATTATTAACGAATATGGACGGCACAAAACTAAAGGCGACCAATCAGTAAAAGAGGGTTACTGGAGTGATTTATGGTGGTTGGCGTGCAGATTTAGAGAGGAAGCTGACTTCATAGAAGGACTAGAGGAAAACCTGAAAGATTTTATCAAAGAGGAAATCGCAAGAGAAGTGTTATTAGATAAAAAAATAGACCTTGATAAAATAATTAACCGCTATACAGATGAATATTAAACCAACCCCAATGACTAAAGACTATTTCGCAAAAGCAGAAAAAGAAGATTTTATAAAATGTCTCATAGAAATAATCGGCGAGTTCAATGAATATATTAATAAAGAAAACGCAGAAATAGACAAAATGTGCCGAATATTGTCTAGTAAGGGCAGTGTTGTTATAAGTCCCCACCATCTAAAAGGTGATTTTAATGAGTTCCAAAAATTTTTAGCTAATAAAATAACAGGGAAACATGAAAAACAATAAATGGAAAAAATATACTTCTACTACTTGGAATAGTTATCACTCCGAGAAAAATCCCGATAGAAAATGGTATCAGTTTTGGAAGCCTAAATATGTTTGGGTAGAGAATAAACGCCCCAGTACTAAATACAAGCTAGAAAACGGAAAAGTAACGGTTAGATATAATATTTAAAATAATGGGGAAAATTGACAAACACAATTAAAAGCCAATAATAACAGTAAATTGAAATAAATATAAATGAAAAGAACAGAACTCGGAACTCCACCTTAGATAACCCGCGTCTCCTAAAGAGATTCGGGTTTTGTTCTTATTAAAGGGAGTACCTTACAGGAGGTGAAAAATGAGCATAGTAAAATGCAATATTTGTAACACCGTGTTCGGATGCCACAAGGGAGGCGATACCAGGTTTTGTGTAAAATGCACGGAACACTGCGAAGACTTCCAAAGGGTAATCACCGACCGCAAGAAAGAAACCCAAACAATCGTTAATTTCCGGTGTCCAAAACATTATGGGAGGAAATAATGGGTAAAGTATTGGAAATCCAGAAGAACATAATAGTTGATTACCCCCACTGTTGCAAAGAGGGCGGAGAGTGTGAACACGACAACAAGGGGGAACTGTTCCGCAACTTCCGTATCTACCGCGACAAGAAGTACGTCCAGGGCTACACTTGGATTCACAAGTGCGGAGGTGTCTGCTCAAGCACGGAGCATTTGCTACCGTGCCAAAACGCTTACATCACCGTTCGGGTACACTGCTGCGTATGCGGAGCGACATGGAGGTACAAACGCCATGAGACAATCAAAATCCCAATCAGGTAAGAAGGAGTACAGATGTGTCCTGAACCGGAAGAAAGCCTGGATGAGGTCAAAGTGGCAAAAGAGATTGTTTGTCCTAAAAGCGAATAGGAGGAAAAGATGAGAAGAACTATCTATGTGAAAGATTTCGTGGTAATCGGGTGCATCATTTATGATGATGCCGTTCCTGTCCGGATGGACTGCAAGTATTGCAGCAACAAGAAATGTTGCATTTTCAAGGAGATTGTCTTTGAAAAAGAATGAAAAGGTAAGGTAGGAACCTACAATCCTACCTATCTCCCTAGGCGGGTTTTGTGTCCACCAACCTGGCACTCTCGCTATAAGGTGGTTTTTTTCCCGCCTAGAGAGATATAAAGATAAATAATGAAACTAGCCAGCACATATAACACCAAGAGCAAAAAAAGAAGCCTAAAAAAGGTGTTGGAGATTATGTCAAAGTATTCCGAACTTCCTAAACAAAAGCTGATTCAGGAATACTATTTCACGACAAGGGATGTTGTCACGGCATACCATACCAAAAACATCCACAGTTGTTGCAGGATAAATAAAAAACTTTACCTCCAAAAGAGGCTTATAAAGACTTTGCTTGAAGAGAAATACGATTTCAGGATAGAACAACGTTAATCAAAAAGGGAATTGGACAAATGTTCTTCTTCCATTATTACTGCATCTTTAGGTACTAACTTATAATATTGTTTCGGGTTTTTCTTAACTATCTCTATATAACCCCGGGTCACACTTGCCATACCCATCAGGAAGAACACTGCCAATATCAAAACTATTAAAACTACCCACAGAAATTTATTGCTACGCATGTATAATTTAAAAAATTATCCCTTGCGAACAATTTTACATAGGCGTTATTTTACGATTTCAAACCCTTCGTCTGATTTGGAATTGGACTTGAGGGGGTTTCTTACTGTTACCGGCTCGGGAGCCTGATACTTTTCCAATTCTCCCCTCAATCGCTTGTTCTCTTCTTCTAACTCTTGGATTTTTTTCCTGTTCACGTCTATGTTTTTCTGCCATAGGCGGTTAGTAATGAAATTCTTGGGAAGTTGTCCCAAATCACTCAAACGTTGCCAATTTGGAGATGGCATATATATAAATTACTTTTTAGTCTTCTTCTTTTTTTTCACTATCTTACTACTATACCTGTCGCTCCATTTTTTCGCCAGCTTGGGTAATTTAGCCCACATGTATTTTCTTTGCTTCTCCGAACGGAAAGGAGCCATATTATTGGTTTAACTTGTTAGCTTTAATCAGTCTTTTAACTTGGATTAGAACATCGTCTGTCAGTATCCCAGCCTTTCTCATCCTCTTAGTTGCAACAGTAGCCTCCTCGTCAGTCATATCTTTCAGATAATTGAATATTGCATTGGGTCTTTCCCCGTTTTCCACTCCCATATAAGAGAAATCCTTTTCATCATCCGTGACTCCAAGTTTATCCCATTTTTGGTATTTGACAATACTTTGGACTTGGCTAGGTCGTGTCTTCTTTAATTCCTTCAACTTTTGCTTGGATTCTCCTGAGTCCATTTTCTGCATAAGCTGGTATTTCTCATAGGAAGTAGCGTCTTCCCATTTCGGAAGATACCCAAAGTAAGTATTTTTCAACCTTTGACCAACAAACGGTGCTTTCTCTATCCCCTGTCTTTCAAGCAATAGGTAGGGGTCTGCTTTACCCGCTTCTTCTCTTCTGGGAATAGACTCCAACCCAGCGATTAAATTTCCTATCTCCCCAGCAGTAGGCCCAGCAACAGAACCGGCGACCCTAGCTCCTTTTTGAAGAGGAGTCAGATAGTCGGTAGTCAAAGTCTTTCCCAAAAACTGCCCCTGAGAGATTAAATCGGTAGGTATCGTGCCTATAGCTTTTGCCCACTTGTCCCAATCCCGTAAGTCCAACGCACCTTTATTCGGGTCGGTCTCACTTACTCCAGTTAACTTGTTCTTGACCTTATAAGCAAGGTATGATGCTAAGGGAGCAATAACGACAAACCTCATCAAAGGTAACAGATTTCCTTTCGTTGCCTCTTTTATTATCTCATCCCTTACGAACTTGGTCTGCATGTAGTTGAACGACTTGAACTGGGTAAGCAACCTCCCAACTGGAGTCTTCCAACTTGGAGGAACATCCAATGGGTCAATCTTGAATTGGGTTCTTTCCGCCATCTTGTTAGCCGCCAAGAGCAAATCATCTTGGGTAAGTTTACCTTTCAACAGTTTCTCAGCACCTATCCCCAATGACTCCAACTGCCTAATAGCGTAGTTCTTTCTAAGTTCAGCTATCATTCCTTTTTCATCCTTAACCCCACGGTAAACTTGTTCCAACTGCTGTGCCTTTCCGTAACCCACGTTTCCCGCAACCCGCCTGTTGAAATTCTCTATCATAGAGAAAGGTTTCATTACCGCTTTCAAAGTTGTATCGACCTTCATTCCTGATTCTTTCTTGATAACGAAGTCCTGGTATACTCCCGCCAATTCCCCGATGGCTTTGCTTCTATCACTCAAGTTGTTGAGCATTTCCTTGGTAGTCCTTACTACCCCGCCCTTGGTTGCAGTGTTAATGTTCTGCGTAGCATTTATTATGAAAGACAATGATAGCTTAGTAAGTGCATTGAACTTGGTTAAAGCGGATACCACAGGGCTTTTGGGCATACCCCCCACAGTAAAGTCAAATATCCTCTGAGCTTCTTTGTAGTCTCCTCCCTGGTCGCCTATCGTCTTAATCAAATCCGCTACCTTCTCATCCCTCTTGCCGAAGTAGAACGCCTCGGTAAACCGCTTGGCTACCGAGGTAGCATACTGCTGGAGAGCTACCAATGGGTCTTGTTCGTAGCCTGGCATATCTAGGGTCCTGGCGTGTTCGATATTCCCCGCCCTACGTTCAGCGTTAGCCATAATGTAGTTGTCCAAAAGTTTCTCAGCTTCAGCTTGGTTGCGTGCTTGTCCGCTAGTTACTAGATGCTCAATCGTACTTACCCTTTGTTTTCCTTTACGGAGTTTGTCAAAATCGTGGATATGGGGAAAATAGTTCTCCCTGGCACTGAATGGAACCTTTTTAATCCCCTCGGCAGACGGGACACTTATTTCAAACCCTTCTTTCTGGGCTGTGTCCGCCACTCCTGCCAGCCAGTCTTGCATGGACTTGAGAGCAGTTGCTTCTTGAGCTGACTGGGGAGCGGATTGACCTTCCAACGCTTTTCCTACGTTTATACGTTCTTTTTTAGACAATCCTTTGAACGCCTGTTTAATGTTATATACGAAACTTCCCCGCAACAAGTCTTCCTTCTCCCTCTGGGTCTTCATGGTCTCGGCAAGTTCTTTCCCGCCTTCGCCTGACCTCTGCAGTATCTTCTCCCCGCTTACTATCATTTTCCTCACGGAACTCATATTTTTAGGTTGACTAACAGGTAATTCTGGTGTAGGTTTTTCGTATGAAGAAACTTTATTCACGTTTTCGAGAGTCTGCTTGGGGGGAGTTCCTGGTATTTCTCTTATATCTGCTAATTGTTTTTCTGTGGTGGGCGGGAGGAAATGACCTGGTTTCGGGACCGTAGATTCTGCTACTTCTGGTTTTACTGTTTTAGCTTCTTGTTTTAACGCACTAGGTTGTGTTTTAAGTTTTGGCAATCCTTCCTTAAAAGTAAAGTGACTAATAATTTTTCTTATATCTTTTACTCCTTTTTCTTCTAAAATTTTAGTTTCTCTTTCTATATTGTTTAAAATAGCAGATTGTGCCATTGGATACCCTTCTTGATTTTTATAATCTTGGACTAATTTTAATACCCTATCAGTATCACTAGGTTGCGTTTTAAGAGGGGTTTCACCCTGAACTGGGGGCTTGATACCTTTTTCTTCCATCCCCGCTTTAACACCTGTTATTTTATCCAACATACCTCCGATGATGTTCTGAACTTCATGAGGAGTCTTAGCACTAGTCAACGCCTCTAACTCTGACATTTTGAGGTTCATACCGTATTTCTTGGCGATGTTCATAGCTTCGCCTACTTCTTTTGAAGCGGCGAACTCCTTGAGTATTTTGGACTTAGCCCCGCCCCCTCCCACTAAGGACAAATCCAAAGCAGTCAAAGCCAATCCTACCCCGAACCCCCATTTCTTAGATATTCCTGGGTCAACTCCCAGATAACGCATAGCATCCTCTCCTCTTCCTTGGACATCTTTGATTTTTTCCTTGCCTAGTAAAGTCTCCTCAAACTTCCCTGTCGGCTGGTATTCAGTTTCACCTTTCCCTCCTAATTGACTTATCGTCATACCCGCACTAGCAAATGCTCTAGGAAACGACCTGGCAATTTCAACCAAACTATTAACATCATCCTTTAGTTTTATGGGAGTCTTTATGTATTCCGCTATTTTCGCTCCGGGGTAAACAGAAGGAGCGAGCAACCCCATAATGCTAGTATTGGGCATATCCAGGGTTTTCAGGTAGTCATAACCATCCTTGATGTTAGACCAAAGCTGTTGCTTGAAGTTCTTCTTGGGCTTGACTAATTCTTTCTGTTTCTCGTTTTCTTCCCAGCGTTTAGCTTCTGCTTCCACGCTCACCAATCTCTTTTTTTCTTCCAAGAGCTTCCTTCGTTTTTCTTCCTCTATCTCAATATCTGCCAAACCCATAGTCCCTGACCAGTTGAGTAATGTCATTGGTAAATCATTAACTTAGTCTTAGCTTCCATATATTGATTATAGTGAGTGCTATCCAAATCTCCCATATCAAAAGCGTCTATTACTCCTTGTTCTCCCTTGTATTGTTTCTCGTATGCTTCAACAATTTTTTTAGCAGCGAATATTCCACTCTCAATATTTTCGGATATTTCTCCTGTAAAATCTACCGCTGTCCTATCCGAAGGTGACAGCCCGTCTATCAAAAACTTCTGGACTTCTAATGGGTCAGCCTCGGGGCTGTTTTTCATTACATCCCAGAAGTTATCCCAATAGTCACTGATGTCGTTATACATTCCATAGTCGGACTTATTTCCAGTTGCCATCTCACCTCCGCCTTCAAAGTAAGTGTATTCAGGTTGAGCTTGTTTCTGGCGTTCCTGTCGTCTCTTAACCATATCCTGTTGGGCTTCCTGAAGGCTGTTGACGAATTTCAATCTTTTCTGTTCTGGGGTTCCTTCAGACAATTTCATCTGACCCAGTTTCATGTTCAGGTCATGTTCCTCCTGTTTCATCTTCATTTCCATTTCTTCCTGCCTCTTCTGCCTGCCATACACGTCCTTGGAGAATATGTCCATTAACTTATAGACGTTCTTGCTTGGCATTCCGACATCTATAGATTCTTTGTCGTTCTTACTCATAGATTCATAAACCCCAGGGGCGTTCTTAATCAAATTCAACTTGAACTCCTGGATATTGTTCTGGATATTGTATTTCATCGTACGGAGATTTTGTATGTCGCTCTGCAACATCTCCTGGGCAGTGATGTACGTCTTCATCGTAGAAGAGTATATTTCGGATAGAGGCTTGCCCCGTTCCTGTTCCAGCCACTCCATCACGCTTGAGAAAGTCTGCCCGCTCACCTGGGTAGGGTTCATATATGGTGCTATTGCTCCCATATCAGAGTCCTGTTTCTTAGCATAGAGCCTTTGGGACACCCCCTGCATCACTTTCTGAAAAGCAGTTAGTGACCCAGGCTTGTACTTAGCTTGAGCATTGGCAAGGTTCGTCTCAACATCAGCCAAAGGTTTTCCCGTATCCACCTGCTCTGGCATTGTGGTTATCTGTTCAATAGGGTTAAGGGTCCCCGTTAATACCGACTTCTTATTTTTTGCCATCTTATAAATTTAGATTTAAGGACTCCATATTGGATTCTCCAAGTAATGTTCCAGCTCGCAAAGCTATATCTTTAAGTTTATCCTCGTTATAAGTCCCGGACAGTCCCCCGAGGGGAGAGTAACCCGAAATAGCGGGCATATTAGACGAACCCAGGTACTGTTCTGCTTCCCTACCGAGGTTGGTAATATTGTAACCTAGATTACGTTTTAGCTCGTCTAACTGAGTCTGGGCTTCTTTATTACCCCTCTGTGCTGAAGTTTCAAGCTCAGTTATCTTCTTACCATACTGTCGCTGGGTATCCTCCACGAGTCCTGTTTGCTGTTCCGATAGACGTTTCTCAGCTTCGCTCCTAATCGTAGATTGGGTAAGTCCTGCTGCTGCCATTGTCCCTTGAGTGGATTGTAAGTTGGCCTTGTATTCATTAGAAATCCTAGTCAAGTCAGACTGTTCTTCTAAGGTAAGGAATTCCTTATTCTTAGCCAAATCCTCATTTATTTCCGTGATACGTTTATTCAACCTTTCTGATTCTGTCCCAAAAATAGACTGATATTGTTCAGAAGTCCGGATTAAAGAATCCGCAGCAATATTATAGAACTGCTTCATATACGCATCAGATTGCGATGCCGCAGTCTGTAGAGCATTGATGAGTTTGGTTCCCTGTTCGGTGTTGCTCGCCAATCCCACATTCTCAAAGTAAGCCGCCGCTTTCTTCAGGTCGTCAGGCAAAGCCTGGTAGTTAGGGTCATTCTCTAAATCATAAGAAGCGTTTGACCCGACAGTCCCACCAGTTTTAGTCACATAGGAATTGACTTGGGTAATTAAACTTGAATCATCACTTCCGTGAGTTTTCCACCAGTTGAGGAGTTGTTTTGAGTTCTTGCCAGCCAGGTCAGGCCTCACCGCCTTCAGGGCTGCCAGCTGGTCTCTGTTGAGTGCGTTAGATTTTCCCCCTGAAGAAGTTTTGGCCATAGTAGTTAATGAGTTCTTAATTTCTTTATACTGTTTATCATTAATTTGTTCAAGTGATTTTGCATCAGCTTTGGAAACTTTGACTTTTTCCCCTGTATAAGTATTGACCGAATAGTATTGCCCACCTGATTTGTAAGCAACAACATCCGAGTAACCGCTGGACTGGTTTACATTGTCATATCCACCACTTGGAACTTCATAATTATCCAGCATCTTTCCCAAAGCCACCACACCACCCCCACCCCCGTAATCGCTAATCGGAATTTCGGTTTGTGACTCCTTTTTTCCTAAAAATTGAACTAGGTTGTCTTCATTCAAAGTAGCAATATCAGTATTTGCACTAACCCCTAAAGTTTCAGCCAGCTGCTTGATATATGTATCAGTATCATTTTCATTTCTAGGAGCATATTTCTCTACGAAATTAGTAATTGATAAATGACGATTTTGGTCTTTCCTTACTTGGTTATAACCAGCTTTAATCCCATCAATCTGATTGTTCCATCCTGCAAACTTACTGCCAGGTATCTGAAATGCTCCTTCTTGGTCTGCAAATTTAAGACCAAAATAATTAAAATACTGCTGGGCTTTATAATCACTTCCTGGTCGTATGTTTCCCACAATCTTTTGGGCAATCTTATCATTAGTATTCTTAACATTTTTTAATTCTTCTAATGTCTCACCTTTCCATTTTATAGCATTGTCCAAAAGCCTGGCATAATTCAGGTCGTCTGCTTTCTCTGATTTTTTCCTCAGTTTTACCAACTTTTTGTCTATCAGCCTTTTCACTTGTTTGCTTGCACCTTTCATATAATTTTGTGCTTTTTCTATGTCCCTGTTTTTTAAGGCTTTAGCGATGTGACGGGCAAGCAAACTAGCTTTGCTGGCTTCTTTCGTAGTCACCCCAGTTTTTTTCTTTTCTTTCTTTTTTTCCTGTTTGCCAATAACAGACTCAAGGGCGTTCTTGCTCTTTATCTTCTGGGTAACTTTAGAAGTTAAGGAAGTCCCTTTAGGGTTTTCCTTCTTCAGCTGGTGCCTGAGCTGGAGTCTCTGCTTGCTCCTTTGTGCTGCTGTCGTCATTTGGTTTAATCATATCTAATAAAGGTTTGTTAATAGCACTAGCTAGTTCGCTCATAGCCGCAACTTCCTGAAGTCCCGTTACTGAAACCCTGTTGAGGAATATTGCCAAGTTTTTCATTTGTGCTTCTGTTAGTTCTAATTTTCTAGTTTCCATTATATTTAGTTAATATTATCCTGCGTCTGTTAAAGCTGATTCATTACCCCAAGTGGTTACTATTCCACCCGTTACCGCTAAAGGTCTATCCTTATACTGGACATTTGTAACAAACCCGTCCCCGTCCTTAGTCTGCCATACTTCTGTTACAAAACTATCTGAAGCTGTCTGGCCAGCATTTCCCCCACCATAATATGTTGTCGCATATATAGTTGAAATCCAAGCATTTGCCCAATTAAGAGTATATTCTACATCTACTCTCCCCAAATTTGAACCGTTGTTGGCATATGGACAAAAATCTCCTGCTGGAATCCATTGTCCATGATTTACTCCGGCTATCTTAAAATACATATAACTATCCACTCCAATTTCTAAACCCCCACTACTTGATAAAATCTGTCCCACAGAATCTCCAGTATAATAAAAATCCACCGTATCACCACTCGTAAGAGAAATTCTATTATTTCCACTAGAACTATTAACATTTACTCCTGTTAAAGTTCCTGTTGTTACTGTCCCCAATACTGTAATATTCAAAGCATTTACATAAGCGGTATTTATCACTCCCGAATATGCGGAACCTGAACCTACTGCTACGTTTGTTCCTACAGTAAGTCCGCTGAAATTTCCCGTCCCATCCGCTCCTATTTTGTAAGTAGCCGCCGCATAAGTAGCAAAATTCCCCCACCACATATTGCCACTCGAATCAACGTGCCAAGCGTTAGTTCCAATGGTAATAGAACCTAGAGTCCCCGAAGCCGCCGCCAGAGTCCCTGCGAAGGTGGCATCCCCAGCATTAGTAATTGTAAATGTGGCTACCCCTGATTTCGCTCCAAGTATTCCAGCCCTGCTTATGACTATCCCGTCCCCACCCGTAACTGCTCCGGTAGTCGTATTCCAAGTGATAGTTCCAACCTTTATTCCACCCGAATAGTCAGTGGAGCCGAAATTAAAATCAGATAGTATATATTTGGAAGCCGTATCAATTCTTGCGTTTATAACATCATTTATGAAATCCCCTGATTCATTGGTTATTACATCGTTGTTAATAAGGTTAGTAACAGTCGGACCATCAAAAAACACACTACTTGCCTGAGGTGTAGAGTATAACCAGTCCTGCTGGGGAAACAATGGTTGTGCTGATAGGTCTGGTAATATGTTAGACATTGTCTAAGACTTCAAGCGATTTATCAGGGAATTCCAATCCGAGAAACTTTGCTTCTCCGTTATCGCACGAATCTGTGACCTTGAAGTTGAAATACCTTCCGCTGGTGCTGGGCTGGATATTGGACACTTCCCCCGCCATCTTACCAACCGCTTTCCACTCCCGTTCCTCGTTACTGTTAGTCCGGACTAGGACTGTTCCCCTGTTCACTCCCTCGGTATGCACGAAAAACTGATTGAGCTTCTTGTCTTTCGCCCTCGAACTGAACTCCAAGTTATGCGTCTCCACGTTCCACGGGATGGCTTTTCCCATATCCGTTACCCCTAAGTCCATCTGGGCTACGTTCCCGTCGTTGTCTGCTACAACTATCTGGGATTTCCCAAGTCTGTCAACGTAGTTAGCCATAGCAGTGATGTTCTGGTAGTAGGAGCGTATATCCCAAGTCTGGTAATCTAAGTTATACTTGAGCATCACGTTATAGTAGTTTATCCCACCTACGGTCACGTCCCCTATGTAGAAGAATAGGTTGGTTTCATTGGCAGAAGAACAGACTTTGCTGAAGTCGGTTATCGCCTGGACGAAATCCCTGACTCTGGCATCACCCAGGTTCTTGGGCATCCCCCCTACTGTCGCCCAGATACTCTGCTCGTTAATCCAAGCCACCATCCCCCTTGAGTAACATACGCACTCCTGGGAAGGTGTTCCCTGACGAACCATATCGTCTGGGTAAGTTGACGACCCGTCCCAGCGTTTGAGAGAGCGTTTCTTGAATACTAGCAGATACCCCGGGCATTTAGCATAAGCTGTAATCCCTCCGCCCCCATCTTCCTGCTCCATCATTATGTAACCGTTACCTGAAGTCCAGGAGATAGTTCTTGCAGTAGCATCGGCTATTCCCGAATACATTGCTTTATCAGGAGAAGCCGAAGTATTTGTATAAACCCTGTCTTTCCATTCAATAGCGATAGTCGCACCCGTGGGAAAATTACCTACGTCGAAAGTTCCCCCTGTAGTTATCCACTCCGTACCGTTCCAAGCCTTAGCCCCGTCCGTTCCATTCAATCTTAAGCAGTCGTCAAGGTAGGTAAGGAACCGAGTCTTTAAATTCTTAGTATCACTAGAAAGCAACCTGTCTCCGCTTAATACCTCATAGATAATATTGTTAGAACCGTTCGGGAACACTGCTAATAGAGCGTTGTAATCATCCCCCGCACTCGGGGAGACCGAAGGTGATACTGAATGGCTCTTGGAAGGTGAAGCACTGGGTGAAAGGCTCTGAGAAGGACTGACAGAAGGTGATATTGAAGGTGAAATAGACTGGCTGGTAGATAATGACGGACTATTGGATGGGCTTTGTGAAGCTGAGGGTGAAACTGACGGTGAGACTGAAGGACTCCGGCTCGCTGACGGGCTGACGCTAGGAGATATTGACGGACTAATCGATTTTGAAGGTGATACAGAGGGAGAAATGCTCCTGGAAAGCGAAGGACTCCTAGAACCCGCGGGAGTTACCGCGTTGATGTAGTAATGCAATCCATAACAGGAATAACCGTCCGAAAGCTGGCTACCCAACTGGGTAATCCCTGGACGCACCTTTAAAGACCCCAGCTCTGCGTCAGAGTCCATATTGAGTGCCATTCTCACGGAATTAGCAGGAGCCACGGAGTTCTGGGTTCCTCGCCAAGTCCCTTTTGACCAGTCACGAAATGTCAATGGTTTGAGTGTTTTCATTTATGCTCTATCAAAAGGTAATCCCCCGCCCCTTGAGTCCGTAATCCTTCTTACTTTAATTTGCCACTTGAACTTTTGACCCGATGTTTCCTTTCTTATCGCATCCGCCAGTATCTCTTTAAACATCATCCAATCCCCGTCCGTGTAGTCTTTCTTGCCGTTCCGTTCAGTAATGTTGCGTAGTTCCCATTTCAGATAATAGTAAAGCATATCATAACGGTGAATCCCTATCGTGTCTCCTTCAGAGTCAACTTCAACTATGTCCGTGTAGAAATCCATAATAATATTCTTGTCGTCATAAGTTGAATCTGGCAAGGGCCATATAGCTAGGTTCCCATCCCATACGGAGTAGTAATCCGGCTCTCCTTCGTTTTCTGAATACCAAACATTAGTCCCTGCTGGAAATGCCGCTTCTATGCTTCCGTCCCCAGATGCGGCAATACCAGTAAGAGTACCACTAGCAACAGTATTGCCCGTATAAGTAACATCGTAGAGAGTTCCATTATAATATATATTAACTGTTCCCGAACTCGGGAAATCATACGAATTAGTAAGCACTAAAGTAGTCTGACCTACTGTGGGAGCTGTAGCCACCGTTGTAGTAACCGCATCGTCCATCAGGTCGACAAACTCCCGCTTGTCCCTGTAAGCCAACCGCTTATCGTCCCCTCCTATCCTGACATCCAACACGGATTTATTTGAGTTTGTATCATAGATAGTAGTAGGCATTGTGTAGAGGTATTTCCCTCTCTCAGTTTGGTCTAATTTATAATCAAACTCTTGGAAAGTATTCCATCTCTTGAGTTTCCCCCGGATATACCTCAATCCCTTGTTGATAGTCCTAATCTTCCTCTCAAAAGGAACTTTCCCTTCAGGGTCAACGTCTTCCGAAGCATCCTCAATAAGGTATCCAACCGTGTTCATCTCCTGCCCCGTAAAAGGGAAGGGGTCGGAGTAATTGGAGTAAGCTCCTGAAACGGAGTTCAAAAACCGTGTAAAGATGTATCCCGTAGTGTAGGTCGTTTCATTCCAAAGATTTCCTTCTCTCTCGGAGTCTATAGTCTGAGTGCTTCTTACAGACTTGGTTCCCGTTTCCGTAGCCGAATATGAGAACTCAACTTGGTCGTAGGAAATTATATAAACAGGTGTATCTTTGGGGTGGTCTTTGGTTAGAGCCGAGTGCAGGGATACTGTGTAACCTGACGGAGCAGTCGAAGCATGCACCCTTGCTATTTCCGAACCCTCGTCACCCAGTTCCCCGATACAGAGGATGTTGTCCACTGCGAACTTGCTGATGCTGTACACATCGAAAGTCCCGTCTCCGTTGTAAGCGTCCAGCTTGAGATTTGACTTGTCAACCCCTACCAATAAGTCTGCGTTCTGTGATGTGAAAGGTGTTATCATTATTTTTTTTCAAAAGTTGTAAAGCCTGAAATATATTTATAAGCGGTTGAAAGGCGTTTTGAACCTTTTTTCTCAAAAAAATCAAACGGTAATATGTTTCCAACTTTTTCCTCTTTGTATATCACATAATGTTCCATAAGATATATTAAATAATTTATTCTTAAATATTCTATAGGGAGAAAGATATTTTAATAGTTTTTTTATCTTAACTACTTCCTTCTCTTTAAGTTTTGCGGAATAATTATTTTCTCCAACTTGATTAGCATATCTCCCCAATCTCAACCTGTCTTGCATGTTCCCACTGGCGTTATCCCACCGTAGATTATCCACATTATTGTTTTCTGGGTTGCTATCGTTATGGCAGACAAATGGTAGGTTTTTTGGGTTAGATATAAAAACCATAGCAACTAATCTGTGGATAAAATAATGTAATTTATTGCTATTGTCATCGGTCAGACACACCCTTAAATGTCCCTTCTTGACTTTGTCTGGTTTTAAAAATACTTTTCTGTAACAACCATATATCCTACCGTCGTCATAAACCAGATATTTAGAAAACCCCTTTAATTTTTTATGCATATTATTTGCGTTCAAATGTAGTAAACCCACTAATATATCTATATGAAGTGGATAGTTTTTTTCGTGCATCCCACGGGTCCGCTATCCTATAAATATTCGTAAAAGGTATCTTTCCTATCGCCACGACCCAGTGGTAATGTTCGACTTCAAGTATCACTGCTTTTTTAGGGTTCTTCAACGCCTCGTCAATCACGGGATAGTTTACCCCGTAGTAACGCCTGGCGAAGTTGAAACACAGCCTTTCGCTTACCGACTGCCA
>Ga0265297_10006476_pt1 | contig 16969 bp, 24 predicted proteins | sample Munlanlwell13791_FD_192502 | JGI IMG/M metagenome (GOLD analysis project Ga0265297, IMG submission 192502) | Leachate microbial communities from a municipal landfill in Southern Ontario, Canada - Leachate well 137-91 | ecosystem: Engineered > Solid waste > Landfill > Unclassified | place...
CTTCATAACTCGCTTTGTGACACACCCCTTACAGGTGATAATCTTACAGTGAATTAAGTAATGTGTCCCCGGAATTATTGTGGTATAATCTTTACGTTTAATAAAGATATACCCCGCATGTTAATCGCCACCGGTATTAACCTCTACGAGTAAATCCTTGAAGTAAGATGAATTATTTTATATCAGATCATATCCGGTTCATGTTCGATCCTTTAAGCCTTTTTTTCCTGGCGGTGATCGCTCTGGTTTCCGTTCCGTCGCTTGTGTATTCTGCAGGGTATCTTAAAGGCCAATTCACGCCGCGGCGAAAAACGCTTCTGCACGGCCTTACCGCGATTTTTATCCTGTCAATGGCCGCGGTGGTAACAGCGGCCGATATTATCGCGTTCCTGATTGCATGGGAGATCATGTCGCTGGTCTCGTTCTTTCTGGTAGTATTCGAACATGAACACGAGCAATCGGCGCAGGCAGGCGTTATCTATATCGTGATGACGCATATAGGCACCGCATTCCTTATCGCGGCTTTCATGCTAATCCATCAATACAGCCATAGCTTCGATTTCTCGGCAATACGCCCTGCATGCGCTTCTATGCCTCAGAATGCGCGAGATCTTGTATTTATATTCCTGCTTATCGGTTTCGGCACAAAGGCGGGTATCGTGCCGCTGCATATCTGGCTGCCGTACGCGCATCCGCAGGCGCCTAGCCATATTTCAAGCATAATGTCCGGCGTTATGATAAAAACAGCCGTTTACGGCATTATCAGGTTCATTATGTATCTGATGGGCGTCACCGCTTGGTGGTGGGGGGTGGTTGTTTTGACCGCGGCTATCGTGACATGCCTCGTAGGCATTATCTATGCTTTGATGGAACATGACCTGAAACGGCTGCTCGCGTATTCCAGCGTCGAGAATATAGGTATCGTTCTTCTGGGCGCCGGCGCATCCATGCTTTTTCTTTTCCTGAAGCTTGAGATCCTGGCAGTACTGGCTTTGGCTGCCGGTTTGTATCATCTTATAAACCACGCGGTATTCAAAGGTTTATTGTTTTTGTGCGCGGGAAGCGTGTATAAGGCCGCAGGAACGCGCAATATGGAAAAGCTGGGAGGGCTTATCAGGACAATGCCGTGGACTGCGGCATTCTTTTTGTGCGGTGCAATGGCTATCGCCGCGCTTCCGCCGCTCAACGGTTTTGTGAGCGAATGGCTTATCCTGCAGTCATTTTTTCTCGGAGCTCTCAATATCGCATCAGGGGGAATGAAGTTCTTTCTCGGCATTTGCGCTGCCGCTTTGGCTTTTACAGGCGGGCTTGCCGCGGCGTGTTTTGTCAAAGCGTTCGGCATAACGTTCCTGGCGCTGCCGCGCAGCAGGCAGGCGCAGGAGGCGCGCGAAGTTCCGGTGTCGATGCGGATGGGCATGGGCGTGCTGGCGGCGCTGGCAGTTTTACTCGGGCTCGGGGCTGCGTGGGTGATCAAGGCCCTGGTTGTGGTCGCAGGATGCGCATCGCGGATCGATTCCTCTGCAATTTCATTCAGCCTGAACAATCTTATCGTCAGCCCGGCGCAGGGAAATCAAACGTTCCTGTCGCCGGTGTTGATAGCTTTCGGGCTTGTGACGTTTGCCGCGGGCATTGCGGTGTTGTATTCGGTTGTCCGCAGGCGCGGGGTAAGGATCTTCAAGACATGGGATTGCGGTTATTACAGGGTCACCGGGCGGAATGAATATACCGCAACGGCGTTCTCGAATCCTTTCAGGGTCGCGTTCAGCTTTTTTCTCTTTCCGTATCACCGCACGCGCAAGATATGGGAATCGTTCTATCATGTCAGGTCGTTCAGTTATGAAACGCACACGACCCCGGTTTTCAAGAAATATTTCTACGATCCGCTGCTGAGGCTGGTATTCAGCGCGGCCGGGTTGATGCGCAGGATCCAGCCCGGAAGCATTCACCTGTATATCGGGTATATTTTTCTGACTGTCGTGGTATTGATCATCTTGATGGGGAAATTCTGATCTATGAAAGTTTTCGCGCTTTTTATTCAATTCATTCTTTTGTGTTCAGCGGCTCCTCTGGTGAGCGGGATCATTGCAAGGGTTAAGAATAATCTGCGCATGAGAAGGGGAGCTCCTGTATTGCAGCCGTATTACAATATCGTCAAGCTGTTTTCGAAGGATGAAGTTGTATCCGATACAACTTCGTGGATATTCCGCATCGCTCCGGTTGTGGTATTGTCGTCGTCATTGACCGCGCTGGCGCTGGTCCCCGCGGTTATCTCCGGCAATGGCGCGAACCTTGCCGGGGATTTTCTCGCGATCATTTTTATTTTCGCCCTGGGCAGGTTTTTCCTGGCGCTTGCCGGCCTCGACGCCGGAAGTTCCTTCGGCGGCATGGGGTCAAGCCGCGAAATGTTCATCTCAAGCCTTGCAGAACCATGCGTATTCATGGCCGTATTCAGCCTTTTTTTGAGATCCGGGTCCACGAACCCCGAGTTTATTAATGCCGTCAATTATCCTCATGTCGCGACGGTCCTGGCGGTTTTTTGTTTGATGATGGTCATACTTGCCGAAACGTCGCGCCTGCCGGTCGATAATCAGGAAACGCATCTCGAGCTGACCATGGTTCACGAGGCGATGATCCTGGAGTATTCGGGCAGGAGCCTTGCGTTCATAGAGATCGGTTCTTACATAAAACAGATGATCTGGTTCTCGCTCCTCGCGCATATATTGTTCCCGGCCTCTGTGGCTGTGTCCTCGGGCCTGGCGCGGTTGGGCGTGTCGGCGGTTTTTTTTATCGTCAAGATCCTCTGTATCGGAGCGTTTGTAGCGCTCCTGGAGGTTGTGATAGCCAAAATGCGGCTATTCAGAGTTGTAGATTATTTTGGCTTCGCGATCGTATTCGGCATTCTTGCCGCGATCAGCAGCCTTATCGGGGTATAAGATGGAAACGCTTATAATTCTCGCGATCATACTCGGGACGTACCTTCTGGCAGTTGCAAAACGGATCACCGCGCTTGTCCGGGGTTTCGCGATACAGTCATTTTTCCTTTTTCTATATACGCTGGCCCGGGCGCATAGGGAAAACAGCTTCGAATTGTATATAGTCGCCGGCCTTTTATTCGCGCTTAAGGTGGCGGTGATCCCGTATTCCCTGAGCAATATCTGCCGCAAGATAAAGGTAAACGATAATCTCGGCCTTTTCATGAACACGCAGTTGTCGCTTATTTTCGCTTTGGTATTTACATACGGGGCATGGATATTCTCTAAAATGCTCGTGCCTGCGCAGGACGCCGGCATGGCTGTGAGCCTGACCGCTTCGTTCACCGTGATACTGGTCGGGTTGTTCATCATGGTTTTCAGGATGAAAGCCATGACGCAGACGATCGGGCTGCTTGTCATGGAGAACGGGATCTTTCTGCTGGCGTCGTCTATTGCCGGAGGCATGCCTTTTTTTGTGGAGATCGCGATATTCATGGATGTGTTCATAAGCGTTATTATCCTTAATATATTCGTGCACAGGATCAACAAGCTTTTTACTCATATAGATGTTACGAAACTTACCAGGTTAAAGGGCTAAATGAATTTTCAACGCATTAAAACACTGGGGATCGCGCACGCAGTTCTTTTTTTCTGTATTTTGTGCGCGTCTGCCGCAATGTTGTATCGCGTTGCGGTGCAGGCGTGCCCTATTCCCGGGTGCGGATTCTTCCTGCTGGACGGTTTGAGCGTGTTCTTTATTTTCGTGATCGGCATTGTGGGCTTTGCCGCAGCGGTTTATTCTATAGGATATATCAGCCGCGACGTGCGGGCCGGGAATCTCTCGCCCCGCAAGGCGGCCATGTATTACATCCTTTTCGACCTTTTTATAGGCTCTATGTTTATGGTCGTTGCCGTGAATAATCTCGGGTTTATGTGGGCCGCTATAGAAATGACCACGCTGGTATCCGCGTTCCTGGTAGGATTTTACCGGACCAAGCAGTCGATCGAGGCGGCGTGGAAATATATCATTATATGTTCCGTAGGTATTATCCTTGCGCTCCTGGGCACGATATTCTTCTCATACGCCGTGTCCGTTGCAGGCGGGCCCAAGAGCCTGAATTGGACGGATCTGTACGCCGTTGCCGCGCGGCTCGACAAGAATATTGTCCGCATCGCGTTTATTTTTATCCTGGTGGGCTACGGCACCAAGGCGGGCCTTGCGCCGATGCACACCTGGCTGCCTGACGCGCACAGCCAGGCGCTTGCGCCGATCTCGGCGCTTTTGTCAGGGGTTTTGCTGAAAACCGCGCTGTATGCCATTATACGTTTCGGGCTGGTCGTCAATAAATGCCTGGGAGGGCCGGGTTATTTTTCGCATTTAATGATAATGTTCGGCCTGGTATCGCTGGGAATAGCCGCGGGGCTGCTTCTTGTGCAAAAGGATCTGAAGCGGCTGCTCGCGTATTCGAGCATAGAGCATGTCGGTGTGATCTGCGTCGGGCTTGGTATCGGCGGCCCTCTGGCGACGTTCGGCGTTCTTTTGCATATTCTAAATCACGCGGTGACTAAATCGCTCATGTTCTTCGGAGCGGGGAATATCGTCAGCCGTTACGGCCAGCACAATATGCGCATGATACACGGGGTCGTGCAGTCGATGCCGTTCACAGGCACGATGTTCCTGGCAGGGACGTTCGCGTTGGCGGGATTTCCGCCGTTCTCGATCTTCATGTCCGAGCTTCTGATCATAATTGCAGGGTTTACCAAAGGCGCGTATGGGATCACGGGAGCATTATTGTTTTTTCTGGCGCTTGCATTCGGAGCTGTCATTTATCAGGTTTCAAGAATATTGTTCGGCAGGCAGCCGAAGGGGATGGCGCGTATCGGCGAACCATTGAGCGCGAAGCTAGCTTTTATATTTTTGTCTATTTTTATACTGGTATTGGGATCGACGGTGCCATGGGTTTTGAAATGCGGCATTTCCGCAGCAAATGAGATCCTTAAAGGAATATAAGATGAATTACCGGGACGTACTTGCGGAACTTAAAACAGACCATAATATCTCATGGCTTAAAGCGGAAGAGATGTATGAGGATGAGGTTTATTTGTGGGTAGGCGCCGGTGATTTTAAAGCCGCAGTAGGATTCATGTCGAAGAAACTGAGTTCGCCGGTGTCCATGCTGTTCGCCCAGGACAGGCGCGACCGCTCAGAAGGGTTCGCGGTCTATTGCGCGTTTATGTCCGCGCCGCTGAAGAAATGGCTGTTTGTTTGTGTTTCTATAAACGGGGACAGCCCGCGTTTTGATTCGTTATCGAATGTAGTGCATTCAGCTAGCCTTTTTGAGCGGGAGATACGCGAGATGTTCGGCATAGAACCTGCAGGCAACGCGGATGGCAGGCGTTTGCGTTTGCACGAGGAGGTTTGGCCGGCGGATTGTTTCCCCCTGCGAAAAGATTTCAAAGCGCCTGCGCAGATACATCCGCAGCAATTGCATTACGGGTTCATCCGCGGAGAGGGAGATGGGATATTCGAGATCCCGGTCGGGCCTGTGCACGCCGGAATTATCGGGCCCGGGCATTTCCGTTTCAGCGTTGCGGGTGAACCGATAATAAATCTCGAGCTCAGGCTCGGGTTCAGCCATCGCGGCGTTGAAAAGCTTTTCGAAGGGAAGGACAGCCATGCCGTCCGTCTGGCCGAATGTGTCTCCGGCGACAGCGTTATCGCTCATTCGTCCGCATTCTGCCGCGCGCTTGAAAAGATATACAAAGTAGTCGTGCCTTTGCGCGCGCGCTATATCAGGGCGATATGCCTGGAACTTGAGCGTATGTACAATCATGCCGGCGGTATCGGGGGGATAGCGCTCGATGTGGGCTTTAGTTTTTCGTCCGCGCTCGCCGCGATCATAAAAGAAAAGATACAGTCGCTGAACAGGACGATTTCCGGCCACAGGTTCCTAAAAGGCGTGCTCTGCTGCGGCGGCGTATTGCAGGATATCGGAGATGATAAGTCAAGGGTGCTGCTGGAAACGCTTAGATCCGTAGAGCGTGATTTTAACGAATTGGCCGGGATACTGAATTCCAGCGTTTCTTTCATGGACCGGGTAGATACTACGGGCGTTTTGAAAAGAAAAACCGCAGAGGATCTTGGCGTCACCGGCGTCGCAGCCAGGGCAAGCGGTTTGCAGATCGATCTGCGCAGGGATTTTTCGGATATTTACGAGATAGCGAGGTTCCGGATGCCGCACGAGACGGGCGGGGATGTACTTGCCAGGCTGCGGGTGCGTTTTTTCGAATTCGGGGAATCCATAAGGCTGATCAGGGAGTTTGTGCAGAATCTTCCTCAGGGAGGTTTGCGCAGCGCTGAGATACAGGCGCAGCCGGGGTTTGCTTTAGGTTATGCCGAGGGCTGGCGCGGCCCGGTTCTGTACTGGATCGAGACAGGCGGCACGGGCGCGATCGACCGGTGCAAGATCGTGGATCCGTCATTCCTTAACTGGCAGGGGCTGGCGTATTGCGTTCTCGGAGATATCGTTCCCGATTTTCCCGTTTGCAATAAAAGCTTCGATCTGTCATACAGCGGAAACGATTTATAGCCATGATAAATATACTTAAAACACGGTTGTTCAAAGGCGTTGTTACAAGAAAATTAAAGGCCGCGGGCGCACGCGTTTACGAGCCTGCAGGAGCAGAATTGAAGGCCCTTATTGCAAAGAAGTTCGGCAGATCCCTTAATATCCGCCAGGTCGATACCGGTTCGTGCGCGGCATGCGGATCCGAGATCATCGCGTGCAATAATCCCGTATACGATATTGCGCGTTTCGGCATAAACTTTGTGGCGTCCCCGCGCCATGCGGACTGCCTTTTAGTTACCGGGCCGGTATCCAAGAATATGGCGCCGGCGCTCAACCGCACATACGACGCCATGCCGGATCCTAAATTCGTGATAACACTCGGAGACTGCGCGTTCGACGCAGGGGTGTTCAAAGGGTCTTATTACGTCGAGAGCGGAGTCAAGTCTATTCTTCCTGTCGTCCTTCATATTCCCGGCTGTCCTCCTGATCCCGAGACCATAATCCGGTCCCTGACCGATTTTTTAAAAGATGGATCCGGCCCTTTTAAAAAGAATTGTGTCTGACCCCAATTTTTGGGGATAACTCTGTGGATAAAAAATACAAACGGTGTTATAATAGCGGGTATGAATCTTTGGAGCGCGTTTATTTTGTGGTCTGAGAAGCAATCGAGAACGGTTATAATTATTCTCGGATGCCTGATGGTGATCGCGGCCGGCGCACTGGATTTTTTATCAGGGCCGTTCCGGTCTTTTGTTTTTTATCTGATACCCGTATTTTATGCGACGTGGTATGCGCGCAGGCGCGCGGGTATAATTATATCGATCCTGAGCGTTCCGGTCTGGTTCTTCAACGATACGATCATTTCTCCGGCAGCGCCGCATATGCTTGTTCCGTATTGGAACCTGGCGATGTCATCCGGCTTTCTGCTCTTCGTTTCATTCCTTGTAGACCGTATGAAATCCATCCTTTTGCAGGAGCGGGAAGCGGCAAATACCGATTATTTGACAAATGTCGCAAACAGCAGGTATTTTTCCGAGGTGATGCAAAAAGAGATCGACCGTTCGCGCAGGTATAACCATATTCTGACGCTGGCATATATCGATATAGATAATTTTAAAGAGGTGAATGACCGCTCCGGGCATAGCGCCGGCGACGCATTGTTGATGACGATTGCTTCAAGGATCAAGGATAATATGCGCACGGTGGATGTTCTCGCGCGTTTAGGGGGGGATGAATTCGCGATCCTGTTCCCGGAGACAGATGCGCAGGGCGCAAAGATCGTTATCGATCGCATAAGGCAGAATATCGATAAAACCGCGCACGGCAGGGACTGGCCTATTACCATAAGCGTGGGCGTTGTAACCTGCCCCAAAGTGCCTGTTTCGATGGATAAATTGGTTATGCTGGCTGACGAAACGATGTATATGTCCAAGCAATCAGGAAAGGATAAAGTTACGTACCGCGTGTATGCAACGTAATCAGATCATGACAGATAACTCCTGGATCCCGGTTTTGGAGGACGAGAAGCTTATAGAGCAAAGCGTGCGGTTGGTGTCGCCTCGCGGATTATCGGTCCTTTTAATCCGCAAGATTAAAGGAGAGATCTATGCGATCTCGAATAAATGTCCGCATATGGGGTGTCCTTTGCGCACGGGTTTGCTCGAGGGCTATATCCTGACCTGCCCCTGCCATGACTGGCGGTTCGATATCAGGACCGGAGAGTTCCTCGATGCCAAAGAGATCATGCTGCCGGTATATCCGGTAAAGATCGTAGATGGGATGATTCTTGTAAAAATATAAGGAGGCATTATGGCTGAAAAAACAGTGAAAGTTTTTGCGCTAAGCACATGCCCCTGGTGCAGGAAAGCCAAACAGTTCTTTAAAGACCATAACATTCCTTTTGAGGATATCGAGTTCGATCAATGCGAGGGGCAAATGCAAAAGGATGCGCTTGCCGAGATGAAGCGTTACGGCGCAGGAGATTCATTCCCGTTCGTTTTGATCGGGGACGAACCTGTGGAGGGGTATAATCCGGAAACGTATTGCAATCTGCTCGGGATCGAACGATGAACGCCGCGTCCCGTAAAAAGGCGCTGCGTTATTTCTTCGAGAAGGTCGTCGATCCGCTCGGGTATAAATTCAGCCCGGATACGGAGCTGGTCGAGTTCTGCCTCGAACAGGAAGTCTCACTCGAAAAGAAGTACGGCATTCCGTACTGCCCGTGCAAACGGATAACAGACAGCCGTTCGGAGAATATGAAGATCGTTTGTCCGTGTATCCCGTTCCATAAGGAGCATTTTGACGCTATGAAACGTTGCTGGTGCGGGCTGTTTGTGCATAAAGATGTTACTGATCCGGATACGCTCATGCAGTTTCCTGAGAGCGCGGTCAAGAAAGGTTGATATGTTCGTTGAAGCCGCGAAAGTTGCCGATATCGCGCCCGGCGGCATGAAAGCTGTAGACAGGGGAGGCAAAAAGATCGTTGTCTGTAACTTTGGAGGCGTTTTTTATGCGGTCGAGCGAATTTGCGGCCATGTGGGCGCGTCTCTAGATCTGGGAACCCTGGACGGAAATATCCTCACCTGCCCGCTGCATTTTGCCCAGTACGACGTAATTACCGGCGAAGTTCTCAGCGGGCCTGTGCCTCCTGATCCGAAACATCCTACTATAAACCTCGTTACCTACCCTGTTAAGGTAGAAGCAGATAATGTCTTAGTCTCGATTTAAAGGCCAGACCCGGACTAAGGGAGAAGAAAGTCCAAGAAAAGTAGAATTCGGTCATTTTCAAATTCTGAATTTTAGCGTATATTATGTTTCTAGTTTTGTAGTCTAAAATTTTATAACCAAGGAGGGCTTTATGGCCAGATCACCGAACGGCGGCTCCAGCGCCACTCAGAGCAAGCCTGGCAGATCGATGCCGGCGAACAGGATGAATTTTTCAGGTACAATGAACCCGCAGGACCAGACCGAGGTTATCCGCAAGGTCGCACAGAAGCTGTATGAGAAAAAAGGCTGCCAGCCCGGCCATGATATTGAGAATTGGCTTGAAGCTGAGAAATTGGTGAAGTCAGGCAAAGTGTGAAAATATTTTCGATCTTTTGTCTCATTTCTACGGTTGTTCTGACAGGATGTATTTCTACCCGTCAGACAAAGCAAATGATCCAGCTGAAAAGGTTTGGCGATAACCGCGCAGAAATGGACCGGTTTATTCAGATCCAGGAAGATGGCTTTAGCAGGTTGCAGGAAGATTTTAAAGGGAAGAGGCTGGCTGCCGGTACTCCCAAGCGCCTCATTATAAGCCGTTATGCCGATCCGGTTTATTGTAAGTCCCTTGAAGGCGGATTTGCGGGGGAAATATGCCTGTATCGCCGGCCAACGGAGTTTTTCTCATCGGATGTGATATTCCTGTATTTTGACAAGAACGGGGATCTGGAATCCTGGGAATCTTTAACCGGAGAGAACACATCTCCGGATCAATAGATTTCATCCCTGCGTTACCGGACAATTTGTCCGGCCGCAGTTCCGGGGCTGGGTATCGCGCTCAGCCCTTTTTTTTATATATTTTGGCGAGATTTCCTTTTTTCAGGCGTCTGTTAATGAAAGAAGGAGGCGCCATGCATAATTTTGCTATTGCCGATTTGCCGTTTGTAAAGAGGCCGCGCGAAAAACTCATCAAATACGGGCCCGACCGGTTATCGAACGCCGAACTGCTTGCTGTTATCCTGCGCACCGGGAGCAGGGGCGAGAATGTTTTGGGCTTAGCTGCCAGGATCCTGCGCGCAATAACTATCGCGCATCTGCCGCATACCACTTATGACGATCTGGTGCGCATTTCAGGCATCGGCTCGACAAAGGCCTGTGCATTGCTTGCAAGCGTGGAACTCGGCAAACGGATCTTTGAGAATAAAAAATCCGGGATCGGGCAGCTTTTATCTCCGCAGGATGTTTTCGACAGCCTCAAGGATATCCGGGAAAGCAAAAAGGAGCACTTTGTCGTTTTCTTCCTTGATACCCGCAATCAGCAGATCAAGCGCGAGATCATTTCTATAGGCACGATCAACGCGAGCCTGGTGCATCCCCGCGAGGTTTTTGAGCCCGCGGTAAAACATCTAGCGGTCCAGGTGATCCTTGCCCATAACCACCCGTCCGGCGATCTTGAGCCTTCGGAAGAGGACCTGGACGTGAACCGCAGGCTGCGCGAGGCGGGCCAGATCCTGGGCATCGAGGTGTTGGATCATGTGATCGTTACAGGGACATCCTTCCGGAGCTTTAAAGAAGGGAATTGTTAAAAAGGAGAAGATGTATGACCCGTAAAGGATTTACTTTGGTTGAGATCATGATCGTTGTCGCGATAATCGCCGTGTTAGCGGCTATTGCCATTCCTAATTTGATACGGGCGCGATTGACATCGAACGAAACATCGGCTATTGTGGCTTTGAAAACCATTTTTTCTGCAGCGAATACGTACAGGGCTTCTAATCGCGGATATCCTCAGCAATTGAGCGATCTTTACGAAAATGTGACTCCGCCTTATATAGACAGCGCGTTGGCAAGCGGTATAAAGCAGGGCTATTTATTCTCCTGCAGCGGTATCGAAGATGACGGCAGCGGGAATTTTCAGGCTTTTACGGCTACGGCGGCTCCAGTTATACCCGGGATAACCGGAAACAGGAGGTTTTTTGTCGATACGTCAGGAGTCATACGTTTCAGCTCAACGGAAGAAGCGACAAGCAGCGATAATCCTGTCGAATAGATCAAGCGCAATACGAAAGCACGAAGAAATCAGTGTCCGTTTTTTTTATTGGTAATCCCGCTGGCAAAATGCGCTTGGGGGGATAAATTCGCCTCAGCTTCTGACGCAGCAATGGGTGGATTTAAGTCAGAAAAAAGATGATTTAAGCCCTATGCCCCGGGGTATTATTGATATAAAATCAGTAACATTAAGTTATTTACTATGGTCAGGTGTATGGGATAGGCATGCATTGGGCGACGGGCGCAGAAACTATTGTAAAAAAGGAGGGGGGAATGGGTAAACGGCTGTTTTTGGCTGTGATTATCGTTCTTGTTATGGCGGGTGTCGTGTTTGCTCAGGGAACAAAACCGTTGCAGTTGTCGGTTTTCAATCCGATCCAGATGGTCCCCGAGGATGAATCGATCAAAGGCGTGAGCCTCGATCTGTTCTATACCGTCAATATGGATTTTACGGGTTTTGGCCTTTCATTTCTGGGTGTCAATCAGGCTAACGGGGATGTCAGAGGCGTTCAATGGGGTTTGGGCAACTGGGATAAGGGGTATGTTTACGGATGGCAGGAAGGTATTGTAAATTATGCACGGGATCGTTTTGTCGGATTTCAGGATGGGTTTGTTAATATTACCGAAGGCGATTTTACCGGGGTTCAGAACGGCCTGGTGAATTGGACCGAAGGATTTTTTCACGGCTGGCAGAACGGGGCCTTCAATTACACGGCCGGCAGGTTCATCGGCTTTCAGCATGGCCTGATAAATATGACAAAAGGCCAAGCCAGCGGTTTTGGTTTGGGCGCGGTAAATTATTCCGATGGGCTGTTTACGGGATTTCAGTGGGGAGTTTTTAACTATGCCGCTGAAATGCACGGGTTCCAGTTAGGGTTGGTGAACTGGACAAGATCGCTTAACGGTATCCAGGTGGGCCTTGGCAATTACAACGGGAATAAGAGGCCGTTACAATTCATGATCATCGCAAACTGGTCGTTCTAAAGGCTTCTCCAAGACTTTTTTATATGAGTATTACGAAGGGCTGACTGTACAGTGTCAGCCCTTCGTAATTATGTTGTTATATTGCTCTTGAAATTAAAGTTTTCAGTGGTAGAATAAGCGCATAATCGATGTGTATGAAGCGCGTGTTCCTATTTAGCGCAAAATAAAAAAAGGGGGAGAAATATGAAGCGTCATCGCATGGTTGTGGCAGTTCTAGGGGTTGTGGGAATTTCGGTATGCGCATATTCCGCAGTATTTGCGCAGGAAGATACCTCGGATACTTCAGCGGCCGCTTACAGGGAAGAGTTCCAGGCACAGAAGGATTCGATCAAGAGTAATGCTCAGGCAGCCAGGGAGGAAGAAAAAAGTTTGCGGGATCAGATCCGCCAGGCTCAGCAGTCGGGTGATACAGAGACAGCAAGGTCTTTGAAAGATCAGCTTAATGCTTTGCATCAGCAGAATCTTGCGCAAAAACAGCAGAATGAGCAGGCGATGCAGTCGGCCCGGGAAGAGATGCGGTCCGAACGTCAGGCAGCCAGGACAGAGCGTATGGATGCCAATGATGACGGCACAGTGGATCAAACCGAACGGAATATGATGCGCAATCGCAATGCGGATGCTAATAATGACGGGACGGTGGATCAGACCGAGCGGGAAATGATACGCAACCGCAGGATGGATCGGAATAATGACGGGACTGTGGATCAGACCGAGCGGGAAATGACACGCAACCGCAGGATGGATCGGAACAGTGACGGGACTGTGGATCAGACTGAGCGGAATATGATGCGCGACCGCAAGGTTGATCAGAACAAAGATGGTACGGTAGATCGGATTGAGCGGCAGGCTGCGAAGGATCGCGGACAGCGAGTAGACAGGGATAATAATCCTCCTGGAGCGAAGGGTGGTCCGGGAACAAATTGGGAGAATAAGCCAGGTCCGCAAGGCGGCCCCGGAGCAGGCCCCGATCGGCAGATGAGAAGGGACAGGGATAATAATCCTCCGGGAAAGAAGGGCGGCCCTGGAACTAATTGGGAGAACAAGCCAGGTCCGCAAGGCGGCCCTGGAGCAAGCCCTGACCGGAAAGCAGGCGGCGGTGGTCAAAGAGGCGGCAGAAGGTAAGAAGCGAATGAAAAACGGGGGACGCTTCGGGGGTTTTTCTCTGAGAACAGCTTGCAGGAAAAACCCCCGAAGCGTCCCCCTTTTTGGGAACTTTTTAAACGGGTTTGTTGTCTAAGAAGGTAGAAATGGAAGATATATCTCGCGATCTAATAGAACAGGCTCAGGCAGGCAATATTGAGGCTTTTGAGCGTATATATAGAGCTTCCTCCGGCTTTGTGTACAGTGTCGCTTTGCGTATAACCAACAGCCGGCCGGAAGCGCAGGAAGTGACGCAGGACGTATTTATAAAGATATATCATAATCTCGGTAATTTCGAATTCCGGTCTTCGTTCAAGACGTGGGCATACAGGATCACCGTAAATACCGCGCTCAATGCGTGCAAGAAAATATCGAAAGAAGCGAATCGCAGGCAGGATTTTGACGGCGGGATCGATACTCAGATAGCAGGTGTCGATGCCAGGAAAGAGACCGTTGAGCAGGATGACCGCGAACAGGCGCAGGCGAAGCTGGATGTGTTATTGCGAAGCCTCAATCCCGATCAGCGCGCGTGTATTGTTCTGCGGGAGATCGAAGGGTTAAGTTACGAGGAAATAGCAAGGACGCTGCGTATCAATATCAACACCGTGCGTTCGAGGTTAAAAAGGGCGCGGCTGGCGCTTATGGCGCAAACCGGCGCTTCCGGAGGGGAATAAGATGAACTGTAAACGAATTCAAGAGATTATCATGACCGATTATCTGGATGGCGAAGCGTCTTTGCCGCTGCAGGATCAGATCAAAGAGCATATAGCGTCCTGCGCTCAATGCCGCGCATTTGAGCAGAATGTGCGCCGGAATGCGCAACATTTGTTTAAGGATATTAGCCCTGTGCAGCCTCCGGATGCGGTTTGGCATAGGATAAAAGAAGCTATCAACGAAGGGCAAACCCGGAACGCGCCGTCATTTCTTGAGCGATTTCTTGATTCTCTGCGGGAGAGTTTTATTGTCAGGCGGCCCGCGTATGCGTTTGCCGCTGCCTTTACCATTATTCTGATGGTTGTTGTTTTTATGGGATCGCCGTTCCGTCAGCAAATGCTTGTTAAAGATTATCTCAGCCGGAAATCGGCGTTTATGCTTGCTATGAACAGCGCGCCTAACGGTGAGCTGGACAATGCAGCCAATTTCAACACGGCTATAGAGGAATATCTGTTTTAGGGAACTTTTTAAATGATCGTATTGTCTAAGTTGGTAGAGAGGAGAGAAATATGAATACACTATCGAAGTTTCTCAAGTGCAGTATTGCGGCGGTAATGATCTTCGGTTTTGCCTCACTGGCGTTCGCTCAATTGCCTGAAGGTGATCGCGCGAAAATGGGGAAGGACTGGGAAAGCCGGTTCAATACGATTATTAAGGAATTGAACCTTACCCCGGAGCAGCAGCAGGCAATAGGCGCGCAGCGCTCGCAGGACCGGGCGCGATCGCAGGAATTGAGGCAGAAAATTAAGTCTGCCAGGAAAGAGATCACAGCGGAACTTGACAAAGAGGTTACGGATACGGCAAAAGTTGATTCTCTTGTCGCGCAAATGAAGGAACTTACAGGAGATCGTATCGAGCAGCAGATCCAGGGCATAATGTCCCTGAAGAATATCCTGACCCCTGAGCAGTTCAAAGCGCTCAATGCCAAGAAGGAGCATAATCATAAACGGAACGAAAGGCGCCAAGGAGGTAAGCGATGAATAAATTCACTATCGGGATTCTTGTTTCAGTTGGGTTAATGGTGGGTATGTGTGCGCCGTGCTTTGCCAGCGATTGGGATAAAGCCGGAAAGGTGTTCGCGGTGACAGAAGGCTTGAGGATCGTGACCGGGGGTGCTGTAGATGTTTTGGGCAGTATTACCGGGATCAACAGGAACCGCGGACAGGTCAGAGAGGTTGCTTGTGTGCGAAAGAACGATCCTCCGCGTTATTATGCGCGCCGGGTTTGCCGGCCCGAACCTTGCCGTGTGGAACGCGTTTGGGTGCCGAATCTGGTGTGGAGAGAGAAATTCGTGCCGGAACACAGCGAATACAGGCCGGGTTACGGAAATATCTGGATCGGCGCACATTATGAAAAATACCAGGTTGAAGAAGGCGGGCACTGGGAGATCAATGAGGTCATGTGTTGCGTAAGACGATAATGGTCAGCTAACTGACGTAACACATTTGTCCTGATTAATTCCGTGATCGGCGAAGCAAATCACGGAAGAATCAGATGGAAAAAAGGCAAGACCCGGGCTCAACAGAGCGATTAAACGACTAGTTGAGCCCGGATTTTGCCTTTTGTTTTTTACCTTTTTTTGTCTTGGGTTTTTTATTTCGCGGCGGTATAATACAGGCTACAGATAAAACTAAGGAGGGGATGAATGAGAATTAAAACATTATGTGTGGTCCTGACCGCCTGTATCTTTGCGTTTATTTTTACAGCGGCAGCATCGGCGGCTGATCTTTCAGCGGATATGATCAATACAGCGGGCGGTAAGGTTTTTAAAGGCAAAATTTTTATGGGTAACGATAAAACGAGGATGGAAACCCCCGAGAGTATTTCCATTACCCGCATGGATAAAAAGGTGGTATGAATACTTATGCCGAAGGATAAAATGTATATGGAGCAGGCGTTCGATCCCGCTCAGGCTCCGGCGACTTCTGAAAAGGTCCAGGGTGAGGTGGAGCGTAAACGTATCGGACAGGAAACGATCGACGGCAAAAAAGCGGATAAATATCAGGTTGTTTATACCAGCAACAGGAAGAAAGAATCTATGTTCCAGTGGATCGTTCCCGGAATTACGATGCCGGTCAAGATGGCGGCGGCCGACAACAGTTGGTCGGTGGAGTATAAGAATATCAAAACTGGCAAACAGCCGGATTCGCTGTTTGAGGTCCCGGCCGGATATCAGAAGTTCTCTATGGGGATGCCGTCCATGAAAGATATGTTCAAGAAGGGTTTTGGGCAATAGGAGGAACGTGAAAAATGGCAGTGGAACGGCGATTATTCGTGCGGTTTGTGATGTCGGGCGCGGTTATTGTGCAGATCGACCCTGAGAAGAGCGCCTCGATCGATTGCGAACTTATCGATCTTAGTTTCGACGGCGTCGGCCTTTATTCGGCAAAACAGCTGAATGCGGACGCGAAGGTGAAGTTCCTTATAATCAACAGGCAGCTGAACGTCAATCTCGGAGGCACCGGCAGGGTGGTATATTGCCAGCGCGCGCATGACAATAAGGACATTTACCGTGTCGGCTTGGAATTTGTTGAAGTAGACCGTGAGCAGGTCAAGTCTATACTGGTGCAGGCGCGGGGGATATCGTTCGTTACGCGCAGCACGACAGATCTCACCGGAAGATGAGGGTTGATCATGACCGCAGGTACGCATAGAGATAACGAAACACTTGTTTCGATACGCACCCGGCGCAGCGTGCGGATGTTTTTCGATCAGCCTGTCAGCGAGGATGATCTTCACGCGGTCCTGCAGGCGGCGAATCAGGCGCCGTCCGCGCATAATCAGCAGTCCTGGCGGTTTGTAGTGTTGAGAGGCGAAAAGAAAAAAGAACTGGTTGAG
>Ga0265297_10006477_pt1 | contig 16963 bp, 15 predicted proteins | sample Munlanlwell13791_FD_192502 | JGI IMG/M metagenome (GOLD analysis project Ga0265297, IMG submission 192502) | Leachate microbial communities from a municipal landfill in Southern Ontario, Canada - Leachate well 137-91 | ecosystem: Engineered > Solid waste > Landfill > Unclassified | place...
CCTGCCAGCAGGCCGAAAGGCAGGCCTCCCGCAGCACCTGTCCCGGCAGTCTCCACCAGTGAGGCCGGCTGGCCGCAATAATCGCCAAGCATGCGGGCCATATGTTTCATCAGGGACTCGATCCGCCGCAGATCCTCACGCCCCAGTCCTTTTTGTGGCCCGTAGACCGCAGCGGCTCCGTGTGGTCCCAAGAGCGGATTTACGACATCGCAGGCGATGTAAATCGGAGGGAGTGCGGGGAAAACTTCGCCTTCCAGACGGCCGATCCGTTCCCAACTCGCGGGGATGGGCGGACGAATTTTTTCACCGTGCGCGCTGCGAAATTCCAATCCGAGCGCGGCTAGGGCGCCCAGCCCAAGATCATTGGTGGCACTGCCACCCACGCCGAGAAGAATGGCGGCGGCCTGCAGTTCCGCGGCTGCACGAATGAGTTGTCCTGTTCCGTACGTTGTTGTCTGCCACGGATCGTGGTACTCCGGCGCCAGCAAACCAAGGCCGCTGGTGGCAGCCACTTCCATGACCGCAATAGGTTTTCCTTGTTTGGATGCCAAATCCTCCCAGTGGAGCAACTGCCGGGCAGGGAGGGGAATATGATCCGGAGCAACCAATCCCAGACAGGCATCGACCAGTCCACCCCGTGGCCCGGTCACCTTGAACGCGGTTAGTCGGCCTCCGGCGGCCTTGGTAAGTATATCAGTAAAGCCTTCACCGCCGTCAGTCAGCGGACAAAGATCCAATCGCCAGTCCCGATGCTGTTGCCTTAATACCCAAGCGGCAAGTTCGCATGCTCTTGAAGCACTCAACGAGCCCTTGAATTTATCAAAAGCAATGAGTATGCGCACCCAAGCAAAATGCACGCCCCGCAAAAGGCTGCAAAGACTTAAACGATCCTGCTCTATCCAAGCGCCGTCGGGAGGCTCAAGACGCCGCGCCGCGATGCGCTATTTCGATGAGCATTCCTTCATGAGCTGGATCCAGTCGGCCGTGCGCACGCGGACCCGAGGGAAGGAAACGCACATCTTGTAGAGCTCCTCGAATTCACCGGCAAAATCACGCGGCAGGCGGTTGCGGCGAAGATACCAATCCTCAAAATCCCGGACACTGTTGAGCGCCTTGATTTCAATGACGTTCTTCATGGCGTCGGGAAGCAGATCCAACAGATAGGTTTTCACGAGTTCGGCACGCTCGGCATTGTCACCAGTGACTTTTTCACAGATGGCTTGGATATGAGCCGGTTTGATCGTGCGATATTTGGCCTGCAAATAGTTATTGATGCGGGAAACAGCGATGCCGGTAAGCTTATGCAACTGGACTTGGTTGATGCCGTTTTTCTGCATTACAGCGTCTAACAACCCAGGAAATAGTTTTTTGTTCATCTTGGTGAGACCCTAACAAGGTTCTGCGAATTTACCAGTTGCAAAATAGATGCCATGGGGAGCATTTGACATTCAGTCGCGTTCCAATTCTGCAAGCCAGCAGTCATTTTTTTGGTTTGTCAATATTGCGGACTGACCCCGATCCACGGGAGGGGAAATCCCGGAAACGTGATGCCTCCCATCGGCCAACTCGCGTGGGGCGTTGGTCATCATCAGGAACAGGATCAATCGCTGGAGGACAGGGGTTGCTGCAGTGTGAGCAGCTGGGGTGGAAGCATAATGCGGTTTGATCGCTGCCCGAAAGATAGGGCATCCTATCTGTTCATCGAACGGGGTTTCATTTATGGACGTGTCAATCAATCAGACAAACGATTACTCGTCGGCAGTGGGATCTTGCATTGGTTTATCTCCAAGAGGGCGGGAAAAAAATTAGAAATTCACGACAATCAGGTTGAATTATTTGAGTAGTCAATCTTATCGGATATAGTTGAAAAACTCCTAGGTGGATGAATTATGCCTTTATCGCCTGTATCCATGTGGCTATCAGGAAGCATAATAATACATTTTACCCTATACGTTGTGGTTGACCCAGACAGAAACCACAACAGGTAGTAGGTCCCCTCGGGGTTTGTATAGCTCATGCCGCTTAGCGGCAGGCCAGTTCCTCCACATTTCTAATACCCATTTCCACCCATGGATAGCTCTGCTTTGCCTATTTCCCATCCCGCCAATGGACTGCAGGACTTCATAGCCATCTCCCGGTATGCCCGTTATTCGCCTGAACTCCGCCGGCGTGAGACTTGGACAGAAGCTGTCAACCGTGTGCGCGATATGCACCTCGTGCATTATAAAGACACATCACTTGGCGATGCCGCGCTGGCGGCACTTTCCACCGGTGATGTCACCGCTGATGATCTCACGCGCATCGGCCGACTGGGGAGGTTGCACGAAGTCATCAATTCCGCGTTTGCTTCAGTGGAGCGACGGGAGGTGTTACCCTCCATGCGCAGCCTGCAATTTGGTGGCGAGGCGATTCTCAACAAGCATGCGCGAATCTACAATTGCGCCTTCACCTACATCGATCGTCTCGAGGCTTTTCGCGAGACTTTGTATCTGCTGCTTTGTGGCTGTGGCGTGGGGTTTTCCGTGCAGCGCCACCATGTGGCGAAACTTCCGCCGCTGGCGCCGCTTCGATCCAATGCCCGCGTTACAACCTTTGTCGTTCCCGATACCATTGAGGGCTGGTCGGACGCGCTGCATCAATTGATATTGGCAGCAATCGATGGCCGCCGGGTGATCTTTGATTATTCCGCGATCCGGCCTGCAGGCGCGCCATTGCGCACCTCTGGAGGCAAGGCGCCCGGTCCCGAGCCACTTTTCCATTCGCTGACCCGCATTGAGCACATCGTGCAACGTGCCGCCGGCCGTCGCCTGCATCCCATCGAGGCTTACGACATTCTCATGTGGGCCGCCAAGGCGGTGCTCTCGGGTGGGGTACGCCGCTCGGCGACGATCTGCCTCTTTTCCGCCGACGATGAAGAGATGGCGGCAGCCAAGACGGGCAATTGGTTCCAGGATAATCCCCAGCGCACGGCGAGCAACAATTCCGCGGTCATCGTGCGCGCGCAGGCCACCCGAGAGCAGTTCGATAAGCTTTTCGAGGCGCAAAAACAATTTGGTGAGCCGGGTTTTTATTTCGTCGAGGATCCGGAATATGGCGCCAATCCCTGCGTGGAGATCGGTCTGCATCCGCGGCTCAAGGTCGATGCTGCGGCCATCGCCCGCTTGCGCGAACTCGGTTACGAGGGCGAGCTCCGCGAAGGCGAGGTGCTCAGCGGCGTACAGTTTTGCAACCTCACGACGGTCTCGGCTGCGGCCTCCGAGACTCCCGCACGGTTCTACGAACTCTGCGCCCATGCTGCGATCATCGGCACGCTGCAAGCCGGCTACACCGGCTTCAATTATCTTTCTCCCGTCTCGCGCATGATCACCGAACGCGAGGCGTTGCTGGGCGTTTCGATCTGCGGCGTGCTCGACCGGCCCGACGTGTTGCTCGATTCGGACGTGCTGCGCACCGGCGCGGCGGTCGTGAAGGCCGTCAATGCCGTCGTGGCCCGCGCGCTGGGCATCAACCCGGCCGCCCGTACCACCTGTGTGAAACCCGAGGGCACGGCGAGCCTGCTGCTCGGCACCAGCAGCGGCCTGCATCCGCATCATGCTCTCCGCTACCTGCGCCGCGTGCAGACCAATGTCTATGATCCGATTTTCCAGCATTTCAAGCGCTGCAATCCCCACATGGTCGAACCGAGCGTTTACGACCCCAATGGCCGCACCGAGGTTATCACCTTCCCCGTTGAAGGGCCGGCCTTTGGCATCTATCGCGATGATCTTTCGGCGGTGAAACACCTGGAGTATGTGCGGCTGGTGCAGCAAAGCTGGGTCCAAGCGGGTCGGCGCCACGAGAAATTTTCGCCGGGCCTTCATCACAATGTTTCATGCACGATCTCCGTGCGCGGCGACGAGTGGCCGGCCGTGGCCGATTTCATCTGGGAAAACCGCCAGCATTTCACCGGCGTGGCGTTGCTCCAGGACCAGGGTGACAAGGCCTATGCGCAGGCGCCGCGCGAGGCGGTGGCCACCACCGAGGACATCTCGAAGTGGAACGCGCTCGTCTACCAGCCGGTGGATTACACCCTGCTGCGCGAGGAGGAGGACCTCACCGAACTGAAGCAGGTCGTCGCCTGCGCCGGCGGCGCCTGCGAGCTGGCCTAGACGCGGCGCACGGCGCGCTTGCCTCGGCGTCCGGGCCTCGTCGCAATGGCGGCATGTTGGCGATCTGCCAGGCAGGCCATGCAAAGTCGCTTGCCGGTGAACTTGTCGGCGCAGGGCTGGCCCCGCGTGAACAGGGGCCGGGATGGGTGCTTTGTGACGGCGGCTCCGGCCGGGAGCTTCCGGAGCCCGTTTTTGCCTGGCTCCGGCTGCCGGAGCCCCGCGAATTCCGGGGCGACCGAATCAACCTGCTCGGCCAGCAGATCACGGACTATTTTGCCGATTCCCTGCGGGATGAACGCCTCGAAACCGCCTGGCCCTGCGTCTGGAGTGGAACGGGTGATATTCCCGGTCTGACCCGTCGCGTCACGGCGGTCCAAAAAATATTCCAGGGTCTCCTGCGCCGGAGGCTTTCACGCGTCGCCCGGCTGGCCGGGACCACGGCGCCGGCCGGCTCTGGACTGGTTCGTGGCCTCTTTGTTTGTTTCACGGATTTTGATCGCGCGTTTGCCGCGCGCGAAGCGGTACTGGGGGGACAGCGCCGCATGGCCGATGACAGGGCTGCACCGTCACGCTCTTATTTGAAAGTCGAGGAGGCTTACGGCGTACTTGGAGCCGAACCGCGGCCGGGCGATGTGGTGGCCGATCTGGGCGCGGCACCGGGCGGATGGAGTTACAGCGCCGCCAAACGCGGGGCGCGCGTGGTCGCGGTCGACAACGGCCCGCTCAAAGGCGGTGCGTTTAGGCATCCCGGCATCAAACACCGACGGGAGGATGCATTCGGATTTCGACCGGCGCCCGGCGAAACATTCGATTGGCTTTTCTGCGATCTCGTCGCGGAACCCCATCAGGTGCTGCGCGATCTGGTCGCGCCCTGGCTTGAGCGACGTTGGTGCCGTCGTTTCATCATCAACCTCAAGTTCGGCCGCGTCGACCCGCTGGGTCTGTTGCACGAGTTACGCGCGCCGACTTCACCGTTCGTGCGAAATTCTGCCGAGTTCCATATCCGGCATCTCTATCATGATCGCGAGGAGTTTACGGTGGTGGGCGGCGTCAGGCCGTAGTTGAATCTTTCCTGTGAAAGCCAAGGAACTCACGGTTTGCGGACTGGCCGCAGTGCGGGCGTTGTTTGCCCGGGACGCGCAGGCGATCGTCCGGCTGTACTTTGATGATGCGACCGGACGGAGCATCGGGATGATCTGCCGGGCCCTCGCCGCGGCGCGGAAAGTGTATCGCTGCGTCGAACCGGCGGAATTGGAGAAGATTGCCGGCACAGTTCACCACGGCGGCATCGTGGCGGTGATCGCGGAGCGGCCGTTGCGGCCGCCGCGGCCCGAGGAGGTGCGCCGGTGGGCCCGGGCGGGTGAAGCATTGCTGCTGCTCGACCGCATCGGTAACGTGCATAACCTCGGTGCCATCGTCCGCACCGCGGCGTTTTTCGGCGTGCCGCGCATCATCATTTCGGACCATCCACAGCAGGCGCGACCGGGCGAGGCAGCCTATCGCATCGCCGAGGGCGGCATGGAGCATGTGGAGATTTACACCGTGAAATCGCTGGCGGGGTTTGTCCGTGACCTGAGGCCCTTTTACCTTGTCGTCGGGGCGACGGTGCGTGGGGCGGAGCCGCTGGGACGGAAGGCGGAACGCAGTCTCGGGAATCATTTGCCAGCCGTGGCCAATGCGCGCCCGGTCGCGCTGGTGCTCGGCAACGAGGAACAGGGCCTGGCGGCCGAGGTGGAAGCTGCCTGCGAGCAGCGCGTAAGGATCCCCGGCCGTGGGGCGGTCGAATCGCTCAATGTTTCCGCGGCGGCGGCGGTCCTCTTGCACCATTTTTTCGGCTTATTTCCGGCGCATTGAAACCCACGGAGCGGCTTGCACAGGCGCCCGCCAGGCCGTTCAATAGCCGATCATGATTTCCCTGCACGAAGGTCGCGGTACGGAGGCAAAGAAAACCCGCCGGAGCAGGATACATGCGCTGCACCTGACGGTCGCCGGCCTCCAGCCCCGCATCTGGCGGCGTCTCCTGGTGCGTGACACCATGTGGTTGAACCGGCTGCACGAGGTCATCCAGGTGCTGTTCGGCTGGTACGATTACCAGACGCACCTGTTCCTCATGGGAGACAAGCGTTATGGCAATCCGCTGAACCACGACGGCGTGGTGATCGAGGATGACCGCAATGTGACGCTGGTTGACGTGTGTTTTGCCGAGCATGGCCGTCTGACCTATGATTACCTCTTCGCCGAGGGTTGGCATGTGGACATCCGGGTGGAGAAAACTGCCGCGGCTGAGAAAGGTGTCGTCTATCCAAAATGTGTGGCGGGGGAGCGGGCTGGTCCGCCTGAAGATTGCGGTGGAGTCGAGGCCTATAAGGACATGCTGTATTGCCTCAAGCATCCCGAGACCGATCTCGGCCATGAGTGGCGCGAATGGCTTGGCCCGGATTACGATCCCGAGAAATGCGATCTGGCGGCGATCAACAGGGCCCTGCGCCAGCTGGGCAAATAAGCTCCTCGGTTGAGCGGAACCAAGCCGACAGAGAATCCCGGTGCGCAGGGATAGGAGCCGGCGAATCCCTTTCATGGGAAACCGCGCCGGGTCCAATGGGATTTCAGAAAGGCTTCAGGGCGTAGCGGGGCGCCTCGCTGACGGCAAACAGATCGCCGGGTGAGCCCCGGCGCACGCAGCGACCGCGATCAAGCAGCAGCACATCGTCGCACAAAGTGACGATTTCGCCCGGATCATGGCCCACATAAAGCATGGGGATGCTGAATTCGTCGCGGATGGTGAACAGGTAGGGGATCACACGCTCCTTCAACTCCATATCCAGCCCGGCCAGCGGTTCGTCGAGCAGCAGGAGTCGCGGCGAGGCCAGCACCGCCCGGCCAAAGGCCACCCGCTGCCGTTCGCCGCCGGAGAGGGAGTCCACCCGCCGTTCCGTGAGGGCGGTGAGGTTGAGCACCTCCACCACATGTTTGTAAGTGATTTCACGGCGTTGCTCCGGCCCGGCGCGGGGGTGGCCGTAGCACAGATTCTGCCGCACATTCAGGTGGGGGAATAATGCGCCATCCTGGGGTACGTAGCCGATCTGGCGCCGTTCTGCGGGGAGGAAGACGCGCTGACTTGCGTCCGAAAGCACGGTGCCATCGAGAACAATCCGGCCGCCTGGAGGGCGCCGCAACCCGGCGATGACCTCCAGCAGCGAGGTTTTGCCGGAACCGGACGCGCCAAAGATGCCGGTGATGCGCGCGTCGAGGCGGCGGTCCACCTCGAGGGTGAAGGATAGAAGCGAAAGCTTGAGCTGTGAGATTTCGAGATTCACGGCGTCTTTTTGCGCAGCAGGACTTCACTCAGCCAAAGCGCACCGAAGGCCAGGGCGGCCGACAGCACCAGCAATCCCCACGCCTCATCGTCACGGCTGAGCTGGACCAGATGATAGATGGAAAGCGAAAGCGTGGCGGTGCGGCCCGGAATAAAGCCGGCCACCATGATGGTGGCGCCAAACTCTCCCAAGGCGCGGGCAAAGGCCAGCACGGCTCCCGCCATTAGTCCGCGCGCTGCCAACGGCAGCGTGATCGTCCAAAAAACCCGCCACGGACCCGCGCCCAGGGTGCGGGCCACCTGCTCCAGCCGTGGGTTTACGCTTTCAAGGGCGAGCCGGGCGGTGCGCACGAGCAGCGGAAAGGACATCACCGCCGTGGCGATCACGACCGCCCGCCAGGTGAAAACGATGTCCACGCCGAAAAGGGCTTCCAGCCAGCGGCCAAGCAGGCCGCGCCGGCCCAATAGTTTCAGCAATACCAAGCCGGTGGCCACCGGTGGCATCACCAGCGGCAAAGCCACGAGCGTCTCCACGATCGTCTTTCCGGGCCAGACCTTCCGGGCCAGCAACCAGCCGAGGGCAATCCCCGGCGGAAGGATGAGCAGGGTGCCGGTGGCGGCAACCCAGGTGGTAAACCAAGCAACCTGCCAGACTTCAAATGACACAGGAAAGGGATGAATCCAATTTCAAGGTTCGGTCAGGAAACCGTACTTGGTGAACACGGATTTGCCAGCCGGCGAGGTCAGGCGGGCGAGAAAGCGCGCGGCCGCCGCCGAATTCCTCGAGCCCTTGATCAGGGCCAGCGGATACGAGATGGGCGGACCTTTGCCCGGGGGGATCTCCAAGGCGATGCGCACCTTGCGGGAGATGAGGGCATCGGTCTTGTAAACGATGCCCGCGTCCACGTTGCCGCTTTCCACCGCGGCCAGGACCGCCCGGACATTTTCCGTGGGCACGGTTTTGCCGGCGATCAGCTCCCAGAGCCCTTCCTGCTGGAGATATTGCTTGGCATAGATTCCGGCGGGCACGGTCTGCGGTTCGGCCACCGCCAGCCGCTGCACCAGGGGCTGCGCGAGATCCCGGGCGGATGTGAATGGGAGGATGCAGTCGGCCGCGACCACGATGACCAGCGAATTGGAGAGCAGGCTGCAGCGTGTCGCCGGATCAATCAGACCGGCTCCGGCCAAGTCATCCATCTTGGCCTCGTCGGCGGAAAAGAACAGGTCGGCGGGAGCGCCTTCCTTGATCTGACGGGCGAGCGTGCTTGAGGCGCCGAGGTTGAGGCGGACGGTGTCGCCCGTGGCTTTCTCATGGAGGGAGGCGAGCTCGCGCAGCGCGTCGGAGAGACTGGCGGCGGCAAAGACATCGATCTCGGCGGCGGTCAGACGGGTCCAGCCCAAGGCCCCGGCCAGCGCCAGACCAGCCAGCTTGGATCCGGGCCAAAGGTGTTTCATGCGGAAAAAGCGGGACACAACCCCGGCAGTCTACGCAGAAGCGGCCCGCGCCGCGAGTTTCTCACGCAGATGGGTGCAGCGCTGCTTGGATTCACTGTTGCGCACGGCCATCATGTAGGCCGCAGGTTCGCCGACGAGGAACACCTTTTTTCGGCCGCGGGTGAGGGCGGTGTAGAGGAGGTTGCGTTGCAGCATGACGAAATGGGCCTTGAGCAGCGGAATGACGACGGCCGGATATTCGCTGCCCTGGCTCTTGTGGATGCTGATGCAGTAGGCCAGGGCGACATCGCCGAAATCGCCGCGCTCGAAAGCATGGCGCTCGCCATCGAAATCGGCGGTCAGAGACCCGGCTGCGGGGTCGACGGACACGACCGAGCCGATGTCGCCGTTGAACAGGCCCTTGTCGTAGTTATTGCGCAGCTGGATGAGCTTGTCACCGGGACGGAACTCCCCCGCGGCGGTGCGCAGGCCGCGGTGATGCGGGTTGAGCGCGGTTTGGAGTTGCTGGTTGAGATTGGCCACCCCGGCCACGCCCTTGTGCATGGGCGCGAGCACCTGCACATCGTTGACCGGATGGAGCCAGCGATAGTGTTGCGGGATGTACTCGGTGCAGAGCGTGAGGACCTTGTGCAGGCAGTCCTCCGCCGAGTCGGCGGCGATAAAGTGGAGATCGCTCCACGCCGGCATGTCCGCGAGCTCGCGGGACACAGGCGGAGGCTGCGGGTCGCCGGCGTTGATGGCGTGCGCCGTGGTGACGATCAGACTCTGGCCCTGCTGGCGGTAAATGACCGTGAGACGGGTGACCGGGATGGGCGAGCCATCGCGTTCGCCCGCGGCGATGAGATCCTTGAGCACGTTGCCGGCGCCAACGGACGGGAGCTGATCGATGTCGCCCACCAGGAGCAGATGGGCGCGGGACGGCACCGCCGCCAGGAAGGCCGCGGCGAGGCGGGCGTCGAGCATCGAGGCTTCGTCGACAATGAGAAAATCGGTGGCCAGCGGGGCCGACTCGTTGACGGTGAAACCGCCCTTGGCGGCGTCGAATTTCAGCAGGCGGTGGATCGTCGAGGCAAAGCCGCCGGTGGTCTCGGCCAGCCGCTGGGCGGCGCGGCCGGTGGGGGCGGCGAGATGCACGCGCACCCGCTTGGCCTTAAGAATGTCGACCAGCGCGCGCAGGATCGTGGTTTTGCCCGTGCCCGGTCCGCCGGTCAGGATGCTGAACTTGTGGGTGAGTGCATGGCGCACGGCGGCCGCCTGCAGCTCGTGGAACACGAAGCCGGCGCGTTCCTGCGCCCAGGCCAGGGCGGCCGCGACCTTGATCGACGGCAGACCCGACGCCACGTGCGTGATCCGCGTCACAACCGCGGCGATCTTCTGCTCCGCATGGTCGTTGCCGGGCAGTTGAAGAAAGGCAGCACCCGGCAGCGGATTTTCCGCGCCGGCGGGCTGGTGGCGGATCAGGTCCTTCGCCTGCACCAAGGCCTCGATCCGGGCGGTGATGCGCTCGGCGGAAGTCTGCAGCAGCTCGGTCGCAACGTCGCGCAGGTCGGCTTCCCGGTAGGCGGTGTGGCCGTCCTCCTGCAGCGTCTCGAGCGCGTAAAGGATGCCGGCATCGAGCCGGGGCGGGGCGTCGTTGGCAAAGCCGAGGTTGATGGCAATGCGGTCGGCGGTCTTGAAGCCGATGCCCTCGATCTCGCGTGCCACCCGGTAAGGCTCGGCCAGCAGCACCGGCCGGGCCTGTCCGCCGTAGCGGTTCACGAGCTTGACGCACTGGGAGGTGGTGACGCCGTAGGTCTGGAGGAAGATGTGGATCTCGCGCAACGCCCGCTGCTCGTCCCAGGCCTTCTTGATGGCGGTGGCGCGCTTGGGGCCGATGCCGGGCACGCGCCGCAGGCGCGCAGACTCTTCACTGAGCACGCGGAAGGTGTCGGCCCCGAAGGCATCGACGATCTTGTTGGCGTAAACCTTGCCGATGCCGGGCACGAGACCGCTGCCGAGGTATTTGCGGATCCCGTGAACGGACGCCGGCAGCTCGGAGGTGAAGGTCTCGACCTTGAACTGGTCGCCATGCTGGCTGTGGTGCGTCCACTGGCCGCGCAGATGCAGCGTCTCGCCGCACTGCGCCCCGGGCAGGGGGCCGACGATGGTCACCTTCTCATCGGTATCCTCGCGGCGGAATTCAGCGATGGTGTAGTGGTTCTCCTCGTTGAGGAAGATGATGCGCTCAAGGACGCCGGCGAGCGACTCGGAGGAGGAAGGTGCATTGCCCACAGATGAACACTGATAAACGCCGATTGCGGAAGGGAAAGCGCGGAAAATCACCGCCCCGGCGGCGACATCCGGATGAACGCCCGGCGTGGCAGGTACAACCGCGGCGAAAATACCTGACAGTTTCCGGAATCTGGCTTCATTGAATCATGACCAGAAAACAAAGGACCAGCGATGCCTATCTGCGCCCGATGTAATGGCAAAGGCACGATCGACTGCCCGCAGTGTGAAGGCCGGGGCGTGATGGAGGACGGCCAGCTCGAATCTCCGATTCTTACCGGCGTCCCGCGGAGTTCGCCCAAGTGTTCCGAATGCAAAGGCCGGGGGGTGATTGCCTGTCCCGACTGTGATGGATCGGGGGAGGTGGACGACAACGATGATTAGGCGTGGCAGTTTGACTCCGCGGTGAGCTCGCCTGAACCGGGCGACGGTCGCGCGCCTGGTCGTCTGGCCGGAGACGTAATCCTGCCCTTTGCGGCAAAGGGCCCCGCGTACAATCAGGCCGGGTCCTGCAAGCCTACTTCGAACGTTCCCCGGGCCGGCCGGCCGGCGGCAGTTGCAGATCGAAGGCGGCGCGCGCCAGCGCCGTCAGGTCGGGGTAGACATGTTTGGCCCCGACGGCTCGCAACGCCTCGGCGGAATGCGTGCCCGTCGTGACGAGGCAGCAGTGGAGACCGCCTTTGCGCGCGGTCTCGGCGTCGAAGGGCGAATCGCCAACCAGGCATGTGGTCGCAGCGTTGGCGCCGAGCGCAGCCAGCACGTGGGCGGTGAACCGGGGGTCGGGTTTGAGCCACGGCGTGTCGTGTGCTCCGAAAACGCCGCGAAACAGGGAGGCGATGCCGAGGTAATCGCACACCACGCGCGACGAGGTCCCGTGCTTGTTGGTGAGGACAGCCAGCGTGCAACCGTGCTGGTGCAGGGCGCGGAGCAACGCGTCGGCCCCCGGCATCAGTTCCACCCCGTCCAGCATCGTGCGGTCCCAAAACTCACGGTAGACCTTCAACGCCCGGGGCAGGTCGGCTGCGCGCACAAAGCGGCGCATGGCGTGTTCGAGGCCGCCGCCAATGGCCTGCCGGACTTGCTCGCGGGTGGGCGCGGGCAGGCCCAGTTGCGGCAGGGTGTGTGCATAACAGCGATGGATCGCTGGCAGGTGGTCGAGCAGCGTGCCATCAAGGTCGAACAATACCGTCCGGTAGCGCATAGTGCGGGAAGGAAGCCACGAAACACGCGGAAAAAACCGCCAGACGCAAGGCCGGTGCAATATTTGCCCGCGGGTACCGGCGCCGGCGGCGGGCGAAAAAATTCTGGTGAAGTGGGGGCGGACCGGTGAAAGTGCAGGCGATGAGTGCGGTGCCAACCCAAGCTCGCGCCGATGCCACCCGCGCCGGGGATAGCCTGGTGGTGCGTCTGGGTGGCGTCTGGCGCATTACCCGGCCGCTGCCGGCCTGGGCGAAGGTGCTGGCCCAGGCCGCCCACGGGGGGCCGGCGGACCGGCCGTGCGCGGTGCGGCTGCTCATGGACGAAGTGGAGCAGTGGGACAGCTCGCTGGTGCGATTTATCTACGAGGTGCAGGATTGGTGCCGCACGGCGGGTGCCGCCTGCGACACGACCGCTTTGACAGAGACGGTCCGTCACCTGGTGGAACAGCTGGCCCTGGCCCAGGAGCAGCATGTGCCGTCCGATCATTCCAAGGATTTCCTCACGAACGTGGGCCTGGCCGCGACCGACCTGTGGCGGCAGACCCGTGACTTTGCCGACTTTGTCGGCGAATGCACACTGAGCGGCATCGGGCTGGTCAAACGCCCGGGGCGTTTCCGCTGGCGCGACTGTTTCTCTGAAATGCAGCAGTGCGGCGCGATGGCGGTGCCCATTGTCAGCCTGAGCAGCTTTCTCGTCGGGCTGACGCTGGCCTACACCGGAGCGATCATCCTGCGCCAGTTTGGCGGTGACATCTGGGTGGCCGACATCGTCGGTCTGAGCACGTTCCGCGAGATGGGGGCGGTGATGACCGGCGTCGTCATCGCCGGCCGCACCGGGGCGGCCTTCGCGGCCCAGATCGGCAACATGAAAACCGGCGAGGAAATCGACGCGCTGGAAACGCTGGGCATTCCGCCGGTGGATTTTCTGGTCATGCCGCGGCTCCTCGCGCTCACGTTGATGACGCCGCTGCTCACGATGTATGCCAACGGTCTCGGCATCCTCGGGGGCATGATCGTGTCGGCCAGCGTGCTCGAGATTCCGCCCAGCGCCTACTGGATTGAAACCCAGAGCACCATCGACCTTTCCGATGTGAGCGTCAGCCTCATCAAAAGCGTCGTCTTCGGCATGCTCGTGGCGGTGGCCGGCTGCCTGCGCGGGCTGCAGGCCGAGCGCAGTGCGGCGGGCGTGGGCCGCGCGGCCACGTCGGCCGTGGTCACCAGCATCCTGTTGATGATCGTGGCCGACGCCATTTTCGCGGTGCTGTTTAACGTGCTGGGAATATGAACGCGACCCCCGAGCCGAAAACCGCGCCCCCCGCGATCGAGGTCCAAGGCCTCGCGTGCCGTTATGCCGACACGATGGTGCTCAACGGGGTCACGTTCACGGTGCGGGAGGGCGAGTTGTTTTTTGTCATTGGCGGCAGTGGCTGCGGCAAGACCACGCTCTTGCGGCATCTCATCGGGCTCTTGAAGCCGGCGCAGGGCACCGTCCGCTACTTCGGGGAGGATTTTACCGGCGCCGGTCTTGCGACGCGCCGCAACCTGCTCAAGACCTTCGGCGTGCTTTACCAGAACGCCGCCCTCTGGAGTTCCATGACCCTGCGGGAGAATGTTGCGCTGCCCCTGGAGCAGTATACCACGCTCAGCCGGCGGGAGCGCGATGAGATCGTGGCGCTCAAGCTCGCGCAGGTGGGATTGGCCGGGTTCGAGGACTACTTTCCGGCCGAGTTGAGCGGCGGCATGCGCAAGCGGGCCGGCCTCGCCCGGGCTTTGGCGCTGGATCCGCGCATCGTGTTTTTTGATGAACCGTCCGCCGGCTTGGACCCGGTCCTCTCGCGGAGACTTGACGAACTCATCCGGCAGATCCGTGGGACGTTCGGCACGACGATGGTCATCGTCTCCCACGAGCTGGCGAGCATCTACGCGCTGGCCGACCGTGTGATCATGCTTGATCGCGACGCGCAAGGCATCATCGCCGAGGGCCGGCCGCGCGACCTGGCCGCCACGAGCGACGACCCGCGGGTACAGGAATTTCTGACCCGCGGCGGGGAGGAGACCAAAACCGCATGAACCGGGCGGGCGCAACCAGTTGCTGGCGCTGGCCCCAGGGGAGACATTGGGCGTTGCCTCCCCCCGTTCTCTTCATTCCCTATAACCATCCGTTGCCGTGAAAACCAGGATCAGTCCCGCGGTGGTCGGTTTGTTCGTACTGGGTGCGATGCTGCTCGGGCTCGTCGCACTGCTGACCTTCGGCGGAGTGAATTTTTTTTCCAAGCCCCAGCGGTTTGTGGTCTACTTCGACGAGTCGATCCACGGTCTCGACTTGGGCTCACCCGTCAAGCTGCGCGGCGTGCGGGTCGGCCGCGTGACCGACCTCAGCGTCCGCTATGATGCCGCGAGCAACAAGTCCGTCGTGGCGGTGGTATGCGAGCTGAGCCGCAACATGATCATCGACGACAAGGGGCAGGCCATCGACGTCTCCGACCGGGCCGCGCTCCAGACGCTGGTCGACCACGGCCTGCGCGCCCAGTTGGGCGTCATCGGTCTCGCCACCGGCCTGCTCTTCGTCGAACTCGATTTCTACGATCCGCGTCAGTATCCGGCCGAAAGCCGGCTCACCGACGCTCCACGCATCGTGGTGCCAGCCGTGCCCTCGACGATCTCCGAGTATCAGGCCAGCCTCACGGAAATTCTTTCCGACTTGCGGCGCGTGGATTTCGCCGGCCTGTCGCGCAACCTGAACGCGCTGTTGACCACGACCAACCAGAAGCTGCAGGCCGTGGACACCGCCCGCCTGAGTGAACGCTGGGCCAAGGCGGCCGAAGCGGTGGAGTCGATGGCGGCAGACCCGGAAATCAAGAAGACCTTTGTCAATCTGAACGCCGCCACCGCCGACCTGCGGGCGTTGATCGCCAAGCTCGACACGCAGGTGCAGCCCGCCAGCGCCAAGCTGGCGCAGACGCTCGATGAAGCCCGCCAGGCGCTCGCAACCTTCAACGCCGCGGCGACCAGCGCCCAGCGGTTCATCGCGGCGCAGGGCGGGTTGGGGGAGGAGGCAACCAGGACGCTCGAACAGCTGCGCGAGGCAGCGGCGTCCGTCCAGCGTCTGGCCGATTTTCTCGAACGCAACCCCAATGCACTTATCACCGGTCGCAAACCGGAGTAGAGGACGGCTTGGTCACCACGAAGCATTGAAGGAGACAAAAATGAAACCCGTGAATCGCTGGCCCTGCTGTCTGCTGGCTTTTGGCCTTTGGTTTCTGGCGTCTGGCTGCAATCTGCCGATTCCCCAGGCACAGTCCGACCAGACGCGCTATTTTCTGCTCACTTCAGCCGGGATTTCCCCGGATACCTCCACGACGGCGGATTTGAAACGGTGGGTGGTGGGGATCCGCACGGTTGATGTGGCGGCCTACCTCCGCACGAGGTCACTGGCCGTCCGCTCCCACACCAACGAAATCATGTTTCTGGACTTCACCCGCTGGGGTGAGCCGCTCGACCAGGGCATTACCCGGGTGCTGGCGGAGAACCTGCAATCGCTCAGGAGCGTTGCACGGGTCTCCACGCCGCCGTTCCGGGCCGATGAACCAAGGGATTTCGAGGTCCTCATTCGTGTCACTGCCTGTGAGGGCACGACTGATGGCGGCGTGCGGTTTGCCGCCACCTGGCGGATTCTGGCCTCAGGGCCAGTCCCTGGCACGGTGGCTGAAGGCAGTTACACTGCCGCGGGGTTGCGCTGGGATGGGCATGACCACGGGCAGCTGGTCGCGAAACTGAGCGAGGCGCTGGCCGGGCTGAGTCGGGAGATCGGTGTAGCCCTATCGCGTCAGCCAGCCGGTTGATGCCGTCTGGCGAAGCACATCGGACCAAGAACGCACAAGCCTGGATCAGGCAGCGCACCCGCCGTGACGGGCTTTGGGATGTACCGCAGTCCAAGCCTGTAGCAATTGGAAGCGGGACCCGCATGTGTTTGACGGGTCCCGCTTGTCCCGGGCGTCCAGCCCGGCAGATCGTAGCGGCAGGGTGATGCTCCTGCCGGAGAACGGGCGGTCAAAGGATCGCCCGTTCGGCCTAAACGCTTGGACGGAGAGACAGATTATTCAGCCGTGACATAGTCCACATAAACCGACGACGACCCGCTCGCGTCTGCCGGAGCGAAGTACATCACGCCGATTTCCCGGACATTGTTCAGATTGGCGACACCGGCCAGCGACAAGGCCAAGGTGGTGGCACCGCTTGAATTGATGGCAACCGGGGTGCTGTTATACCATGTCCATCCGCTGCCCGTCTTGATATAAAGACAGGCGGCCATCCCACTGCCCATGTATCCCCAGGTCGCATGCTTGACGCGGGCTTTCAGATCCGCATAGCCGCTGAGATTTTGCGTGGCCGTGCGATACAAGATATAGGTTTTGTTACCAGCCGACAGATTGACGTCTGCTTTCAGCGTATAGCCGCGACTGACCCACCATTCAGTCACCGACCACGGTCCTCCCGTTACGTTCGATTTGTTCCAGGATTGGGTCGATCCTCCTTCAAAATCGTAGAGGATGTTAACCGGTTCGGTGATGCTCCCT
>Ga0265297_10006478_pt1 | contig 16960 bp, 16 predicted proteins | sample Munlanlwell13791_FD_192502 | JGI IMG/M metagenome (GOLD analysis project Ga0265297, IMG submission 192502) | Leachate microbial communities from a municipal landfill in Southern Ontario, Canada - Leachate well 137-91 | ecosystem: Engineered > Solid waste > Landfill > Unclassified | place...
GAAGCCTAAGCTTTCCGCGCTCTGCGCTTCTATGCGTAAACTCATCATCATCGCAAACCACATCCTTGCTTCAAATCGCCCTTGGCAGGTTCTTCCTGCTTGACTATTTCATCACAATCACCGGACAAATTTGCTTTGCAAATTTTCCGGAATGACGGAAAAACAAGAAAATCGGATTCCGCATAAACGCGCAGAGCGCGTTTTGCGGAATGACGAGCCTAGGCGGGTTGCGGGAATGACGGAGAAAGGAGGGCGCGGGGATGACGAATTATCGTTCGGATTATCCTAACCGCTAACCCCTCCCCTTAACCGCGATATAACTACTAATGTTCTTATGACAAGCGCCGCTTCGCGCCCTCAAGGGGAGGGGAAAGAGTCATCTGCCGCGCGGACGCGCGGCGCTGGATTCCCGCTTTCGCGGGAATGACGAATAGAAAAATGGAATCCGCTGAGTTCACAAACGAAGTGCAACACCCTGTTAAGGTGTTGCGGTCATGGGAAAAAGATACAAACAGTTCTCGCTGGAAGAACGTTGCGAACTTGCCCGTCTGCGCGCAGACGGGGACGGGGATGAGGGGGGTGTTAAAGAAAGGGTTCTCAATAGGAAGAAGCTGTTCTTGCGGAACGCCCCCCTCCCTGACCCTCCCCGCGAGGGGGAGGGGAAATATATAACAAGAAATCAAATCGGATTCCGGATAAAATCGCATTTTGCATAGAGCAAAAAGCGATTTTTCCGGAATGACAAAACATAGATTTATGTGCCGCGCGGACGCGCGGCGCTGGATTCCCGCTTTCGCGGGAATGACGAAGAAAGTTATATAGAATCCGCGTGTTGTTTTGCGTTCGTGTTCTGAAGGGAGTTTTTGCCCATTTTGTACCATGCGGTGAGTTTTTCGAGACCCGCCTGAAGCAGGGGGACGTCGCGGGGTTTCGGCGGCGCGTCGTAGCAAACCGTCGAGATAACCGCCGCGCCGATGTTGAGGCCCATTTCATTCACTGCCGCGCGCCAACGGGTGTACGCGGCTTCCTCCTTTTCCGAGCGTTCGTGCTCGACGCGGAAAAAATCGCGCGCGTTCGACATACCCGTATAGCTGCCCGTCACGCGCGCTGCGATCGCTGCCGCCTGATAGTCGGCCTTGAACTTTAAGCCGGCTTCGATTTGCAAGGCGGTGAGCAGAAGCTTTAATCCCAAGACGTCGAGGATGTTTTCTTCCGTCGCGCGCGCGGCAAGCACGCCTGCACGATCCGTGATTTCAAACGTGCAGCCGGAGTGCTGCCATCTTTCAGGCGTTCCGTGGTCGGCTCCGTAGCAAAGTTTGCGAAGTTTTTTGTTGGTGACGGCGGCGCGGCGGCGGGGTGAACGATTTGACATTATGAGTCTCCTCAAAAAATGAAAAACAATATGGGAGATGATTTATCCCAAGCAGGAATTAATGTCAAGGACTGTTCCCAATGGGTGTGGGATTATTTGTGTTTGCTGGCTTCCTTGAGGCAGACGCCGCGATCGGCTTTAAAATCGCCTTTGATCCACCATTCCTCGACGGCGCGCAGGGTTTCGCCGATCTTTGGCCCCGCCGAAACGCCGAGCCGGACGACATCGTCGCCTTTAAGCGGGAAAACAGGAATTTTCCATGAGGCTAAAAGGGTTAGCGCTTCCGAAATCCTGCCGCCGTTCAAATATATTGCGGCGCGGCATGCCTCTGCGCCGTGGCGGTAAACAAGGGCGCGTATGTGGGCGGGCGCAAGGTTGCCGTTCAAAAGCGCCGGCAGCGTGGCAAGCACGGCGAGCGTTGCCGAGTCGCGGTTGGATAGTTTAAATTTTTTGGCGACAGCCATGACTGTATTTTCACGCATGGGCAAAAGCGCCGAAAAGCGAACGAGAGGTTCCTGACAACACCCGAACTTTTTTTCGGTTTCTAAGAGAGCCTGCAGGCGCGCGAGGTCCGTCGCTTCCGGCAGGAAAGCGTTGAGGACGCCGCAATCCTTCATGAGGCGCAACGAGGTCAGCGGATAATCTGCTTTCAGCAATTTCAGAAACTCGTTCGTGACGCGCTCGATGGAAAGGCCTTGGACAAGCGCGGCAAACTCGCGGCAGGCGGCAAGACCCTCGCTGTCCATGTCGCCTTTTCCGAAATGCGCGTAGATGCGGAAAAAACGCAGGATTCTGAGAAAGTCTTCCTGGACGCGCGCGCGCGCGTCGCCGATAAAACGGACACGTCCCGCTTGAGCGTCTTCGACGCCGTTAAAAAAATCGAAAAGGGTTCCTTCGGCATCGACATAAAGCGCGTTCATCGTGAAATCGCGGCGCGCCGCGTCTTGCTGCCAATTGTCGGTAAAGGCGACTTTGGCGTGGCGTCCGTCCGTTTCAAGGTCGCGGCGCAGGGTCGTGATTTCATAGCCGGTGCCGTTCAACACGGCTGTGATGGTGCCGTGCGCAAAGCCCGTCGGCACCGTTTTGAAACCGGCGGCGTTTAAAATTTCCGTTGTTTTTTCGGGCGGCAGCGTCGTCGCAAAATCGATATCGCCGATTTTGCGGCCCAGGATGACGTCGCGCACCGCGCCGCCCACTACGCGCGCTTCGTCCTGCAGCGCCTTAAGCAGCTTCTGCACGTCGGGCGTCAGGATTTTTTGCTTCTGGGCGTCGTCGAGTTTGGCTGTCATGGAAACCCTGCTTTCATAACGCAGTTTTGCAAAACAGGGGAAAAAAGCAAGGATTGAGAGATGACCCCACCCTTCCCCAACGGCGGAGAGGAAAAGAAAGAAAACAAACAAATCGGATTCCGCATCTCCGCGCCAGGCCTTCGGCCTTGCGCTTCGTGCGGAAGGACAATCCTTATTAATGGCAGGCAGGTGTTGGTATGACGATATTTCATGAGATTCCTTGCCGAATCTGCGAAAAAGTCCTTTAAATATTTCGTCATGCGGATTCTTTCCTTTTTTGCGGCTCTTTTTTTTCTGTGCTCTTCGGCGCTGGCCGCCGGCGAGGCCGTGCCTGCGACGGCTTATTTTCCCGTGCTTCCTCTCAATGCGCCGGAGGATGCACAAGCTCAACTGGTTCCTCTTGCCATGAACCGTTCGCTCGATATCGTTCACGACGACGTAATGCGCGCGATTATTGTCATTCACGACGAGACGCGTGATGCGACTGCCGCTTTGGCCATGATGGCGGCCTTGGCGGGAAGCCAGAATTCCTCGACGGTCATTCTTGCGCCGCAGTTTCTGCTGCCGTCCGATATCGTTCGCTTTTCCGATCATTTGCCCGATAAAGGAAAAGGTTTTGCCGCGTGGCAGGTTTTGGGGTGGAGCCTGGGCAACGATTCCATGCCCATTCCTTCGCGCAAGAGCGTGAGTTCTTTCACCGTTGTGGATTTTCTTTTGATGTATTTGTCCGACCGCAACATATTCCCCAATCTGGACACGATTGTGATTGCGGGGCACGGCGTGGGCGCAAATTTTGTTCAACGCTATGCTGCGTTGACGGCGGCAGCGGACATTTTGGAAAAGCAAAACATCAAGTTGCGTTTTGTCGCCGCGGGGGCGACGTCGTATCTGTATCAGACCGCCTCGCGCCCCATGGGCGGGAAAAAGGGCTTCGGCCTTTCCGATGCCGCTGCGTGTCCTTCTGTCAATGCGTATCCTTACGGGCTTGAAAAACTGAACCCCTATGGGCGTCATGTCGGCGCCAATTCGGTGAAAATCAATTACGCTTTGCGGTTTATCACTTATTTGTATGCGCAGGCCATCGATGCCGTTCCTGACGCCAGTTGCGCGGCCATGGCGCAGGGCAACAGCAGCGCTTCGCGCGCGGAAAACTATAGGATGTATTTGCGCACGCTTTACAGCGATATTGCCGGAAAGACCCAAACTTTTGCCAAGTCAAATGAGGGCGTCAACGATGCTATTTCATTGTTCGGTTCGGCCTGTGGTATGGAGTCTTTGTTTGGCGAGGGGATGTGTCCTCCGTCGATGGGAGCGGTTCAGAATTGAGCGGTGTTAGCAGGTATCCGGAATGACGAGATTTAATGCCGCGCGGACGCGCGGCGCTGGATTCCCGCTTTCGCGGGAATGACGAAGAAAGTAAAGGGGATTGCCGCCGGAGCCTGTCCCCGCGCAGGCGGGGACGGGGATGACGGGATATATTGAGGGCGGAAGTCGATAGAAAGAGGAAAAAATGAGAATTTTGTTTTTCGGCGATGTGGTGGGGCGCGGCGGACGCGACGGATTAGCGAAGCATTTGCCCGCCTTGAAAGAGCGCCTGAAGCCCGACGCGATTATCGTCAATGCCGAAAACGCCACGTCGGGCTTTGGCCTGACGAAAAAAATGGCCGACGATTTTCTTTCTCTCGGCATTTCGTGCCTGACGCTCGGCAATCATGCGTGGGCGCAACGCGAGATGCTGGCGGTGATCGAGAATGAGCCGCGCATTATACGGCCTTTGAACTACCCCATCGGAACGCCCGGAAGCGGGATTTATTTGCTTTCGCTGGATGACGGTCGCCGGTTGCTCGTCACAAATCCGATCGGGCGGCTGTTCATGGAGCCCGTTTTGGACGACCCGTTCGCCGCGATGGAAAAAGTCGTGAAGGAATACAAGCTTTCCGGCGACCTGCAGATTTTCGTCGATTTTCACGCCGAGGCCACGTCGGAGAAAATGTCCCTTGCGCACGTTCTGGACGGGCGTGTCAGCGCCGTCATCGGAACGCATACGCATGTTCCCACGGCTGACGATCATATTCTTCCCAACGGCACGGCGTATATGTCCGATGCCGGCATGTGCGGCGATTACAACAGCGTCATCGGCGTGAAAAAGGAAGCCGCCATTTGGACGTTTACGCGCAAGACGCCGTATGCCGAACGCAAAACCCCTTCCGAAGGCGAGGCGACGCTGTGCGGCGTTTTCGTGACGACGGACGATAAGACGGGGTTGGCGGTGAAGATCGAGCCCGTGCGCGTCGGCGGCGTGTTGAAGCAGGCGAAGGCGGGGTAGGGGCGTTTCTTGATTCTATCTGAGCGGAAAATACTTTAGCCGCGGTCGCCGTGGGTGCATGCCGGATAACGGGGTGGCCTCGACAGGTGTACTAACGTTTCTGTCCTGTTTGGCATGTCCTTGCCGCGCGCCCTTGCGTCCTTTTGAAGAAGAAGGTTGGGTTCGTTGTCAGAGCCTATGTATTCCAAAATTCTGTACGGCGACGTGTTCCTGTCTAGATGAAGATGTTCGGCGACGCGGGGCCAGTTGATGTTCTGTAAGCCTTTTGACGGTGAGCCTCCACCCATGATGTTCTTCCTTATGCAAAAGATAATAAATATGCCGCGGAGGCTAAGGGAGAAAATATATGTTTCAAAAACAGAAAATGTTACGGAGTGTGACCATGCAAATCGTTCAAAACCCCCGCTTTTTAATCGTTTCTTGTGCGTAAGGAGTTGGTTAATAGATGCCCGATATGAATAATAAGCGGGATATTCTTAAAGATTGAACGTTTTCGTATCGGCAGTATATTGCGCCGATCGGTATTGAGGTTAGGAATGGCACGGAAAACACTTTGTACGCTGTCGACAGCGAACCTTTTGCATAATCTTGAGGTCATTAGGTCCCGGGCGCCAAAATCCAAAATTATGGCAATGGTCAAGGCTAACGGCTATGGCCACGGCATTCGCTCGGTTTCGAAGAGGCTGGAAGGCCACGTTGACGCTTTAGGCGTCGCTGCGATCGACGAGGCCATGGCGTTGCGCGAGGCCGGCGTAAAAACATCCATAACTTTAATTGAAGGCGTGTTTGCGTCCGACGAACTGCGCTTGGCAGCCAAGCAGGGATTTTCCGTCGCTTTCCACAGCGATCATCAAATTCTTTGGTTGAGGCACGCAAAGCTGCCTAAAAAACTTCACGCGTGGCTTAAAATCAATACGGGCATGGGGCGTTTGGGCTTTTCGCCCAAGGCAGCGGAAGCGGCATTGAGGATGTTGTCCAAAAGCGCTTCGATCGTTCAGCCCGTGGGCATCATGTCGCACTTTGCCTGCGCCGATGAGCCCAAGCATTCGTTGAACGCGAAGCAAATTGCGGCGTTCAACGCTTTTACGGAAAAACATGACGGCGCAAGAAGCCTGTGCAATTCCGCGGGAATCTTCGCTTTTCCCAAAATGCAGTACGATTGGGTGCGTCCGGGTTTGGCTCTTTACGGCGCGTCGCCTCTTGAGGGGAAGTCCGCCGCGTCCTTGGGGCTCAAGCCCGTTATGACGTTTAAAACTGAGCTGATTGCGATTCAAAGATTCAAACGCGGCGGAAATGTCGGTTACGGGGCGTCCTTTTCTTGTCCCGAACATATGCCCGTGGGCATTGCGGCTGTCGGATACGGCGACGGCTATCCGCGCTTGGTCGGCAAGGGCGCTGTCGTTCTTGTCAACGGTAAGCGCTGTCCTCTGATCGGGCGCGTGGCTATGGATATGGCGGCCGTCGATTTGCGGCCTTCCCCCAAGGCTGCCGTCGGAGATAAAGTCACGCTGTGGGGCGAGGGGCTTCCCGTCGAGGATTTGGCGGGCTTTACGGATCGTATTTCCTATGACCTTCTGACGGGTCTTCAAAATCGCGTTAGATTTGAGTGGCGATAGTTTGCGCGCCAGGCTGAGGAAGAACGCGAGCCTTTTGCGCCTAATTAAAAAGCTAATATTTTCCACGCCGCAGGACTCATATGCGCCGCAGACGCGGCGCATACTGGATACCGGCTTTCGCCGGTATGACGATGGTATCTAATTGAAAAAGGCATAATAATTTTCGAAATTTCCTCTTTCCTTACTGTGTTTTTCCGACTAGAAAGGGCTGCAAGGCGGTTCTGAATCCGGCGTTTGCGGATGCCTTGCTCCGAAACGCGAGGATCGTCTGACAAATGAAAAATGACCCCTCACCAGCAAAAACTAAGGCCTTACTTTGTAAGGCCAAGTTTTTGCAACCTCTCCCTCAAGGGGAGAGGAAATTTTTCAAGAGATTGTCTGACTTCCGTCTTTTCAACGGGCTTAGTTCATTATGAAAAACGTTGTCGTTGTGGGCGCCCAGTGGGGCGATGAAGGCAAAGGAAAAATCGTCGATTGGTTGTCGTATCGCGCCGATATTGTCGTGCGCTTTCAGGGTGGGCATAACGCCGGACATACCCTTGTTATCGACGGCGTCACCTATAAACTCAGCCTTCTTCCTTCGGGCATCGTGCGCAAGGGCAAGCTTTCCGTTATCGGTAACGGCGTCGTCATCGATCCGTGGCATCTCGTCAATGAAATCGAAGGCCTGCGCGGGCAGGGCATTTCCATTTCTCCCGATAATCTTCTCGTCGCCGAAAACTGCCCCGTCATTCTTCCCGTTCACGGCGCGCTCGATCGCGCGCGCGAGGCGGCACGCGGCAATTCCAAAATCGGCACGACGGGGCGCGGCATCGGCCCCGCCTATGAAGACAAGGCGGCGCGCCGCGGCATTCGGATGTGCGACCTCGCGGAGCCTGAAATTTTAAAGGCGAAGATCGATTCCCTGCTTCACTATCACAATGCTTTGCTGAAAGGCCTGGGCGTCGAGACGTTCGATCCGGACGCTCTTTACAAACAGCTTATGGCTATCGCGCCGCAGATTTTGCCTTACGTCGGCGTTGTCTGGTCGAAACTTGAAGCTGCGCGCAAGGAAGGCAAATTGATGCTGTTCGAAGGCGCGCAAGGCGCTTTGCTGGACGTCGATCACGGCACATATCCTTTTGTCACGTCCAGCAATACGGTGGCGGCGAATGCTGCCGTCGGCTCCGGCGTCGGCGCGAAAACCGTCGGGCGGGTCGTGGGCATTTGCAAAGCCTATACGACGCGCGTCGGGGCGGGGCCCTTCCCGACCGAGGATTTCGGCTCGGACGGCGAAACGCTCGGCGTTCGCGGCAAGGAATTCGGCACCGTCACGGGGCGCAAGCGCCGCTGCGGGTGGCTGGACGCCGTGGCCGTTCGGCAGGCCGTTAAAACCGGCGGAATTGACGGGATTGCGCTCACGAAACTCGACATCCTCGATGTTTTCAAGGAGATCAAGATATGCCGCGCCTATAAGCTGGGAGACAAAATTATCGACCATCTTCCCGCGGGTCAGCAGGCTCAGGCTGCCGTCGAGCCGATTTATGACGTATGCGAAGGATGGAATTGCGACACGCACGGCATTCGCGATTGGAATAAATTGCCAGCGCAGGCCGTCGCGTATATCCGCAAGATCGAAGTTATGATCGAGGCTCCGGTTGTTTTGCTTTCCACGAGCCCTGAGCGTGACGACACCATTCTGATGAAAGACCCGTTTGCGGATTAGGGGAGATGTGATAGATCGAAGTGGTTATAAAACTCATTCCATCGTTCAGAGAGTCATGACGCGTTTTCATATTAGCAAGTCTTCGGTTTTCGCTCTTGCGGCGTTCGTTTTTCTTTTTGGAATTGGATGTTGTCCGCGCTCCGCTTATGCGGCTCTGTCTTTTTGCAATAAAACGGCGGGCGCCATCGAGACGGCCGTAGGATATCGCGCTGAGGGCGCGGATAAAGCCGACAATTGGGTTTCCGAGGGCTGGTGGCGCATCGAGCCCGGGCAGTGCGCGCGCGTATATGGGCAACCTTTGACTCAGCGTTTCTATTTTTATTACGGGCGCGCGTTGACAAAGGTTATGATAAACATGCCGCCGACAGAATGGTCGGGAAAATATCTTTTCTGCACCGACGAAAAGGCGTTTCGCGCCGATGGCGACGGCGATTGCGCGGCGCGGAAATTCAAATCGACGGGGTTTCAGCAGGTCGATGTGGGCGCGGGCGTGAGGGACTATGTTCTCGATTTTAAGGATGCGCTGACGAAGTAGACTCAGGCTGCCCGCGAGCGAAGGCGAACGCCCTTTTTCTCGGGGAGTGAGCAATGCGAGCCGTACAAAGGGGCGTGGGGCAGGCTCCTCGCAGAGCAGTCGCACCCAACAAAAATTTTTTGCACGAAGTCGATCTTTTGCTGTTGCTAAAACCTTGGCAGGCGTGAAGAAAAATTTTTGAGTGCTGCTTATCCATGGAGCTGGATTTTTGTCTTGCCGGAAAAGCGGCATTTAGCGGCGGAGACGTTCTGCGATTTCAATCGTGTTTGCTCACACAGCAATTTACTTTATTGTGAGTCAAAATGTTCTCTGCTACCTTTCAAATAAACCAATCAGTTGCCGACATATAAACGGGTAAAAATGAATATCACCAAAAAAGACGGGCTGATCGTTATTGTTTTAAGTGCGGCGCTTGCTTTGCTTGGCTTGTTTTTTATGGATAAGTCGTGGATTCACGACAACATACCGGAGCGTTGCGGGGCTTACTGCCAAATGGCCATGAACTATTGGTCTATGCTTCTTGAACAGAGCTTCGATAGAAAATTCTTGCAAAAATCCATAGGGGCGCTTCTGGTTTCTTTGGTTTCGCCAATAGCCGACCTGAAAACACCCTTACAGATAAATTATGCGCTTCAGATTGTTGGGGCGACTTTCTTGATTTTTTCCGCAGTGTATTTTTATTTGATAGGAAAAGCTACAAAGTGTAATCGATTGGTTTTTTATACGCTGTTCGTTTGTTTGTTTGTAAACCAGATTTTTATTAAGATCGAGCCTTATACGCAAGAATCGCCAGATTGCGCGGCCTTTCTGTTAGGAATGATGTCGGCGTATTATTTTCTAAAAAATAAATACGGCGCTCTATTATTCACCTTTTGTATTGCCTCGATCATACAACCGCAAGCCCGCCTGTTAATGATCCCCCTTATTATCTTTTGCGGCATCAATGTCCAAGAGCCCGAACAAAAAAAGCTGACAATACAGAACAAGGGCTATTTGTTCCTTTTTATAGCTATATTGTTTGTTTTCTTAGTGTGCGGGTATCTTCTTCCTTCGATCCGAGAGCCAAATCACGGCGTGGCCAACGCAATAAAAAGCCTCATGCCCGTCAGTATTTTTCTGGGGGCTGCCGCATTGCTGTTCGCTCTCTACAAGATTAGGGCGGTTGAATCTTTTCAATCCGGCCTCAAACTTTTTATGTTCAATAAGGATATTAGAAATCGGTCAAAAACGGTCGCCCTTATATTTGCTGTTTCTTTTGGTATAATTTTGTTTCTTGCTCAGGGGGAGATTCTGTCAAAGGGGTCGACGTTAAAGGGAGTTGTGTATTACTCATATAGCGTCGTGTACCATATGCTTGAAGCGCCTTTGAAATCGTGGATTGTCCATTTAGGATTTTTTGGCCCTTTACCCTTAATCTTTCTTCTCAGAAAACCCTCTGCTCCCAATCGTACAATGGATGTAGGCCTAACGTTATCCATTGCTCTTTCCCTCATTTTTTCACTAGATTCTGAAAGTCGTCACTTGATAGGATTTATGCCGTGGCTTGCCTGTCTGTTTATGAAGAAAAAATATTCATTCAATGTTCCTGTATCGGCTTTGATTATCATATTAACAATTATTGCTTCCCGATTTTATGGTTCTTATGGCTCCGCGACGCCAGAATATGACAAATATCTTTTTATGTGGGGGCCGTGGATGACGGTTGCCGATTATCAGCTAACAACAGCCATTGTTGCGGGTTCATGTTTTCTTTTATTTCTTGTATATAAGCTTTCTTCAACTAGAAAAGCCCCGCCCTTTGTTACCGATCATTCGGGGCAGGAAGATAGTTCTTTCTGTAAGTAGAAATGAAAAACACGAGTTGCAGATTCTAACTTATTTTTCTTCAATTTGCAGGGAGGACGTCAGCGATCTCCTAACCCCTTGACAAAACGGAAAGAATCTGCTTTCTTGTCGGGAGATTAGATGGGTTTAGAGCCCATCCGCGGGATTTGACAGGATAGCTTGCTGCCGCGTTTACAACAGCTAAAGCGTCACAGACTGGACACTATCTCCTTGTGAATAGTGTCTGGGGTGGCTCCAACGCCTCCACACTGTGATCCCTGGTGGGTGATCGCGTCGTGTGGGGGCTTTTATTTTCCCATTTTATCGAGCGCCCACGCCGGTTTTTCCGGCTCAGGGGGTTTGCGTCGTGCCTTTTTTTAAGCGACGCCGGAAAGTCCGCCGGAAGGCGGATGAGGGAAGGGAGAAAAATTATGGCAAAGGCTCATGCTTTTTATATGAGTATAAAATTCGGTACGGCGCGAAACTTCTGCGACGAAATTGACGAAATCAAAATAGAGCGCAAAAGAAAAGCGCGACCCGCGCCAGTGGATGATTGCAAGGCTTCTGCCAGCGAGATAACGAAAACTCCGGATTGCTTGGAGGAAAAACATAATATGCTTAGGAAGATTGCGGAAATTATTCTTGCCGAAAATCCCGTAAAGGTGGCGCCTGATCCTGATTTTTTTAACGTCGTGCAGGTGCAGTATTCTTCTGAAAAATCCGTAAACGCCGCCAAGGGAAAACTTAAACTCTTGCCGAAGCTCGTGACCGTTGATCCCGCAAGAGAGGCTGATTTAACGCCGCTATGGCAGATACCGGCTGCGGCGAACCTGCTGACTGCAGGGAAAGAGCCAAAAATTCCGAAGAAGGATTGTTGTAAAAGAGGGGAATGCGGGAAGGGGCTTTGTACCTGTAGCAAAGCGTGAGAAGGAACCCCCTCCTTTGTGTTTGTTTTTACGATGAAATCGCGTAATCTCCCGTAATCATGACTCTTATTCACGAATTTGCTCCGGCCAAGCTGAACCTTTACCTGCACATCACGGGAAGGCAGGCGAACGGCTATCACGACCTCGACAGCATCGTGGCGTTTGCTTCCATCGGCGACGAGATTGCCGTGCGCTCCGGAAAAGGTTTTCGTTTCGAGATTACGGGGCCGCAGGCGGCCGCGCTGGAAAACGAAGATGTCGAGACCAATCTGGCCGTTAAGGCGGCGCGATCCTTGGCGGAAATGACGGGGCATTCGCTTGATGCCACGATGGTGCTTGTGAAAAAACTTCCTATTGCTTCAGGTATCGGCGGCGGGTCGAGCGACGCCACGGCCTCATTGCGCGCGCTGGCGAAACTCTGGGGCTTGAAGGCCGACGATCCCCGCATCATGCAGGCGGCAGCCAAGCACGGGCAGGATGTGCCGGTTTGCCTGAAAATAGAAAACACTTATATGACGGCAACCGGCGTTATGCCTGCGCCGAAGTTGCCGCGCGCGGATATCGTGCTGATCAATCCCAATAAAGGATTGCCGACGCCCGCCGTGTACAAGGAATTTCGCGAAGGCGGGTACAAATTTTCGCCCCTGTCGCAATTTGAAAAAAAGCCCGCGTCGGTCGGCGAGTTGGTCGCGATGCTGAAGCTTCGCGGCAATGATTTGTACGCGCCCGCTTTGAAAATGATGCCGGAAATCGGGGAAATTCTTTCCGTTCTTGAGGCGTCGGGCGAGTGCCTCTTGGCGCGGATGTCGGGCAGCGGCGCTTCGTGCTTTGGTATTTATCCGGACGCCATGGCGGCGAAATCGGCGGCGGCTCAGATACGCGCGCAACGCTTGCGGTGGTGGGTCGAGACGGGCGTGATTAACGAGTAGAAAGATGTTGAACTTGTTTTCTAAATTTCAGGTGCGCCCCCTCACCCGTAAAAACTAAGGCCGTAGGCGGCCTAAGTTTTTACGCCCTCTCCCCCGATGGGGGAGAGGGAAGAAATAACTATCCAGAAATCAAAATTATCACGATTTTCGCCTCGGCCTGACGCGAAATGCGTGCCAAAAGGCGCTCCGCGCAAAAATCAAAAAAATAACGATTTTTGCCTTAAGGCTGATTCATTTTTTTCTAGCCTTACTGACGTCTATCTCGTTAACCCTGAAATTCGATAATAACCTTTGGATTCAAGGTTTATTGCGGGTTTTTGTGAGCGTCTTTTTTTGTTTTTGCTTTCATTTGATTGGGCTATTGTTTGCTTCTTCGATGTGTTGAAGGAAATTAATTATGTTTATTGTCACAAGATTGAAAAACAAAATTGCTTCTGAAGAAAACAAAGCAGCTGTAACCAATTTTTTTAAAAATGCTGCGCATGAAATTTTTTCTAACCAAACCGTTTCTATTGGATTTGGCGTGGGAATATACGTCGCAGCATGTATAGCAACCGGTTATCATCCGGCGAGTGTCGCTCTTCCGTTTGGGGCCGGGATGGTAATGGGAAATATTTATTCCCGTATGTGGCGACACTATGGAGGTCTGGATATTATTCCCCAGGCAAAATCGACGGCGGATTCTGTTATCAAGTATTGCAAGTATGCTGCAAAAGAAGTGGTATCGATTAAAACGTTGGGGTCGATCATCTCTGGCGGCGGCTTCGGTTTTCTTGTCGCTATGGCTACCAACGATGCGCATCTTGCCGGTACCCTGACGGCGGGTTTTATTGCTTTTGATGTTGTTGGCCGCGCGCTTGGCCAGAACAGGGATTCTGATCCTATTGAACCGTCACATGAGTATCATTTTGGGCCGTCATACGAGCATAATCATGAATGGCCACACGAGCATCATTTTGAGGCATCGCACGAGCATTATTCGTCTTCTCATGGGTATTATCCCAGGAGATTTGCTGTGAAAACTTGTTTGGATCGGCTTTAGCTCGTCAGTACGGCGACGCCGGGAAGGGGGTTGCCTTCCATCCATCATTTATAAGCGAGAAAGTAAATTAACCAAAGTTCGGGAAGAGATTTTGGTGTAAAAATAAGCCTATTGCACGGGCGTGCGGTTTTGTTTTCAGAAATTTTTTTGCGGATGTTTTTATAAGGATCGTAGATGGAAGAATATAGGCCATATTTTGGGCAAATCGACGAAAGTCTTCGTATGCCCCGTTTTGACGGCTTGCGGGCGCTTCCTGAGCACGAGCAAGACTATTACGGTTGTATTCCGATACCCGGAAGTAACGGGGAAAAAGAATTTTTGGGATACAATCTCGTTTCCAATTGGACGATAGATCGAGCGCTCAAGCTATATGAGCGGTGGCAAGCCGAAGCTCTGAAACGAGAGGGCTTGCCGAAACCGGTGGCCATCGGATTAAGGCCCGGCAGCGGTTTTCATGACATGATGCTGGCGATGTGCGGGTTTAATTGCGCCCTTATCGATTTTGACCATACAGCTCAAGAGGATTTGATCGATTTAAGAAACCACTATCTGTCGGCTCAGAATGAATCGAGCCAGAATAAAACGAACGGGACTTTGGGGCTTTGCGAAGCGGAGTTGCGGGATATTAATGCCGACTATCTTGTAAAACTATGCGGGGATGCCGCCCTGAAAGTCGTTACGGCGTATAATGTCGTTCAACGTCTGGATGATCCTGAAATCGAGACTCTTTTCGAGGCTGTTGCCGAAGCGATGGCCATGAATCAAATAAAAACGGGTAAGCCCGTCTTTGCCGTTCATTATGTTGCTTCGAAGTCAGGAAAGGCCGTAGGCGGTTTTTACAGGCATGATCCTAATGATATTGAGGAAAAGGCAAAGAAGGCCGGTCTTGTGACTGCTTACAGAAAAATAGGCACGCATCTGGGCATCAATCGCTTTGCCGGATTTGGGTTTTGCCTGAAGCCGCCGGAGAACAGGCCGAGCGTTTAATTGTTCTTCTTTTCCAATGCGGCGATGGTGGGGAGGGAAAAAGAAACCAAATCGGATTCCGCATAAATTTTCTTTCGCGCTTTTGCGCGAAGAGAAAATTTTGCGGAATGACGAGTCTAGGCGGGGCGCGGGAATGACGAAGAAAGAATAAGGCCACCTCACCCGCCTTCGCCGCTGTGCGGTTCAGGCACCCTCTCCCCCGATGGCGGAGAGGGAAGATTTATGCCGCGCGGACGCGCGGCGCTGGATTCCCGCTTTCGCGGGAATGACGAGAAAAAAGAAGCTTAGTCCTTAGAAAATATTCTAGTCCTTTAACGCGGCGACGCCCGGAAGGATTTTGCCTTCCATCCATTCAAGGAACGCGCCGCCCGCCGTCGAGACATAACTGAAATCGTCCGAGACGCCTGCGTGCGCGAGCGCCGAGACCGTGTCTCCGCCTCCCGCGACCGAGAGAACATCTCCCTTCTGCGTAAGGGCGGCGACGATAATCGCGATGGCCGTCGTGGATTTATCGAAGGGCGCGGTTTCAAACGCTCCCAAAGGCCCGTTCCAGACAACCGTTTTGCAGCATTGGAGCGCGGCGCCGATGACGTTGACCGATTTCGGCCCGATGTCGAGAATCATGCCGGTCGCCGGAATGTCCGAGACCAAAACGGTTTTTGTGGCGACATTCGGTTGCAGCGCGGTTGCGACAACGCCGTCTTCGGGCAGCAAAATATGGCATTTGCGCGCTTCGGCGCTTTTGGCGATTTTGCGCGCTATATCGAGCATATCGGCCTCGTAAAGCGATTTGCCGACCTTGACGCCTTGCGCGGCGAGGAACGTGTTCGCCATGCCGCCGCCCAATACCAGAACATCGACTTTCGAGACAAGGTTGTTCAAGAGGTCGAGCTTTGTCGAAATTTTCGAGCCGCCGACAATCGCCGCAACGGGATGCTCGGGCTTGGCGAGCGCTTTTTCGAGGGCTTCAAGTTCCGCCTGCATCAGGCGGCCTGCGGCATTCGGCAGAAGTTTTGCGAGGGCTTCCGTTGAGGCGTGGGCGCGGTGCGAGACCGAAAACGCGTCGTTGACATAAACGTTGCCGAGCGCCGCAAGTTTTTTGGCGAACGCGTCGTCGTTCTTTTCTTCCTCTGCATAAAAACGCGTGTTTTCGAGGACGAGGATTTCGCCGGAGGGGAGGGCTTTGACGGCGGCGGCGGCTTTGTCTCCGACGCAATCGTCCGCGAAAGCAACCGTGCGGCCCCAAATTTTTTCTAGCGCGGCCGCGACGGGGCGCAGGGAGTATTTGTCATTGCGTTTGCCGTCGGGGCGTCCGAAGTGCGACAGGATGACGATTTTGGCGTTAGCTTTCGAGATGTCGTTGAGCGTCGGCATGAGGCGCACGAGGCGCGTCGTGTCGGTTACGACGCCGTCCTTAAAAGGCACGTTCAAATCGGCGCGAAGCAAAACTGTTTTGTTGTTGATGTCGATTTGATCGAGAGTGTGAAAAGACGACATAAAGCCTCCTGATCGTGAAAACGCCGAGCGCAAATAAGGACGCGCAGGAAGATAGCAATAACGGGTTTTCTGCACAATCGCACATTTAATGAACTATTAATCGTTTGGCCTGATGTTTATTTTCTTCGCGCGCGCATAGTTAAACATGATTTGTTCAATGCTTTCGGGGGCTAAAAATGTTGGATAAAGAAGTTTTGGGAGCAATCTCCGTTCTGCTCGTCGTTATCGCGTATATTCCTTATTATCGTTCCCTTTTTAAAGGCACGACGAAACCCCACATATTCTCTTGGGTCATTTTCGGAAGCTGCCATGCCGTCGGGTTCATCGGACCCTATCTTCGCGGCGCGGGTGCGGGAAGTTGGAGTTCCGCCATCACGTCCGTGAATTGCTTTGTCATTGCCGCATTGGCGTTTTCGCGCGGAGAGAAGAGCATCACAAAAAGTGACTGGGTTTCATTTATTCTGGCTTTGTTCATCATACCGGTTTGGTATCTCACCAAGGATCCTTTGGGCGCCGTTCTTCTTGCGCTTCTTATTTTTTCTCTTGGTATCTATCCGACAGCGCGAAAATCTGTCGTCGATCCATATTCGGAAAATATTTTTACGTGGGCCGTTGGTTCGGTGAGGTATTTGATCTCTTTCTTAGCCGTCGAGCACTATTTGATTGTGACGTCCGTTTTCCAGTTGGGCACTTTCTTCATGAATACGATTGTCGTGATTTTGCTTGTCTGGTGCCGTTATAAGCAGTCAAAGCCGATTTCAGTCAGAAAATCCTAAGAAGATTTAAACTGGATTCCTATGTGTTGTTTGCATTCTCTGAGGGAGTAGCATCAGGGGAAGCGCCGAGGGGGTGTTGCAACACCCCCTCGGCGGCGCGGACGACGATGGGTTCCTGGGCTTCGAGCCCGCTGTC
>Ga0265297_10006479_pt1 | contig 16960 bp, 14 predicted proteins | sample Munlanlwell13791_FD_192502 | JGI IMG/M metagenome (GOLD analysis project Ga0265297, IMG submission 192502) | Leachate microbial communities from a municipal landfill in Southern Ontario, Canada - Leachate well 137-91 | ecosystem: Engineered > Solid waste > Landfill > Unclassified | place...
AATACATTTGCTTTTCTATCAATTCCGTAGTCTCTCCCACTCCCCGCGAGAATAGATCCGCCTGCTCTGCTATCGGCGTATCTATTTTCTCAAAACCGTAAAAATCCAAAACTTTTTGCGCTGTGCTATATATCTTCTGGTAAAAATATTCTTCCTGCGGCAGGATATCACGCATTCCCGGAGGAGCTTGGAATTTATTTTTTTCCATAAATAGCCAAAAAAGGCTTTTAAATTATTACAGATCTAACAATGATTTTTAATTGTTCGAAACCGGGACCGCGCTGAACATCCCGGGCAGAGAAAATTGCAGAGAGGCTCTGCCAATAATATTTTGTTCCGGCAGCAGCCCCCACACGCGGGAGTCGGAAGACGCATTGCGATTGTCTCCCAAAACAAAATACTGGCCGGCGCCTAAAGTGACCGGGTCCAGATCCTCGCGGTTGCTCCAAGTTTTCAGGAAATCTTCCGAAAGATAGGTTGACTCGTTCAAAACCAAAGTTTTGTCTTCTTTCACGATCGATATTTTACCCTCGGTTATTGAAACCGTCTCGCCGGGCAGGCCGATGATCCTTTTAATGTAGCGATCCGCCGGATTGTTGGGATATTTGAAAACTATAACGTCTCCCCTCTGGGGTTCGTTGAATCTGTAAGAGATCTCGTCCACTATCAGATAATCGCCGTTATGATAGTTGGGTTCCATCGAAGCGCCTTTGACCACAAATGGCTGGAATAAAAAATAACGGATCGGCAGGACGATGGCTAGCGCCACGATCACGATCTTTATAACATCGAACGAAAAGATAAAAAAAGATTTTACTTGTTTGTCCATAGTTCTTATATAATATGATAATATTTCCGCCTTGGCAAGCCGTATTTTCTGAAGAATTCCAGCGCTTTTTCAGCTAAAAGATCGGGTTCTACCGGCCCTAAAAAAATGTTATAATGATTATCAATCTTTAATGCAAAATGTAAAAATCAAAATGTAAAATTAATGTATCGCTTCGCGATGAATATATCATCCCGCCAGCGGCGGGATACCATAATTTTCCATTTTGATTTTTCAATTTTACATTATCTATTATGTTTATGATCGCCGGCCTGGGCAACCCGGGCCAAAATTTGGAAAACACCCGCCACAATGTCGGCTTTCGAACCCTGGACATCCTGGCCAGCCGCAATGATCTGGCTGTTTTTTCTTTATCAAAAAAATACCAAGCCATGGCGGCCGAAGGTTTTCTGGACCAGGAAAAAGCTCTGCTTTTAAAACCCCAAACTTTCATGAACGCTTCCGGCCTTGCGGTTAAGGCCGCTATGAAAAATTTCAAACTGGGGCCGGAAAAGTTGATCGTTATTCACGATGACGCCGATCTCCCTCTGGGCAGCATTAAAATATCCAAAAACCACGGTCCGGGCGGACACAAAGGAGTAGCCTCGATCATCCAAGAGATCAAGAGCCGGAATTTCAGCAGGATAAGAGTGGGCATCGCTCCTGTCCGCCCCCTGGCCGAAGGCATCAAAACCGATCTGAAAAATTTCGTGCTGAAAAATTTTACAAAAGAAGAAGAAAAGATCCTGGCCGAAGTCCTTATCAAAGCCGCTGGCGCGGTAAAAACAATAATCTCCGAAGGAACAGACGCGGCGATGAATAAATACAACCGTTGAAAATTAAAAATGAAAAAATCAAAATGAAAAATTATGGTATCCCGCCGCTGGCGGGATGATATATATTCATCGCGAAGCGATACATTAATTTTACATTTTGATTTTTGCATTTTACATTAGTTGTATGTTTTCCGACCAAGACATTAAAACAATCTCTCTTGATGATCCCGGCTACCCTCTCCTCCTCAAGCAGATCAAATCTCCTCCCAAGCTTTTATATTACATCGGCCGCATGGCCGCCGAAGAAAATTGCCTCGCTATCGTTGGTTCGCGCATAGCTTCGGCCTATGGAAAAGAAACCGCTTTGGAAATAGCCAAAGGGGCGTCGGAAAACGGCCTGGTCGTCGTTTCGGGGCTGGCCTTTGGTATCGATTATTTCGCCCACCAAGCCGCCGTTGATGCCGGTAAAAGAACTATCGCGGTTCTGGGCGGAGGGCTGGACCGCCAAAGTTTCTATCCCAAACAAAACCTCGGCCTGGCCGAAAAGATCATTGAGAACGGCGGCGCTTTGATCTCCGAATACCCGCCTGGCACAAAACCCGCCAATTACACTTTCCCCCAGCGCAACCGGATCATTTCCGGGCTGGCCTTAGGAGTCCTCTTGGTCGAAGCGAAAATAAAGTCCGGGGCTTTGCTTACCGCCGCCTGGGCGAAGAAACAGAATAAAAAAGTTTTCGCAATCCCCGGACCGATCCACTCGGCCAATTCGCAAGGCTGTAATCTGCTGATAAAGAACGGGGCGCAGTTGACTGAAAATATCAATGATGTATTAAAAGGACTGGGCCTCGCCGGGCAAGGAATATTGCCGAAACTTTTTTCGAGCTCTAACAGCCCCAGTGAATCCCTTGTCTCAAAAGCCCTCGAAGAAAAAAGCTTGAACATCGAAAAGATCATCGAAATAACGAAATTGGACGCGTCCACGGTCGCGCAAACCCTTGTCTCGATGGAACTCAAAGGAACGATAATCGATCTGGGAGGGAATAACTATGGGATAAGGCGTTGAAAATGTAAAATGAAAAAATCAAAATGAAAAATTACAATTTAAAATTGCAAAATGGCAAAAACGAAAATTTTATAATTTTGCATTGTCATTTTTATTTTTGATATTTAAATTTTAAATTAGCGCGAAAACAAGTTATAATATCCCAATCATCAATTTTTTTAATAGCTTATGAAGCTGATCATCGTCGAAAGCCCCACGAAAGCGAAAACAATTTCCAAATTTTTAGGCTCCGGCTGGGAGGCCTTGTCTTCTTACGGACATATCCGCGATCTGCCGCAAAGAAAATTGGGCATCGACCTTGAAAATGATTTCGAACCTCAATATACGATCGTTCCCAAAGCCAAAAAAAATCTGAGCATTCTGAAAAAAGCCGTCAAAAAAGCCGATGAGATCATCATCTCAACAGATCCCGACCGCGAAGGGGAAGCCATTGCCTGGCATCTGACCAAGGCTCTGGGCCTGGAGGGCGAAGATTCCTATCAAAGGATAGTTTTCCACGAGATCACCAAACCGGCCATCGAAGAGGCTATGAAAAGCCCCCGCAAGATCGATATGAACCTGGTCGATGCCCAGCAAGCCCGCCGCATCCTGGACAGGATAGTGGGATACAAACTGTCCCCTTTCCTTTGGAAGAAGATCGCCAAAGGCCTTTCGGCCGGACGGGTCCAATCCGTAGCCGTCAGGCTGGTTTGCGATAGGGAAGCGGAAATAAAAAAATTCGTGCCGCAGGAATATTGGAGCATCGTTGCCTCGCTTTTTAAAACAGGGGATGAAAATAAATTTGACGCCCTGCTGATCAAAAAAAATGAGAAAGCGATCTCTAAGTTAGGGATCGTAAGTAAAGAAGAAACAGACAAAATATTGAACGATCTGAAAGGCGCCGGTTACAAGGTCCTTTCGGTCGAGAAGAAAGAAACAAGGAAAAATCCCCTGCCGCCGTTCACAACCTCGACCATCCAGCAGGAAGCCTGGAAAAAATTCCACCTGCCCGCAAGAATGACAATGAGCCTGGCCCAACAGCTTTATGAGAACGGCTATATCACCTACCACCGCACCGACTCGCTGAATTTGTCCGAGGTCGCCCTGGAAGGAGCCAAAAATTTTATTTCCGGACAATACGGAAAAAATTATTGGGCCGGGGAATACCGCCGCTTTAAAGCCAAGGGCTTGGTCCAGGAAGCGCACGAAGCCATCAGGCCAAGCGCGCCGGACCGGACCCCCGAACAATTGGAAGGAGAGGCAAGGTTGAACAACTCCCAGTTAAAACTCTACGGCTTGATCTGGCGGCGCTTTATTGCCAGCCAAATGAGCCAGGCGGTGATCGATGCCACCGCCGTTAATATCGAAGCTTCGGCCGGCGATTCCAAATATACTTTTCGCGCCAACGGCCAAATTCTAAAATTTGACGGGTTCTTAAAGGTCTATCCTCTTAAGTTCGAGGAAGCTCAATTGCCTCTCTTAGCCGAGGAAGAAAACCTTAATTTAGCGGAACTCAAACCCGAACAGCATTTTACCCAGCCGCCCGCCCGCTACACCGAAGCCAGCTTGATCAAAACGCTTGAAGAGAACGGCATCGGCCGCCCTTCAACCTATGCTCCGACCTTAAGCACTATCCAGGCCCGCAACTATATCGAAAAAGACGAAAGCAAGCGCTTCAAGCCGACCGAAATGGGCGAGATGGTGAACCAGCTCCTGACCAGCCACTTCCCCCAGATCGTGGATATGAAATTCACGGCCAAAATGGAAGAAGACCTGGACAAGATAGCCGAAGCTGAAAAAAAATGGGTCACTGTTTTAAAAGAATTCTACGGCCCCTTCGCCGAAAACCTCAAGGCAAAATACGACGAGGTGGCAAAAACGGAACTGGCCCAGACAGCCACCGATAAGATCTGCCCGAAATGCGGCGGCCCGATCATCATCAAGATGGGAAGGTTCGGAAAATTCTACGCCTGCTCCAAATTCCCGGAATGCCGCCACACCGAAAGCATGAAAGACAACAATCTCCACATCAAATGCCCGAAATGCGGCCAGGGAGATATTATAAAAAAAATGAGCAAGCGCAAAAAACCGTTTTACGGCTGTTCCAGATGGCCGGACTGCGACTTCGCGGCCTGGGACGAACCGATCAACGAGTTTTGCCCCGAATGCAAATCTATCCTGGTAAAAGCCAGAAAAAACATCAAGTGTTCCAACAAAGAGTGCAAATATAAAAAAGAAAGCGATGAACCGATAAAAGAAACTGAAGCGAAAGAAGAGTCGGAGAAAGAAGAAAAGGAATAAAAACCCGTTTTACCTCGCCGTAGCTCCCAAAGCGTGGCGAAGCCCGTCTTCGCTCCCTGCCGGCAGGCAGGTTGCGAGAGCTTCGGCGAGGCAAAAAAACAGGAACGAAGCCGTAGCCTGTCCCTGTTTTGATCCGTTAAGATCATCTGTCTATTATTTCATTCGCCGCCATCAACTCCCACTGAAACATAATCTTTCCCTTTTCCTTATCGGTCGTTTTGATATTTCTCAAGTCGTCCTTCCTTAAGGGGTAAAACTCAATTCCCATATCAAGCATATCCGTTTCTTTTTGGGGCATTTTAACCAAAAAATCAAAAGCGCCAAAAGATTCTACTCCTTCGCTGTATTCCTTCATTACCGGAAAATGGATAAACTTTTCACCGCATCCCGTCCTGATGGACACAGCATCGGCAAAATCCTTCCCCTCTGATCCTTCTAGCTTCCTCCTAATATCTCCCATTGCTATTCCGTACTTGTTTGTCTTGCCGACAGCAAAAGGTCGAAGGACCCGCAAAAATCGATGATCGGGATCGGCTTGGCGCCGCATAATAAGAGATCTCTCATTTGGGCCATCTGTTAGAGAAACCCAAAGTCTAAAAATATAATTCATTCTTTTAACTCAAAAGTTTTTTCTTTTGAGTTGCTTGGAGCCTTGAAAGGCTCGAACGACCTTTGGTAACGAACTATCCCTGAACGTAGATCATAATTTACATCTTTAGCAAAATATGTCAAGGAAAAAGTAATGGATATAGAAGAACTTTTGAATAAAATAAAGGCCTATAACCCCCAGGCAAACCTGGAGCTGGTAAGGCGCGCCTACCAATACGCCTTAAAGGCCCACCAAGGCCAGAAAAGGGCTTCGGGCGAGGATTATATCATCCATCCTTTTGCCGTGGCCGAACTGCTGGCTGATCTGAAATTAAGCTCAACGACCATTGCGGCCGGGCTTTTACATGACGTGGCAGATGATACGGAATACAAACTCCCGGCGATCAAAAAAGAATTCGGAACGGAGATCGCTTTTTTGGTGGATGGGGTTTCCAAACTTGGGAAAATAAAATACCGCGGAGCTGAGCGGCAAGTTGAGAATTTAAGGAAGCTGTTCTTGGCCATGGCCAAAGACATAAGAGTGGCTTTGATAAAATTCTGCGACCGCATCCACAATCTCGAAACGCTCCAACACCTGCCCCCGGAAAAACAATACAGGATCGCCCTGGAAAGCGCCGATATCTATGCTCCCCTGGCAAACAGGCTCGGCGTTGGGATCATCAAGACCAAATTGGAAGATCTGGCCTTTCCGTACATTTTCCCGAACGAATACAAAGAAATGATGGCCAAGGTCAAAGATGAATACGGAGAAAGGATAAAATATCTGGAAAGGATAAAACCGATCGTGGAAAGAGAACTGAAAAAAGAAAATGTCGATCCGGTTAAGATAAACTGCCGCGCCAAAGGATATTTGAGCTTATACAAAAAATTAAAGAAATACGACAATGATCTGGAAAGGGTCTATGATCTGGTGGCCTTAAGGATAATCGTCAACAGCATAGAAGATTGTTACAAAGTTCTGGGAACGATCCACAAACTCTGGCATCCGGTCCCGGGAAAAATGAAAGACTATATCGCCTTGCCCAAGCCCAACGGATACAGATCCCTGCATACCACTGTGATATGTTTGGACGGAAAGATGACCGAGTTTCAAATAAGGACAACTCAAATGCACAGCGAAGCCGAATTCGGCATCGCCGCCCATTGGTATTATTCCGAACAAAAAGGTTTGAAAGCCTACATCAAAAGAAAGATCTCAACTCCGCCGGAAAAAGAGATACCCTGGATAAAACAATTGAAGGACTGGCTGGAAAAATCGAAAGGGCTGGCCCCCGAACAGTATCTGGAATCTTTGAAGATCGACTTTTTGAACAACAGGATATTCGTCTTCACTCCCCGCGGCGACGTTGTCGACCTGCCGGAAAAAGCCACTCCGATCGACTTCGCTTATGCGATCCACGGAGAGGTCGGCGCGCGCTGCGTCGCGGCAAAAATAAACGGAAAGATCGGTTCCCTTTCGAGTTCTCTTGAAAACGGCGATGTTGTGGAAATAACGACCGACAAGAACAGAAAGCCGTCCGAAGACTGGCTCCGGATAGTAAAAACCAGCTTCGCCAAATCGCAGATAAGAAAATTCCTGAAAAAAAATTCTCCGCTCCAGGAAGAGAATACCGAGACAAGAGAAGAGAACCTTATCCAGCGAATACTTCCAAAGATAAAATTGCCTTCAAGGCCGGCGAACGCTCCTAAAAAAATACTGATAGGAGGGCATCCAGACCTGCTTTTCAAGATCGCCAAGTGCTGTTCTCCCCAGCCAGGAGACGATATTACAGCTTATCTGACCAGATACGACGGCGCTTCGGTGCATAAGTCTTCCTGCAGCAACCTTAAAAGGCTTAAAAGCAGGTTCCCTGACAAGATCTTCGAATCCGATTGGAAATAAAAACTTGCACAGGTGGCACCTGTGCAAGTTTATTTTGAAAAAATATTTAAAATTTAGATATGCAAGGTGTCACCTTGCATATCTAACCGATAAATCCTATTTCTTTATCCCCTTCAGCCACTCGTCTATTTCTTTCTTGGTCCTGAAGGTGATGGTCAATTTCAATTTGGAGTCCTGCTCCTTTACCTTAAAGCTTTCCAAGTTCAAAACTTTTTTGATGTTATCCTCCAACTCCAGGATAACGGCCGACGGCTTCTTGAACGCACTCCTTCTTGGTTTATCGCTCCCGGTTCCCTCGATCTCCTGCGCTCTTTTTTCCGCCTGCCTTACGGAATAGTTGTTCTTTATTATTTCTTCGCAAAGTTTTTTCTGCCTGCTCTCGTCTTTTACCATCAGGATCGCACGGGCATGGCCCTCGGTGATCCTGTTCTCTTTGATGTCCAATTGGATGGATTCGGGCAGGGTCAAAAGCCTCATTGCGTTGGCAACAGCCTCGCGGCTTATGCCGACCAGTTTGGCCACTTCCCTTTGCAATAAACCGAATTCTTTTTGAAAGCGCCCAAAAGTAACCGCTTTCTCGATCGCGTTCAAATTTTCGCGGTGAACGTTCTCTATCAAAGAGATCTCCAGCTTTTCCTTTTCGGTCTGCTCTCTGATAATAACGGGAACCTGGTCCAGTCCGATCAGCTTGGCCGCCCGCAAACGGCGCTCCCCAGCCACGATCTGATATTCCGGCACCATTCCCTGAGGCCCGTGCTTTTCATTTTTTGTAACGATGATCGGCTGTAATATTCCGTACTTTCTGATCGAATCCGCCAGCACGTCCAAAGCCGCCTGATCAAATTCCTTCCTGGGCTGGTAAGGGTTGGGGACGATCTGGCTGGTTTCCACCCAAAAAATAGCTTCCTTTTTGTTGGGATCCTGCGTCGGCTCGTCGCGGCGCGGGATCAACGATTCAAGGCCTTTGCCAAGCATTTTATAAAAAATCCTTTTCCGCAATTTCCTTCAGCTTGGAGATCCAAGCTTAAGAAAAACGGGTCAGGCTTCACAAAAAATTAATTCTTGAGCCAATTCGCGAAACGATTGAGCGGCTTTCGATTCAGGAGCGTATCTTAAGACCGTGCGGCCATAAAAAGGCACTTCCGACAAAACGACCGTTCTCGGTATCACCGCGTCAAAAACATAACCTGGGAAATTCCGCCTCACGTCTTTCGCCACCATTTGCGAAAGCTTATTCTGGCGGTTATACATGGTCAAGACCGCTCCGCGGATCTTTATCTCTCTATTTAAATTTTTGTTGATCATATCCACAGTTTCCAAAAGCTGGCCCAATCCTTCCAAAGCCAGATATTCGCACTGGACGGGGATCAATACCTCATCAGAGGCCACCAAAGCATTCAAGGTAAGCATCCCAAGGCTCGGAGGGGAGTCTATTATCACATAATCGTAATTGTCCTTGACCCGATCGACTATTTCTTTCAGCTTGAATTCCCGATTTTTCATATTGACCATTTCCACATTGGCTCCGGCCAGATCCTGGCTGCCGGGCATGATGTCAAAACCCATAAATCCGGTATTCCTTATCGTCTCCATTGGAGAGAGCTGGCCCATCAAAGCATTATAAACGGAAGTGGCCAAAGTTTTCGGCTTGAGCCCCAAAGAAAAAGTGGCGTTCGCCTGCGGATCAACATCGATCAATAAAACTTTCTTTCCGAAAGCAGTTAAAAAAACCGGCAAGTTGCTGGCGATGATAGTCTTTCCCACTCCCCCTTTTTGGTTCGCAATGCAGATCACCTTGCTCATTATTCTAAAATTAACATATATAAAACTAATTTACAATCAAAGGTTTTTATGTTTAAATAGAAAGGTCAAAATCGTTTGCCGCGGTGTTGGAATGGTATACAAGATGGTCTCAAAAACCATTGATCGCAAGGTCGTGAGGGTTCAACTCCCTCCCGCGGCACTGATTTTGGGCGTCGGCCCAAAATAGTTCCTAGTTGTCAGTTGTTAGTTTTTAGACAGGACGCGACTGCGAATTGATAAACAATTTTTAACAGAACGGCAAATAAAATGAAAAAACTATTCTCGATATTATTATCAATCTTTTTAATCGCAACAATCTTACCGATTACGGTCTTAGCTCAAACTAATTACCCCGGATATTGCGATTTTCCTTTCCATAACGATTTAAAAAGACTAGGACCGAATTGTTCCGGACTGGGCAGCTGTTGTACTAACGATGTCCCTAATTGCGGCTTTTGCCAAATCTTAGACTCTGTTTATACTTTCACTGATTGGACTTCTGCCTGTATATTATTTTTAACTATCTTTATTCTAACTATCTGGATTCTTTTCGGCCTGTTTAAAAACAAAACTGAAACAAAAAATATTTTTTCTAAGAAAAAAATTATTTTTGCTGCCATCGGCATCTGTCTCTTCGCCGTAATCAGATGGGCTATCCCCCTTATTATTAAATTTATCATCTAGTATGTTTAAGTTAGGGAAACTAAAAGCTGCCAGAAGCTCGGCTTCTGGCAGCTTTGCTTAGCAAAAAATCAAAGAATTAAAAATCAAAAGATTCAACGCCCGCCTCCAAAATTTGGAGGTTTTTATTAAGCCAACAACGAATATCCCTCCTTGGGTTTGTTAGATTGTAAAAGCAGAAAAAAGATCGATCAACCTCCATCTGCGGACTGCGAACGAAGCCCTGAAAAACAGCATAAAAAAACGGCCTCTAGCCGTCGTAAAAAAATCAAATGGGGGTAACTTTTCCGGATGAAACAAAACTGTTCCCTTCCGGATCGGTTACGAATATTTTCGTGCTCCCAGGATGAACCTGAAAGTATTCGTGCCAAACCCCGAACAAAGTAATTGTCAGGTTCGGCTCCCCCATCATTCCTATGATCGTTAAATTCTCATCAGGCGCAAGGCGGGCGTGAAAATCCGCCTCGGCAGATACGTTTTCCGTTGCTGCCACGATCAAAAGCAGTGCCAAGATCACTCCCTTCATTCTTATTCCCCCTCCATTCCCTATATTGGCTCATAAAAGAGCAAGGCTGATCCTTTTACTGGCAACGATTATAACTGAATAAGCTTAAAATAGCCAGTTATAACCAATGGTTCGGTTGACTTATCATATGGAAGGAATTCACGGTGTTCCTTTTTTCTGACCAATTTTCAGCTAACGGATGCGAGGAATGTAATAAAGAAATGACTATCCGCTTCAAAAATAGAGCAATAAAATACCAAAGGCCAGCCCTTTGGTATTTTTAATTATCCATTTCTGGAATTATTGCCTCCAGATCAAGGAGGTTTTTTATTTGGAAATCTATGTATTCGTTGTCCGGCGCTTCGGCGTATTTCCCCTCTCCTCTTCTTATTCTTACGGCGATCACTTGCGGATAAACTTTTTTAACGTCCATAAGGGCCTGCGGATTATCTTCCAAGAATAGAACCTTCTCCTTTTTGCTCAAGAGCGCCTTAAAGGGTTTAGACTTGCCGAGATCTCTCGTGATCTTCACTTTTTGGAAATATTTGCTTATCTTGGCCGAATCCACCTTCTGCTTTTGGAATTTCTCTTCGCCGTAAGACAGCATAAAAAGCTTGTCTGTTTTTTGATGGTTTTTCAAAAAATCTATCGTGTCCGGGTATAAAAACTTCGGAGAGATCTTCAAAATATTTTTGAATTCTCTCTGTAATTTGGCCTCTTTGATGCCGGTTTGTTTTTCTATAAGCTTCATCTGCTTTGCCGGCTTATAATCCCTGCCTTTTCCTTTGGAATCCTGAAAGGTTTGATCAAACAGCTCGCCGGTCACGCCCAGACCGCCAAAAGCCGCCTTAAGGGCATCATAAAGGCTTTTAGTGGAATATAATGTATGGTCGAAATCTAAAACTAGGCGCATACGATTCTAAAATTGGCAGAAGCCCCTCCTTCGCTTAGGAAAGCTTCGGCGGGCGAAGCGGGCTTCTGCCAACTTTTATTTATTTTTCTCTTCCAGCTCCTTGATCTGGGTTTTTAGCTCCGCCATTCGCGATTCTCTGCCGATGGTAAGCTGGTAGAATTTTTCCAGTTCTTGGTTTCTTTCGCTTAATTCCTTAGTGCGCTCCGTTACTTTGCTCTCGAGCACTTCCGCTTTTCTGATCTCCCTGCGGCTTGCGGAGATCAATAAATAAGCAATGGGCAGGAACAAAGCCAAGTCTATCACGATAAGCAGCTCCGGCTGGATAAAATTGCCAAAAAACAGCTGGGCTGCAAGCAATATGAAAAATGCCGCGACCAGGATCTCCGTCAAAATGACCTTAACGTCCATCAAGCGATAACGCAAAATGGCATAGGCGGTAAAACCGACAAAGAATATCGTGGCCAGCGGGCTGACCAAGAAATAACGGGTAGTGCCGAAAAACAATGGAATTACGGTATCCGCCGTTTCTACAAAAAGCACGAAAAATCCCATCCCAGCAAGGATATATTTTACCCTCTCCCGGTCAATGCCGGTCGTTTTAAAGTATTCCCGCGCCAGGTTATAAACATTGGTCATCGAAAAAACAGCCCAAAGGATATTTACGGACATATAAACCGGCAGGCCAAGAATGGTCTCCGGACCCCAAGGTTTTTCAACAACATCCTTGATCCATAGGTCCGTAAAAAACAAAAGATAAGCGAAGGGAACCGACAGGATGAAATATAGGATAGAAAGATAAACTGTCGTCTTCCATGGCTTGCGGCAAAAAACCATAGAAAAATAGAACAGGCCGAATACCAGAAAAAATACGAAAAAATAAACTATTTTGATCCAAATTAAAGAAGGAAAAAGAAAATGGATCTGATACAGATAAAGAGAAAAAGACCATACGCCGCTGACGATCGCGTAAGCTCCAAGGCTGTAGGTGACCATGTTTTTGGCCCCCCTGGCAAAGATCAAATAAGCCAAAAACAGATTGGCCAGTCCGGTTATTATCACCAAAAAATTTAGAAAGTCCATAAAAATTTGATCATTCCATGATCCTTTAAAATAATTTTATTGGGCCGATTCCAATTTTTTTCTTCCGCGCTAAAAGCGGCTATTCGCGATCTTCAACAAAATCTTGGACAATTTTTTGATATCGTGCACCACCATCGTCCTTTTATTAACGCCTTTCGCCAGTACGTCCGCAGGGTTGATCTCCTGCAAATTTTCGGCCAGCAGATCCGCGCCGACAAACTTCTTATTTCTTGAAATATCCGAGCCGTATCCGACGAATTTGGAACCCTTAAATATTTTCGACACTTTTTTCAAAATGCCTTCAGGCGGTTTTTTATTATTGAAAACCACCCGGTCGATCGGATCTTTCCCGCCCAAAAATCTTTCCGCCTCCTCCGTGAACTTTTCTACGGTGAACCCGTCGGTATTTCCCGGCTGGGTCATCAAATTGCATATGAGGATTTTTTTGGCCTTTGACCCTCGGACCGCTTCCGCCATCCCTTCGACCAAAAAATTAGGCATCAAGCTCGTATAGAATTTACCCGGACCGATAATGATAATATCGGCTTTTTTGACGGCCGCAAGCGCCTTAGGATCGGCCTGCGCTCTTGGCGTTAAATATATATCCCTGAACCCGACTCTGGACAGATCCGGACAATTGACGATCTCTTCCTCTCCTTTCACGATCTTCCCATTATCCAGCAAAACCTCTATATCGGAATTATCCAAGGTCACCGGAAAAATTTTTCCCTTGATCTCCAATATTTTCCCGATATCCTCCAGCGCTTTCTCGCAACCGCCCGCGCTGGCCCCGGCGGCCAACAAAATATTACCAAGATTATGCCCCTTTAAGAAACCTTTTTCAAAACGATATTTCAAAAAGGGAACCAGCCTCTGGTCCTCGGCAAAAGCGATCAAACATTGGCGCAGATCGCCCATGGGCGGCAAACCGAATTCCCGGCGGATCTGGCCGGTCGAACAACCGTTATCGAACATGGCGAGGATGGCCGCCAGATCAGCTTTGCCTTTCAAGGCTTTGATTACCGTACTGACCCCCGTTCCTCCGCCAATGCAAACGATCTTCTTTTTTAGATGTGATCTTTTAAGCATTCCATTATGTCTGCTTCTTTGTTCTCTTCTACCCTGCCCATTTGGTCTTCGTAGGTCGGCTTTTCCACTTTATAGAACAAGCCCAAGGGAACCTTTCCTTCGGCGGCATAATTCCACTCTTTTATAAGACCCATTGCTTTCTCTTTCGAGGACGGATCGTCGTTAACGGCTTCGTAGACGTTCTCATTATAGAACTGCATATTATTGAAAAAAGAAACGCACGGCTCAAGAACCTCGACAAAAGAAAATCCTTTATGATTAACCGCCTCAATGATCATATTTTTCAAATGCTGGACCCTCAAGGCATAGCTTCTGGCAATAAATCCGGCATTGGAAGCCATCATCAGCTCCAAGGGATTGATAGGATCTTCAACGCTCCCTTCGGGAGTTGATTTACCCTTAAAGCCTTTCGGCGAAACGGCCGTAAACTGGCCAGTGGTAAGGGCAAAAAGCCTGTTGTTATGCAAAATGACCTTGATGTTGGAATTCCTTTTTGCCGAGTGGATCAAATGGGAGATGCCTTCATCCAGAGCCGCTCCGTCTCCCAGGAAGACCAGTACCGTCAAATCGGGGTTTGCCAATTTTATTCCTTCGGCCGCGGCGATCGACCTGCCATGCAAACCGTAAAAGCTGTTCAAGCCGAGATAATCGACTATCTTGGAATTGCAGCCGATGTCGGCAACCAAAATTATTTTCTCTTTGGGCGTCCCCGATTCGATCAGGGAATTCACCGCGTCTTTAACGGCTTGGAGGATCCCGAAATTACCGCAGCCGGGGCACCAAGTATTCGGACAATATGTTTCTAGTTTTTCCATATATTTATATTTTCTTTAATTGAACTTCTAATTCTTGGGCGGTAAAAGGCCTCATATCGTATTTCAAGATCCTTTTGTCCGCTTCGATGCCGTGGGAGTTCAAAACCTGTTCAAGCTGCCCGGTGGAATTAAGTTCGACCGAAACTATTTTTGACGCCCCTTTCAACTCCTTGTACATCTGTTTTTCGGGAAATGGCTGCAAGACAACCGGCTGGACGACTTTAAGGCCCAAATGCTCCGCGGCTTCTTTGACCGCTCCTTTGGCCGATCCCCAGCAGATCACAACCTTTTTCGATTTCAAATTACCGTAAACTTTGACAGCGTCTTCCATTTCATCGACTGCCTCCGCCATTGCTTCAAACTTTCTCAACCTCTTCTCCTGCATTTTAACTATCTCTTCCCTTTCCTCGGTGGATATCCCAAACTCATCGTGCTCGTAGCTCGTTCCTTTAACTACGGCTCCGGGCTGGCCGGGAAAAGCCATCGGAGAAATTCCGTTCTCTTTATCCGCGTATCTCTTATATTCTCCCTTGCCGTTCCATCTCAAATCTTTTTCTTTTTTGACTTGTTTCAAAACCGCCTCATTGAAAACGAAGGTGCTCTCGGAAACATCCTTGTCGGTCAGCAAAATCGCCGGGGTTTGATATTTCCACGCCAAATTCAATAATTTCCCTGTCCAATAAAATGATTCTTCTGCGTCGCCCGGAGCGGCAACGAACCTTACGAAATCTCCGTGGCCGGAAGCAAGAGTGCAAAGCAGATCGCTCTGGCCGTTGTACGTCGGCACTCCCGTGGCCGGACCCGATCTCTGACTGTTCACGACCAAAATCGGAGTTTCAGACATAGCCGCCAAGCTGATACCCTCCGTCATCAAAGCAAATCCGCCTCCCGACGTCGCGGTCATTGTCCTTTTCCCTGCAAAAGCGCTGCCGATCGCTGTGTTAATAACTCCCACCTCATTCTCCAGCTGGGAAGCGATGACATTCAGCTTTTTCGCATGGCCGGCCAAATAATGAAGAACGCTCGTTGCCGGGGTCATCGGATAAGCGTAATAATTTTCCAATCCCGCCTTGGCCGCTCCCAAAGCTATAGCCTCGTTGCCGGTCAAAAGCGGCTTCGGCTTGTTCTTAAGCTTTTCTATTTTTACAAGCCCCTCTGTTGTGTCATAAGCCCGCTTTGCTATTTCCAAATTCTTGTCGATACCTTTTTCTATGGCCTGTCTCAAAACGCTCTCCAATACAGCCCAATCAATGCCGACTATTTTGGCAAAAGCGGCGATCAGGGCGGTATTGGACATTATCGGTATGCCCCCAAGCTCTTTGGTGATCGTGTCTATTTTTATTCCGATGCCCTTGTCCGATTTGATCCTATCCTGATTAAAAATGAGCACGCCGTTCTTTGCCAATCTTTCTCCGTGTTTTTTGATCGTGTCCTCGTTCAAAGCCAGTATAAAATCCGCTTCCTCCCTGTGGGAAGAAACGTTCTCGGAAGACACTCTGATCTGGGAAAAATTATGGCCGCCTTTTATCAAAGACTGGTAGTCTTCGTGAATGAAAATATTATAGCCGATCCTGTTGAACAGCTTGGCGATGATCAAGCCGGCGATCCTCGATCCCTGTCCAGCAGCCCCGCCCGCTAAAATTGAATAATCTTTTGTGTTTTTCATATAGTGAATTTTATCATAAAAAAGCCACCGGCGACAGCAATATAGCGCGCAATCTGCACAGGTGGCACCTGTGCAAGTTTTTCCGCGCTGAAGGCATCTGTTGATTACTCTACTGTTACCGATTTTGCCAAATTCCTGGGACGGTCAACATCGCGTCCCATGGAAACGGCCATATAATAAGCGAAAAGATGCATCGGAATGACGGTCAGCAAAGGGCTGAGCATCTCAAGGGTCTTTGGAATATAAATCACGTCATCGACTATCTTCTTGATATCTTCGTTTCCTTCCGTGGCGATGGCGATCACCAATCCGTTCCTGGCCTTGATCTCATGGATATTGGAAACCATTTTTTCATAAACCGAATCGGACGGACAGATGGCAATTGTTGGAAAGGACTTTTCCACCAAAGCCAGCGGACCGTGCTTAAGCTCTCCTCCCGGCACGCCCTCGGCATGAAGATAAGATATTTCTTTCAGCTTCAAGGCTCCCTCCAAAGCTATGGGCGCGTTATATTTTCTTCCGATATACCAAAAATTCTTATAGCCTTTGTATTTATCGGCTACATTTTTAATATTCTGCCTTTGTTCCAAAACTTGCCTGGCCAAATCCGGCATCTTGGCCAATTCCGAAACGATCCGCGTTCCCATTGCCAGAGCCATATCCCTTTGGCGTCCAAGATAAACCGTAAGCATGGCCAAAGTAGCCAGCTGTCCGATAAAAGCCTTGGTCGAAGCGACAGCTATTTCCGGACCGCATCGGGTATAGATGCCCGCGTCCGTTTCCCGGCTTTGGGTCGAACCGATCGCGTTCGTTATCCCAAGGCTTAAAATCCCTTTTTGCTTCAACTCATGCAAACAAGCCAAGGTATCAGCCGTTTCTCCCGACTGGGAGATGAATATAGCGCCGGTCTTGTCGTCCAATATCGGTTTGCGATAACGGAATTCCGAACCGACATCCGTTTCGGCCTTTATT
>Ga0265297_10006480_pt1 | contig 16959 bp, 23 predicted proteins | sample Munlanlwell13791_FD_192502 | JGI IMG/M metagenome (GOLD analysis project Ga0265297, IMG submission 192502) | Leachate microbial communities from a municipal landfill in Southern Ontario, Canada - Leachate well 137-91 | ecosystem: Engineered > Solid waste > Landfill > Unclassified | place...
CCACGGTCCCGGTGTGTGCTTAGTCGTCATCTTCATACCTCCCTGGCCGTCTCGGGTCCCGGCCCGTTGTCTTTCTCATGCTCACAACATAGTGCCGCCATCTCAGTTTGTCAAGCATTATTTTTATTTATTTGTTTTTTTTCTTCGTCTACCCGGGTAGATTCCGGCGCAGTAAATAAGTCCAACTAAGAGAAGAGAAGAGAGAGAAGAGAGAAACCGAATAAACTAGGCGAGGCTAACTAAGCCGAGCCCTACCCACGTAAACATTAACAGTCGAGACGCTAGGGCGAGACTCCCAGTAGACATATGAACATGTCTTCATGCATCATCAACCCCCCCCTTCCCCTCGCTTATCTCCTTTAGCACGCCCCTCTTCCCGGCCCTACTGCCTGGATTCCCCAACGGTCAGCGTCCTCGTTCATAACTGTACTGTGTCGCATAATGGATATAATGTAAACTACCATCTGTATTAATATCAACTATATAGTATCTCTTGTATCATTATCCGGCCCCGGATGGGGTGGGGGGAGGCTGATCGCACACACAAGACGGGCACGCCTATCCCCTGACCCGTCGCCCCCCTGGTCGGCTGGTGTGGCACATAGGGGGCGCAGAAGTACGTGATAGTAATTTCCTACGCCCTTGGGGGGGGCGTGGACGTAGTGGATGTATAAGAAATCCCGTTTTATGGTATGTTGGCTAGTTTTTTACACCTAGGGCATTTTAGGAATCCCGTTTAGTTGGTTTTTTAGATGGAGAAATGGGGCCCGGCGTCCCGTTTATACGATTTTCGCACAAGTTTTTGTGCAGTATTAGTAGTATTAATGGCAAGGGGATTCTCCTGGGAGTGAATAAAGGGGCTGATTTATTTGTCTTTTGGGAGGGTGTCTATCTAGAGACACCCGACTGGTTAATGGTTATGTTTATGTATTCAGTTAGGGGGGTAATATAGTATTCTTTCTTAAGAATACTATATAGGGGGGATTTTGGGGGTGCTTGCGCCGGGTTTATTTTTGGGGTATTTTTCTAATCCACTTGACAAACATGGGGTATGGTTTGAAAATTGTGTTATACTTATAGTGACCCTGCGTAGGGGGTTCTAGATAGAGAAAAAATGTTAAGTGAAAGAAAGTAAATAAGATGAGTTCTAGCGAGGAAATTAGGGGTGTGTTTGAGAGAGACATTGCAGAGATGTCTAGGGTGATACTTAACAAGTCTGGGCCAGCGCCGTTCTATGAGGGGTTTAGGGGGATGCGGGTAGAGGGCGTACTGCCGGATGAGTTCATCGAGGTTTGCGGCGCGATTGAGCTGGCGGATAAGGATAAAAAATGACCGGGAACAGAAGGACATTAAGAGAACAGCTAAACCAATGGCTTGATATTTGGGCCAACGGGAGCAATTCTCCTGTAGAAAATGGGGAGGAGGAGATTGTTGTTAAGGAGTTTCGCCGACTCATAAAGGAACACACATCAATCTCGGCGTCATCCATGTCAGTTCCTGGTCGCTCGTGAACATACCCCTGCTGTTAGTACAGCGGATAGGGGGAGCCGATAGATTCGGAGGGGTTACGGGCCGGGATTACCGCCCGGCCCTGCCCCGTAAGTTTAAGTGGGATTGAGGAAACTAATTGAGTTTAGACGAACCTCCTAACCATGCTGACCATCCTGTTCTTCTTGGCGCTAGGGGTGTTAAGCGACATCCTGATCGTAAGGTACTATCAGGCCATATCGGACCGGGAGGTCTTGTGGGGATCGGCCTTGGCCTTCTTTATACCGATTCTTTCGTTCGGCGTGCTGGAAAGGGCGTTGAGCACCCATAGCTGGGGATACATACTGGCGTTTTGCGCCGGGAACGGAATAGGGACAGCCTATCAGCTTAGGAGAAGGTAAATGCCTTTAACCAAGAAGGGGCAGAAGATTCTGTCCGAGATGAAGAAAGAATACGGTCCTAAGAAGGGCGAGTCTGTCTTCTATGCCAGCATCCATAAGGGCAGGATTCAGGGCGCAGAGGGCGGGAAGAAAAAGAAACGATGACGATTACCACTAGGTGGGATTCTACTGACAACCAAGACCTTTTAAGACGGGGGAACATAGGTGCCAATCGAACAAGAAAGTCTAAAGTCCGAACCCAAGGCCGTAAAGGAACCCAAGTCAAAAAAGGGAAAAGAGGATAAGGCAGAAACCAAGAGTGATGTAGTCGGTTGGAAGGGTGGGTGCGGACTTGACTTCGGGCGCAAGATGGCTTCGGGCAAGACGCTCAGGGAAGAACTATCAACCCATTTAGACGAAGTTCTATCTAAGGAACTCGATAACCAGTCAACCCGCATGGAGAACCTTGCCAAGTGGGGCAAGCAATATAAGGGGGAGAAACCAGCTAAGTCTTTCCCGTTCGACAACGCCAGTAACATGGCTATCCCTATCAGTCGGTCCAACACGGACGCCCTGTTTGTCCGCGTGGCCGATAGATTGTTCGGGTACAAGAAGTACGTTACGTGCAAGCCAGTTGACGAGGACTTCATTGATGTCGCGCCGCAGATTGAAAAGGGTATCAATCATTGGCTTAGGAACGTAGTTGACATAAAGAAAAAGCTGTTCTCGCCCCTGCTCCAATGCATGAAGACGGGGACGGGGATCGTTAAGATAGTCCCAGAGCGGAAGACGCGCACCGTCTATAGGTTTGCGTCAGAAGAAGAGTTAAAGAACCAGGACATCCCGAAGTACAGCCTGGAACACCTTGGGAGCAAGTCCAAGGTTGTCAAGGTCGTCCAGACTGTTTACGAGGGGCCGAATATCTACCCGATTGACCGCGCCGACTTTGTTATATCGTCTGAGGCGACAGACATAGACGAAGCATATCTTGTCGGGTTCAGGACGAGATATAGAAAGAGCGAGCTGAAGCTAAAGGCCAAGCAGGGCGTATTCGATGAAAAGGAAGTCAAGAAGATCACGTCGCCGGACAAGTTCTCTGACGCACAGGAGAGCAGGGCCGACGCGCAGGGCAAGGAACTCAAGAAAGTCGAGTATACTGAACCTTATGAGGCATGGGAAATCTGGACAAAGTATGACGTTGACGAGGACGGCGAGGAAGACGATATCTGCGTGACCTTCCACAAGGAAACCAAGTCCCTGCTCGACGGTATCTATAACCCGATATTCAACGGGTTCCGCCCGTTTGCGAAGCTGGTCTATTCTCCGGTGGAGTTCTCGTTTGACGGGGAAGGCGTTTGCGAGATTACGGAGAAGCTACAGGTCGGGATAGACACGCTTGAGAACCAACGCATCGACCGGATGACGCAGATCAACGGGCCGATTGTTCTGGTGCGGGACGGGGAAGGACTCAATAACTACACCTTGAAGCCGGGGGAGGTTCAGGTTGTGGATGGCGACCTTGAAGGGGCCATGAAGATTATTGAGTTCAATAGCAACTATTACAGTACCGTTCCAGAGGAAGACAGGCTAATCGGGTATGCGGACAGGGCTATCGGGCTTACGGCGAGCGTCATGGGGCAGAGCACGTCAGACAGGCCCGTCGCCAAGGAAACGTTCGCTCTTATTCAGGAGGCGAACAAGAAGTTCACAAATGGCAACGAGAACGTAGCCGATGGGTTTGAGGATATGGTTATGAAGTGCCTTGAGGTGTTCGCGCAGTACCAGCCTGTGTACGCCTATAAGGACGAGGAAACTGGCACGCCGACTATCCAGACCGTAGAGTTCCCTATCGAGGACTTACGGTCCGGTTTGAAAGTCGAGGTGTACGCAAGTTCCGAGGTTATTAATCAGGAGTTGCGGCGCGAGGCCGCGTTGACCGTATATACGCTGTTGAGCGAGTGGGCGACAAAGAACGCGGGGATGGTACAGGCGTTGTGCAACCCGCAGGTTCCGAGCGACTTCAAGAAGTGGCTTGCGGCGCAGTACGATATCGGCGTCAAATTGATTACTCGGATTCTTGATGACTTTGACCAGAGGGATGCCGATAGCCTTGTCCAGACTCTTGGGGAGACTTTTGATGTCAAGAAGGCTATAGGTAATTCTATGGATTTGCAACCGCCGCAACAGCCGGAGCAACCCGCTGAACAACCTGGGCAACCAACTGAGCAAGGTCTACCTGGGGAGATGCCGCCTGAGATGCCGCAATCCCCACCGCCGGAATTTCTTCCGCCCCAGGTTATGATTCAGCAACGCGGAACGCCGCAGGAATTTATGGGGCAAGGACAATAAATGAAAGTAAACGTTAAAAAGATCAAATCAATTAAACTCTTTGGAAAGACATATTCTGTTAAGTTCGTTGACAGCAAAGACAGGTCGATGGGCGGGGACGACGGCAGGTATTGTGGGCGGGCAATCCACGACGCGCAACAGATACTTATCAGGGACGGCATGGCAAGCGAGCAAGAGTTGGACACGTTATTGCATGAGGTAGCCCACATTATCGAAGTTAATCTTGGGATGGAACTTCCAGAGGAGAAGATAACGCTTTGGGCGACATCTCTGACGGACCTATTCCTGTCTAACGAATGGCGGGCGTAAATGGAACCTAGAGACGCATCTTATCTGAAGAAAAAACTGAAGGATGAATACGACCAGATTTGCAAGACCGAGTTTTGGCGGGATTTTATGGACCGCCTAGACAGTACTCGTAAATGGGCAAGCGGGCATTGCGAAACCGACATGATGGAGGACATCCCCCGTTATCAAGGTTTCGTTAAAGCCATAGATACGGTTAAGGGGCTACCAGTCAAGATTCTTGACCTCGCCCCGAAAAAATCATAGGAGGGCATAGTGCCAGATGAAGAAACGACTGGACAACCGACTCCCGTTGAGCCTTCTCCGGCTCCGGTAGAGGCGGCCCAGCCAGCGGCGGAGCCGACCCCGCAAGCCCCGGCGTTGCCGGAAAAGTTTGTCGGAAAATCGGCTGAGGAAATTGCGTCAGCCTACCTTGAAGTAGAAAAGGAAAAGGGTAGGCTCGCGCAAGAAGTTGGAGAATTAAGGGCCAGGGTTCCGCAACCCCCGCAGGTGCAACAGTTCTGGTATCCGCAACAGCCGACCCAGCCTGAAGTCAGGCCGGAGTTCGACTACACGAACCCTGAACCGAGCATCGAACGGATTGTGGAACGGCGTCTTGAGGAACGGGAAAGACAGCGGATGTCTTATGAGGTAGCTCAGCGCGAGCAGGATGCCGCGTATAGCTACAACATGGGAAAGGAAGCCGCGCTGAAAAGCAATCCCAGACTATTTGAGGGGATCGAGCCGTTGGTAGAACAGGGGGTACAGATGGCTTACCGTCAGTACAACACCCCTATTCCGGCGCTTAGAGACCCGAGAACATGGGAACGGGTTGCGGCGGCTATCCGGTACGAGCGCGGCGAGGTGGACAGGCTGATGAGCCCGAAACCGCAACCGCCTAATCCTTCCGCTACGGGAGTCCCTAACCAGACGCGACAGGCCAAGGCTGGCATCGAACTGTCCGAAAGGGACAGGGAGTTTGCTAAAAAGTGGGGAATAAACGAACAGGAGGCCAAAGAGCTTATCGAAGGAGAAATGGAAAGGATCGGGGGTGAAAGATGAGAACGCTTAGAGACATTAACGCGCACATTCTGGACATGTCAAAGTCTACCTGGGTAGATGCCGGGGGCAAGGAGAAGTCCTTTGATCCGGCTACTTGGAAGAAAGACCTAGACGACATCCTGAATCAGAAGGCGACTCTGGCGACGAAAACCTACTATGACCCGAACACGAATAAGAAAGACAGGTTGTGGTGGGTGCGGTGGGACCCCCCGAAGTGCAGAGAGTTCCAGACGGCGAAGGTTGCGCTTCCGGCCAAACCCGTTAGCGTTGATCGTGATCCGTATTGGCCCGAAGGCTTTGAGTACGACACAAACGGGTACTTCATTCATGGTGATCTTGTTCTGATGAAAAGGCCGTACATCGACCATCTGAGGGACGAGATTGAAAAGGTTAAGCGTTCCCAGGGGAGCGCGAAATCCCTTATGGATGAATACAACGAGATGACGAAACGAGAAGGCGTCGGGTTGACGGGGAAGGCCGCCGAGGACTTGGGTAGCGAAATTTAATCCTTTTTCTTTCAGGTAATCTCCAAGGCCCATTTGGAGAAAAAGAGATATGCCTAGCGTTCAGTTAGTACAGGGGAACCCTATCGTTCTTCCCGGTGCAGAATCCGGGGCCGGGACTTATGCGGCTGGCGATTTGGTTCAGCTCGACTCTAATGGCTATGTTGCCGTTGGAGCGACGACTTCTTTTTGCGGGATTGCCCGCAAGACGGAGAGCACGACTGCGGGGACGGCGTGCGAGTGGGAGCTTTTGAGTCCCTATAATGTTTACGAGATGAAGGGTGCCGCCGCGACGGCCATTGCGCAGACGGACGTTGGCGACGGGTTTGTCGTCACGTTCACGGAAGGAGCGCATTATGTCACGGTCGGGACCGATAGCGACGGTACTGTCGTGGCTCTTGCGGACCCGGTTGGGACCGTCGGCGGGCGGTACTGGGTGAAGTTCTACGATTCCGTTATCAAGACGGGCGAGATCGGTTAAGAGGAGATAGGACATGAGTGTAATTACTACCCGTTTTGATACCTCTACCAACAGCGACCTTCTCAAGAAGGGCGCACTTAGAAAGATTTTTGACGACACGACCAAGGCTGAAAAGGTTGAGTACCCGATTGTATTCAACGATCTGAAGTCCTCGGAATACAAACCCAAGGACCAGAGGATCGCTGGGCTTACGTCGTCCTCAGAGATTGTTGAGGGGCAGAACATCCCGTTGCAACAGCCTCTTCTCGGGGAGCAGAAAGAGTACACTTGGCGCAAATTCGCGTCAGGCTTCAGGATTACCGAGGAGATGGAGTTCTTCAACCAGTTCAATCTGTCCAAGAGGATGGCTAAGTCTCTCGCCAAGGTCCAGAAGATGACGAAGGACGTTACCTGCGCTTCCCTGTTCAACAACATGACCTCGACGACCTATGAGCGGAACGTCGGGTTCGATGATCTCGCTATTGCTTCCGCTTCCCACACTCAGTTGCCGACCACGCTTACCTATTCCAACTACGGAAACGCGGAGTTGTCGATCACGGCCCTTGCTGATGCGCGGTACTACTTTGCCATGCTTGAGGACGACCGGGGCAACTGGAAGGGTGCTACCCCGAACAAGCTCGTTATCCACCCGAACCTGTACGTTACGGCGAAGGAAATCCTGGGGTCGGAGTACAAGCCGCTTGAGCAGAGCAATACGATTAACGTTCTGCGCGAGTTGGACCTGTCGATTGTTGAGTATCACCGCCTGACCGGGACGACCTGCTGGTTTGTTATTGCCAAGGACGACGAGTACGACTTCAACGTGTTCACGGCTTGGGAACCCGATTTCGAGGTTAAGCCCGCGCCCGACAACACGAAGGACAAGGTCGCCGTTTCCCGCCAGCTCTTCTGCGCGGGGTATGGGTCCGTTAAGAACCTGTATTGTGGCAAGGCCAGTTAATAGAGTTTATTAAGGTTCTTGGATACCTACGAAGTTATAAAATCGGGGGTCGTCGCCAAGGGCGGCCTCCGTTTACCACGCATACGCAGGATGCACGAATGATTAAGTCGTATTGCGGTGCGGGAGCTCTAGCATGACAGTATTTCCAGACCTTTTGAAACACCTCGGGGGCGTCCCCGTTGGTGGAACCTCCCTGTTCGGCGTTCGGAATATCCGGTTCGTCTGCAAGTCAACGGATGCCAAGTATGAGGAGTGGAAGGCGCGGTTCAGCGCGAGGGCCAAGGACGGCACGGCGTCGTTCTTTACCTCCGTAGCGGACGCGGCTGACGCTTGCGGCCCGAACGACATGATTTATGTTCTTCCTGGCGTTTACGACACCGGGGAAGAAATTGTCCTCGACCAGGAGAACATGAAACTCATCGGCTCTAACACTTCGGGAATCGAGTGGGGGCCTTGCTCTCTGAAGGGCGATGGCGAACACCTGATTAGCGTCCAGGCCAATGGTATCGAGATTGCGAACATTGGGTTCATCCAGAACGGCGCGTATCGCGGCATTGAGATTGACCATACCGCCGCCGTGTATAAGACGCACATCCACGATTGTCATTTTGGCGGGTCTGCTACGGCCACATATGGCGTGTATGCAGGCGGGACGTATGATGCGGTTGATACCGTCATCGAGCGTTGCGAGTTTCTTAATTGGGCCACTTCTGGCGTTTATCTGAACGCAACGAGGTCCAAGGTCCGCAACTGCTTGTTTATGGTCCCCGCGGCCGGGGCTGGGATTACCTACCACCCAGGGAGCTCTGATCGCGGGTACTGTTTGATTGCGGACAACTATATCCATGGCTCTAACAGTACGGATACCGGGATTCTGTTTGATGGGGCACCTGATGCCGGGGCTTCGGCGGTCATGGTTGTAAACAACTATGTCGCTGGGTGTAACACGACCATTACCCAGACCGCAAACGGCTCTTACAACGCTCTCAACAACTACACGGGTGCGACTGACGGCGCAATCACCGCCATTGATACAGATAGTTAATAGTTCTAGTTACAAGTTCGGCGGGGGGCGACTGTCCCCCCGCCTTCTCTCAACGAGAGGGGGGATATATGCCGAGCGTATTTCAGGCAATCATTACTTGCCCTGCCTGTGAAGGGTCTGGCGAGGAAACGACAAGCATTTCATTTGAGGATGGTCATTACGAACTCGTAAAATCAACTTGCAAGAGGTGCATGGGGGAGAAAACGCTTGTTTTTTGTCGGATAGACTTATCTGATGTTGTGGACAAGCTAGACGACATTTTAGATAAGTGCAACGACATCTTTGAGAAGGTGTCGGAATAAAACAAGGAGAAAATGAAATGAGTTTTATTGAGAAAATCGACAAATTAATCGCGGAGGCAACGGCTAAACACGGTCAACTTGAGGCTCAGAGAAAGCGGCTGTTGGAAGACCGGGCCTCTATCGAACAGATGTTGAGCAAGACGATTGAGGAAGAATTGAGGGTTATCGGTGAACTGCGGGCGCTGGAAACTGTTAAAAAGGACGCCATAGAGCCTCCTCCCGAACAGAAGTCTCCGGCGATACCAGAACAGGAGAACTAATACATGGCGACCACAAAACGCGGTCAAACGATTAAGATGACGACCACGGGCGTCGTCAAGAAGGGGCGGATCAAGGTCATGGCGATTGAGGTTGTCCCCAATGCCGCCGGGGACACCGCCACGTTTGGGACATACTTTTCTGGCGACAAGGATTCTAGCGTTCGCGGAGCGGTAATTACGTCGGTTGCCTCGGGGGTCGTTACGTCAACAGGTAATTTTACGTCCACAAATATTGATACTGGGGACGTAGTTGAGATTGTTTACGCGAGCGACAAGAACTCTAACGTGTCGTTCCTTGCGACGCGGGACAATGACAACCAGATTACGGCTTCTCCGATTGAAGACTTGACTGACGAGACGACTTCCGTGTGGGACTTCGATGTTTATACGCCGTCTCAGGAACTTATCGTTACGTGCGATGCGACGACTGGCGCAGACACCCCGCAGACCACTTATCTTAATGGTCGATGGTTCAATAATCTTACGCTTACGGCACTCAGCACAAGCGCTGTCGTTTATATCTATTTCGAGTAAGTCTCCCCGGAGAGACATCGGGGGGAACAATGGGTATGCGGCCCAAATCTCCGTGGCCCAAGTCTTTTCATCAGCGCCATTATTACTGCGCGATCTGCTCAGGAGAACTCTACAAGACCGTTGAGTTGCAGTTCGACTCCGGCTCCGTAGAGCCGACCGAGGACGAAACCCTAACCGGGGCAACAAGCGGAGATACCGGGGTCGTGGATTCAGTTACGCTTGAGAGCGGATCGTGGGCTGGCGGGGACGCAGTTGGGACCGTATATCTATCTTCACCAACCGGGGAAGGAGACGACGGAGTTTGTTTTGAGGACGATGAAACGATAACCGGGTCTACTGGCGGCGCGAACATGATGACCGTCAACGGAGACGGGATAACAAAGTCTGATGGTATGCCATACCCAGAGGGCGAAACAGGAATCTATAAAGGGAAGCGATACTGTTCTGTTCATTTGGATTTTATGGTCAGCCAGGACAAATATAATTACAAATTAGGGAATTTGGGGGACTAAGAAAGAAATGGGGATTAAAATTTTTCCTAAGGGCAAATTTGTTTATTGTCAACTAGACAAGGTTGAAGAGAAGAAAACTGACGGCGGGATATACCTGCCAGACAACCATTCTGAGGGAACTCGGCTGGCAAAGGTTCTGGACAAGGGCAAGGACGTTTCGTCAGACATTGAGATTGGCTCTATTTGGGCTGTTCAATGGCACGCCGGGACAGCGTTGCACTTCGTTACGTCCGGCATGTTGAATGACACATTTAGGCTCATTAGTGAAAGCGAGCTTATGGCGAGAGTAGAAGAAACGGAGGATTAACCGTGGGCACTTTAAGTTATTTGGAGATGAGAAACCGCGCCCTATTCCAGTTGGGCGGGCCGACTCGGACCGAACTTACCGGGACAACCAACTATGTCGGGATATGGGTGAACCAAGCGTTGCGCGACTTAACGACAAAAAACCGTTATATGGGGCTCCGCAAGAACTTTGTGTTCCCGCAGTTAGAAACATCTTCCGACGACACGACCGTTGACGGGCAGGTGTATATTGACGTGCCTACTGACGCCCTAATTGTTCGCCACTTATACGATACGACGAATAACAAGAAACTCGCACGGATTAAGTGGTACGACTACGTAGACTATACAGACAGAGAAACGGCCACGTCGGAGAGCAAGCCAATCGAATGGGTTAGAAGCTCTAACAAGCTCTATCTGCATCCGACCCCTGACTCGGCCTACGTCATTGATATTTTTTACAAGAAACTTCATCCGGCTCTTTCGGCAGATGCCGACGTAACCTTGCTCGGAGACGAATGGGACGATATTATAGTCCAACTCGCCGTAATCAAGGGCCAGATGTGGATGAACGACTGGGAAAAGGTTAAGTCGCTCAAGGAAGTTTGGCTTGAGGATGTTTCTGCTATGCTCGGGATATACGATCAGGAAGAACAGGATATGCGCCCACAGATAAAGGGGAATTCTACTTACAACGACTTTACGTATAGGTCGTAAAATTGGCAAATTGCACAGGACGATTTACTAATGCTGGCCGGGCAAAGGTTGCGTCATACCTAAAAGACACAGATCAGCTCCCGGAGATTTATGTTGCCTGGGGTAGCGGGGCTGAGACGATAGCCAATACGGATACATCCCTTGGGTTTGAGATTGACCGGAAGCTAGGTACCGTAACAAGGACAGATGCTGACACCTATACCGTTACGGCGAGCTTTGAGGTTGAGCTAGCCGGTACATTCAGCGAGATGGGGCTGTTCGATGCCTCGTCTGGCGGGACGATGCTATATCGCGGGGGGTATTCTACAGACAGCCCTGTTGGGGTGTATGACGTAGAATCACTAACGGTTGCCGATGGGGATACGCTTAATCTTACAATAGAGGTTGACATTAAATCAACCAACGTGTCCGTAACAACGGCAGGAAAAACAAAGGCTCTTGATATTTTAAGCGCGAAAACGTCGTAGGGGAATAAATGGCAGTACCAACAGCACCTTCTGGGTTGATCTTAACCGTACTGTCCACTACGTCCATAAAAGTAGCGTGGACGGACAATGCGAACAACGAGGACTTTTATCAGGTTTATAGATCAGCCGATGGAACAACCTATGCTGTAGTTAAGAAGCTAAATCCCAATGTTACGTCTTGGACGAACACCGGGCTGACAGCCGGGACGCTTTATTATTACAAGGTCCGGTGCCATGGGACAGACGGGTATTCGTCTTTCTGTACTGCGGCAAGCGCGACAACGGCATCGGCGGCGGCGTTGGCGGCCCCCACTGGTCAGACAACCGTTCCGCTTTCAGGCACTAAGGTTGAGATAAACTTTACCAATGCCTCTGTCGGAGAGGATTACCACGTCATCTATCGGAAGGCTGGGTCTGGGGCGTATGCAGAGATTAAACAACTGGCTACCGGAACGACCTATTATCTTGATACCGGGTTAACGGCAGGGACGACATACACCTATAAGATACGGGACTTGTCCGGGACGGCAACGTATGGAGACTATTCCTCCGAGACGACGGCGACTCCACCGGTCCCTTTTTCTTACATTGCCTATGGGACCGGTACTACCGCAGAGGGCGTCGCGTTGACAGCGTTGACAACCGAGACGGAACGGGCGGCGGCAACTGTGGAAATCGTCTCTACATACACGCCTAACGATACTGTGCGCTTCTCGCATGAGTTCACGGCGGCAGGGACAATCTCGGCAACAGAGGTCGGGGTGTTCAATGCTTCGTCGGGCGGGACGATGCTCGGGAGAAAACTGGTTAACGGGACGACTGGGGTTGCCCTGGTTAGCCAGCAGAACTTTCTCGCTCAATATGATTTTATTGTGAAGGATGGGAGCTGTGGAAATTAATCATGGCTAGGAACATTTTCCCTTTAAAGCCGCTTGCCAAGGCCATGGATACTTCCTATCCGGCCATGAACCAAGACCCGCTTTCTGCCAGTTGGCCGACCGTGAACGTCCAGGTGGATTCCAATAGGATTAAAAGGCGTTGGGATTATGCGGCGGAGCGGACTCTTTTGACCGGGGCCGTAGGTCAGTATGTTACGCTTTTTCGGCGCGGGACAGGAACGACGAATGCCCTCATTTTGACCGATACAGACCTCATAAAGAAAGAGGAAGCGACGGGGCATACATGGAGTTACCTGACGCCGAAGTATGCCACAGGAACGGCCATCGCCAGCGGGACGGGCGTTGAGGGGACAACCGTAGACTGGGCGACAGCCGGGGTTGCCGCCGGAGATTATTTTGTTTCAGACGCTGACCATACTTCGGACGAGGAGCCTGATTCGTCATGGAGGAAAATAAGTTCCGTAACAGACCTTAACACATTGGTTTTGACTTCGGCCTATACCGGGACCGGGACAGGATCGTATAAGATTCGGCTTGTTTATTCTGTTCCAACCGATGAACGTTGGCAGTTCGCCGTGGTTAATGACGTATTCTGTTTCACCAACGGTAATGTGAACGTCCAGAAATGGGACGGATCGGCGGCCACAGCAGTTGACCTTGACGCCACGAACGCAGTCAAGGCGAGGTACTGCACTTGCTATGCGAACCGTCTTATCCTAGCCGACATGTACCTCTCGGCTGTTCGCCAGCCCTGGACTATAAAATGGTCAAAAGAAGGCGACCCTACAGACTGGACAGATTCTACGGCGGGCGAAATAGATTTTGCCGATACAGATGAGCCCATTACCGGGCTTGGCCGCGTCGGGAACAATCTTGCCGTGTTCAAGAAGAACTCCTATTATATCGGGTCAAGAACAGGCGAGGCGACATCGCCATTCACGTTCCCGACGTTCAAAGCCGGGGTTGGTCTGTGGGCTCCATACAGTCTGGTTGAGGCATACGGGACATGTTTCTGGCTCGGGCATGAAAACTTCTATGTGATGAACGGCGAGGAATGGGAACCCATCGGGGACGCAATCAAATACGAGTTCTTTAGCCGCGTTAACGATACGGAACGGACTAAGGTTTGGGGAGTGCTTAACGCAAGGCACAATGAGATACTTTGGTACGCGACCACAAATGAGGGCCAGAAATGTTTCTCTTATCGGTACAGAGAAAATAGTTGGAGCACGTACACGTTCCCATCGACCGTAACTGGATTTTTTAAACAATGACAACATATAATATTTCCTCGGGGGTGTCCTATATAGAGATAGACGACTCTGCCCTGATTACAATAACGGGAAGCGCAACTCCGACATCGGACATCCCGTATTTAATTATGGGGGACGATGTTTACCGGGTGCAGGACGATCCGGCAACGAACCTTACGTGCTATTTTCAGAGCAAGGACTTCGACTTCTCGGACCAAGAGCCGGGGTTCCAAAACCTGAATAAAACAGTTGATCGGGTACAGTTGGAATACGTCGATGAATCATCGACAACTCCTGTTTCGGTTAGCCTGTCTGTGAACGGAGGGTTAACCTGGGCCGCAACAACCACAAGAAACCTGGGGTCTGGTACGGGGCTAACAAAAGTAGCCGATTTTTGGTTCCTCCCAGTAACCGGGAAGTTCTTTAGGATTAAGGTTGAGAGTACGTCTAGCTCTACAAAGTTTTGTTGGACAGGGGCCTATGCCCATTATATTACCAATGGCCCGAGTTTTGAGATATCATAATGTCAATTGAAGCCCGCCACGAATTGCCATATCCTCGGAACCTTCGTTCCCTTGAGGATATCGAGGGATATCTAAAGAAATTACATGCGGCATTTATGGCATTCCAATCTGGCGCTACTGAGGTTTATTATACTGAAGTAATAAACCAGATACAGAACAAAGTCATTGGAACGGATAACCAAATTGTTGCGACGGCAACCGGAGATACCATCGTTCTGTCGGCGGACTCGCAATTCCACATAACGAGCGCAACAGAACAACCGTACATAAAGATTATCAACGCCAGCGATACGGCCCGCGACCCCGTTGTACAATTCTCCGTCGGGGCTACTCCAACGGTCAAGTACGCTATGGGCGTTGATGACTCCGACAGCGACTCTTTCAAGGTCTGTTCTGGATCAGCTCTCATAGACACGGCCTATTTTAAATATACCGATGGGTTGACAACCATAAGGCAAGCATCCGGCACGGCCTATGCTGGCGGTTCGTTATTTAAGCACGGCGACGTTACCCATGGGATGACTGATTTTGATGAAACAGATACCTATCTTCGCATCGGTAGCAATATGGACGCATCATGGATTGGGACGAGCACCCAAGGCGGTCCGTATATTGCTGGATATAGCGAAGGCGAAATAGTCTTTGGTATTCACGCCTTTTATACCACCGGGGTAACGAACAGAAGTTTTCCAATGGCCCCGTTCACGGTTTTCGCTAGGAAAAGATCGGGCACGGGGGAGGGGGCTTGTGTAACCGACGAGTCCATTATGACAGCCGCCCATGGCCCATATAGCTCTCTTACTCCTGATTGGACGGCGATGGTCGGCGGGGGAACATGGCAATCTGGAATTAATACAGCCTCAAGATATGTGAGCACCGTTGCGATAGGGACTGCGCCAATTTCACCAACAAGCACGACAGTATGCACAAACCTTAATGCCGATCTGTGGGATGGATACCAGTTTGCGGATTATTTAGATCAGGCCGTTAAAACCACGTCTAGCCCAACTTTGGTTACGGTCAAGTTATCGAACCTGACCGATGGCTATGTCCCATATCATGTAAGCGACGCGGCTGGGCTGGCAAATAGCCCAATCAGATCAAGCGCCTCGTCCGTCGGCATTGGTGCAGAGCAATCTTCTGTAAGCATGTTGACCCTTGGTGCTCCGGCGGTTCCTCAATGGGGCGGATCGACCCTCTACGCCTGGGGGCCAACCAGGACGGTTGCATCCAACGAAACAAATTATATGGGCGGGTTGTCTTTTACTTCTTATTTCGCCGATATCGCTTCAGGCGTGACTGATTCAGGATATCGATCTGCCCTAAACATAGCCGCCTATATCGTTGACCCTAATTTCAAGGGGACTCTAGCGGCTCAATATGGGGCGTATATTGCCTATGGTATAGCCGATGCCGGAACGTCTGGCGAACGGGTTATTACAAATTCCTACGGGCTATACCTTTCCGGGATGGATTATGAAGGAACTATCACAAATAAATGGGGCGTCTATCAGGTAAACACGAATTTTAAGAACTATTTTGAAGGCCAAATCCAAAGCGCTGTCGCTAGCGGAACAGCGCCACTCATCGTAGCCTCTACTACGGCGGTAACTAACCTCAATGCCGACCTGCTCGACGGAAGCCATGCGGCGGCTTTTGCCGAAGCCTCTCACTCTCACGCCGGAACAGACGTAGAGCTTTCTGAGCTGGGGACCGCAACCTATGACGATGCTCAAGACTTCTTTAATCTGCAATCGTCCGGCAGGATTACTGGCGGGGCGCTGACAACCGTTGATGCCACGCATATTTCAGTTTCAGCCGGGACTGGGATATGCCGATCAACTGCCAGCGCAACCGGGACGATGAAGTTTATTGATTGGAGCGCAAATACCAATCTTGCCCTAACCGCCAATTCAACAAACTATATCTATGTTGATTATAATTCCGGCTCTCCCATTGTGGCGGCGACGACAAATCGAACGTCTATTAATAAATGGTCCCAGTTTGTTCTCGGCGCGGCATACACGAATGGCGCAGAGACACCGCACGTTGTAACAACTGGTGTCAATGCAATAAACTGGGAAACCGACGAGCATTCCAGGATTGTCGAATGCCGCAGGGTAGAGCGGGCCTCCGGCGGGACCATAGCAACGTCTGGTCTCAAGGTTTCTTCTACCGATGGCGTTTTCTATATTGCCGGGATAAGGACGACAACTACTGGCATAGACACATCTGGCGCAGGAACGTTTACCTATGTTTATCGGGCATCCCCTAGTGGCTGGACAGAGGTCGCTAGTCAAACAGACATAGATAACCTAAAATACGATGACGGAGATGGAACCCTCGGAACACTAGATAACAATAAATACGGGGTTCATTGGGTTTATATTATGTATGACGGATCAATGTATATTCTATATGGTCAGGGGAACTATGCCAACTTAGTTGATGCTCAGGCGGCGCAATTACCATCGACTATTCCTAGCGAGATTCAGGACTTCGGATGTTTAGCCGCCAAGATTATCATAAAGAAGAGCGCGGCATCGGTAACTGAAGTTGATTCAGCATACGTTAAAGCATTTGCCTCGTCTGTCTCTGTTTCTCACAACGATCTTGGCGGATTACAGGGCGGGACAACAGACGAATATTATCATTTAACAAGCGCAGAACACG
>Ga0265297_10006481_pt1 | contig 16957 bp, 21 predicted proteins | sample Munlanlwell13791_FD_192502 | JGI IMG/M metagenome (GOLD analysis project Ga0265297, IMG submission 192502) | Leachate microbial communities from a municipal landfill in Southern Ontario, Canada - Leachate well 137-91 | ecosystem: Engineered > Solid waste > Landfill > Unclassified | place...
AGGAAAATAATAAACAAAAAATTATCGTTATCTTAGGGCCAACTGCTTCGGGTAAATCCGATTTAGCAGTAGCTTTAGCTTTAAAATATAACGGCGAAATTATTTCCGCTGATTCTAGACAAATCTATAGGAATATGGATATCGGCACGGGTAAAATTACTAAAAAAGAAATGCGAGGCATCCCCCATTATCTCTTAGACATTGCCTCACCCAAAACACAATTATCAGTAGCACATTTTCAAAAACAAGCAAAAATTGCAATTGAAAAAATATTAGCCAAAGGCAAAGCCCCAATCATCTGCGGCGGCACCGGACTTTATATTGATGCTGTAATTGATAACCAAATTTTCCCAGATGTTAAACCTAATTTTCAACTCCGTAAAAAACTGGAGAAATTAACCAATAAAGAATTATTCACAAAACTTAAAAAACTAGACCCTAATCGCGCTAAAAACATAGACAAACATAATCCCCGCAGATTAATTCGCGCCTTAGAAATAGTAATAATTTCTAAAAAACCCGTACCCAAAATCCAAAAACATAGAGATTATGATGTATTAAAATTAGGAGTAAAACGCGACCAAAAACAATTAAACGAACTAATCTGGAAAAGGTTATTAAAACGCCTGAAAGGTAAAATGATCAATGAGATTAAAAAACTCACAAAATCAGGCGTAAGCTTTAAACGTCTATATGATTTTGGCTTAGAATATCGCTGGATTAGCTTATATTTGCAAAAAAAGGTCACCAAAGAACAAATGATCCAAAGATTATATAAAGCCATTAAAGACTTCAGTAAACGTCAAATGACTTGGTTTAAACGTGACTCTGAGATCCATTGGATTAAAAATCAAAAAGAGGCAGAGAGATTAATTAAAAATTTTCTAAATCAAAAAACCGCCTAAAGCGGTTTTTTGATTTAAATTATTATTCACTTTTTTTAGGTTGATCTCTTTTTTCTATCCTCACCCACTCTCCACCAGCTTCTTCTGGAGTTTTAGCCAAAATATCATCAATCATGCCATCAAGAGAAATTTCATCACCTTTTTCAATTTTAACCTCTAATTCTTTTAAAATCATAACTGCTATTGCACTTACCACATCTTCCTTTTGTTTATCGTAATTATTTTTTATTGATTCTATAAATGATTTATCAGTGCCACCCTTTTCCATTTCCGAAGCAGATTCGTTAAAATCTATCATCGTTTGGTTTACTTTAGTCAACCTTTTATTTAAAGCAATAAACTTCTCATTATTAACCAATCTTTTTGAACCTTCTTTTATTTTCTCTATAGGAAGCCCACTAATTTTTTCGATTAAACCTCCAAGATTTTCTATTTTAGATTCCATATTTTTATTACTTATTAAGCGACTCTTTCTTAATCATTTCGGAGTATTCTTTAAAATACACATCATACTCCTTTTTAGCTTCTATTAATTCTCTGGAAAAATCTTCACCCTTAGCAATGGCCGTTTCAAGTTTTTTAATCTTTTCTTCCAACATTAAAAGGTGGCCCATATCGCCCTCTCTTTTCTCTTTTTCATTAATTTTATTAGAATGTGCCAAAAAACTATTATCTTTATCCTTTATTTCTTCCACTCTCTGATCAACTATATTATTAGCTACAGGCATGGCCTCTTGCACTGCTTTTTTTGCTCTTTCTTCAAATGTTTCTTTATCTTTAAATTTAGGGTCATCTAAATCAAAAAGCCCAGTACTCGCAGTAGCCTCAAGCTTATGCCTTTTTTCCTCCTCCAATGTTTGTGGTATATTTCTTTCAAAGGGATTTCTTGTTTTTTCTATAATCAATTCGTCATCTTTCGGCGATTTTTCTGGCCCCTTTATTCCACTATTATTTAAATTTCCCATATTTTCAAAATTCATAATTTTTATTTAAAAAACGACTTAATTATTATATCACTTTTTTACATCAATATATTAATTATACCATAAAATGGACTAAAAAGCAATAGTCTATTTTGATAGGTTTTTCCTTAATAATTCCTGTATTACCCTAGGATTGGCCTTGCCTTTAGATAAGGCCATGCATTTCCCTACTAGAAACTGTAAAGCATTATCCTTACCCCCTTTAAACTCCTCTACCGCTACGGGATTTTCCTCTATCGCCTTTTGGATAAAGGATTCCAAGTCTTTTGTGTCAGAAACCTGTATTAATCCTTTTTCTTTAATAATATCCCCGCATTCACGATTAGCCTCAAACATTTCCGCTAATACAATTTTAGCAGCCGCAGAAGAAATCATATTTCTATCTACAAAATCAATTAAGTGAGCAAAATTCTCATGATCTATTTTTAAATCACTTATCTTAATATTATTAGCTGACATTAAGCTCTGTAAATCATTTGTAAAATAATTATAAGCTAATTTAATTCTTTTCTCCCTGTGTTGCTCGGAAGCCTTTTCAAAGGTATCTAATTCTGAAACCATTGATTCAAAATATTGAGCTATCGCCGGTTCCAAAACTAAAACTTCAATTTCCTTAAATTTTAATCCATACTCCTTCATAAAGCGTAAACGCTTGGCTTCGGGTAATTCCGGCAATTCTAGATTTATTTCTTCTAAATTAAACATCTCTTTGGGCGCCATAGGCAATAAATCGGGCTCAGGAAAATAACGATAATCATGCGCCTCTTCTTTTTTGCGCTGAGAAAAAGTTTCACCTTTAACTTCATCCCAACCCCGAGTTTCCTGAATAATTTTTCCACCCTCTTCTATAACCTCAGTCTGTCTTTTTATTTCGTAATCAATAGATTGCCCCACGGAACGAAAAGAATTAAGATTTTTAATTTCTACTTTAGTGCCATATTTATCAGCACCTTCCAAAGCCATAGAAATATTAACCTCACAACGAAGCTCCCCTTTTTCCATATCAGCATTAGCTACACCTAAATAACGTAAAATGGAACGTAATTCTTCAGCAAATCTCTGTGCTTCGTAACCAGAAGTAATATCTGGTTCAGTTACTAATTCTGCTAAAGGCACACCGGCGCGATTAAAATCCACTAAAGTGCTTTTTCCATCATCAGGATGTACCAATCTACCAGTATCCTCTTCTAAGTGTACTCTGGTTATTCTAATTTTCTTTTTTCTCGGTATTTCATTCTCACTTTCTAAGGGTAAATCTATTTCTAAATATCCACCTGCCACAAACGGCTGATCATATTGAGAAATCTGATAAGCCTTGGGTAAATCAGGATAGAAGTAGTTTTTTCTATCAAATTTGGATATTTCAGCTATCTCACCATTCAAAGCCATACCGATCTTTAAAACAGCCCTAATAGCCTCTAAATTAGCCACCGGCAAGGCTCCAGGATGAGCTAAACACACCGGACAAACATTCTTATTCGGCTCTCTTTCCTCAGAATCATTTAAACAAGCGCAAAACATCTTAGTTTTGGTCTTCAATTCCATGTGTATTTCCAAACCAATAGTTGGTACGTATTTCATATAAATATTTTAACATAAAAAAGATAAAAAAACAGCCCCGACGTTTCAGTCGGGACTGTATTAATTTAAATCGAAAAGGTTTCCTTTACTAAATGCCAAGTTTCTTGGAATACTTCATCCAAAGATGGCTCAGTATTAATTATAAAACAATAATGTCTTTTCCCATTAACACGAAATTCTCGTCTCAATGGCCGACCATGCTCAGGATTGATATTTTTAAAATCAAAAATTTCTCTAGCCGCACTTTCTATGGCTATTAAAGTTTTCTTATTCTCATAAATATCAATCACCTTTCCTGATTTAAGATTTCTTTCAATAGCTAAATCAAGCGGTAACCAATAATACATTATCAAATCCGGAGATAAATAACCATTTTGTAAAAAGATCCTATGCCATTTTTGCAAGACAAAAAAATCTATACCCTGAGATTTACCATGCATATAATTCGTAGGATCGTAACGGTCTTCAACTACCCAATACCCCCTCATTAAGGCCGGTAAAATATTATTTGTTATATCTTGTTGGCGATCCATAATAAAAAGAATTTGTCTTTCTTCTTCACTGAGGGATTCTTTTTTTATCAAATGTCCTATGATTTCTTTGAGCTTATTCTTCATGCAACGACTCCGAACTAAATCTTTCTTTACAGATTCAACATTATTTGTGACCCCTTCTTCTACTAATGACCAAAGATAATCAAGTTGCTTATCCAAAAAATGCAGCAAATTTTCATCCAAAGCAACCTTGTCAATTATTTGCCTGATTAAAAGACCGTAATTACCCTTAGTCGGCTCATGATTAGCAATAGCCTCAATACCCGAAGACGTCAATTCAGCGGCTAGTTTTTTAACCTGAGTAGTTTTCCCAGAACCATTTAATCCTTCAATTAGAATAAATTTACCCTTATGAGGATTATTAAAATTATAATTCTCTTCTAGGAATTTCATGTTTCCTCCTTTATAAAACTTTTAAATAGCCTTTAATAGTCTAAAATAATTTTTCTAAAAATACAAACAAAAAAACCCGCCGATGAGGCGGGCTTTCAAAAAACATATTATTTCTCTACTTCAATACCCATATTCTTAGCAGTACCTTCTATGCTGCGCATAGCAGCTTCCATACTATTCACATTCAAATCAGCCATCTTTTTTTCAGCAATTTCCTTAATCTGAGTCTTAGTCACCTTTCCTACTTTAGTTTTATTAGGCTGTCCGGACCCTTTAGTAATACCGGCGGCTTTTCTCAATAAATCAGAAGCTGGGGGAGTTTTTAATTTAAACTCATAGGTTCTGTCTTCGTAAATAGTAATCTCAGCTGGAATAATACTTCCGGCCTGTGCCTTAGTAGCATCATTAAAGCGAGCGCAAAATTCACCCAAGTTAATACCATGAGGACCTAAGATTGAACCCACTGGAGGAGCAGGATTAGCTGCACCAGCAGGAATTTGTAATTTTATTTGTGCTTTTATTTTCTTTGCCATAATTGTTTAAATCTTTTTAATCTGTAAGAAATCTAACTCCACTGGAGTTTCACGACCGAAAATGGAAACAAATACTTTAACTTTTCCTGTTTCCTCATCCAATTCATCAATCTTACCTTCAAAGTCCTTGAAAGGACCGTCAGTAATTTTAACAATATCTCCTGTTTTCAAATCTACTTTATATTTCGGATCTTCAATACCGGTACGTTTCATTATTTCCGAAAGTTCTTTTTCTGATAACGGCTCAGGCTTAGTGGAATCAGCTCCGATAAAACCGGTTACACGCGGTGTGTTTCTCACCACATACCAAGAATCATCAGTTAAAATCATCTCCACTAAAACATAACCGGGATAAACTTTTTCTTCTACAGTATAACGTTTTCCGCCTTTAATCTTAATTTTCTTCTCTTTCGGCACTAAAACGTTGAAGATCTTATCTTGCATGTCTAATGACTCTACTCTTTGCTTCAAATAACGGCAAACCGCATCTTCATAACCAGAATAAGTGTGAATAGCGTACCATTCTTTTTGTTGTGTGTCTTGTTGTTTAGTCATATTAAATTACAAATTTCACAAAGAGATAATTAAAGACAAAATCAAAGAATCCTAAAAACATGGAAACGCCCAAAGATAAGCCAATTACAATCAATGTATATTGAATGACTTGACTCTTGGAAAGCCAATTAACATGTCGTAATTCCAACCTCACTTCTTTTAAAAAATTAACGATTTTACTAGACATACGTATATTGTATTAGATTAGTAATTTATTAGCTAAATGTCAAGGTTACGAACCGCTTTAGCCCGAGCTTGAATAAAATGACGTCTCGCTTCTACCAAATCACCCATTAAAGCATCAAACATCTTATCAGCCTTTTCGGCATCCTCTACGGTTACGACTTTTAATACTCTCTTGGCCGGATCCATGGTAGTATCCCACAATTGATCCGGATTCATTTCTCCTAAACCCTTATAACGCTGAATGCCTATATTCCCTTCTTTAGTAGCAGATATTTTCTTAACAAGAGCTTCTTTCTCAGCATCATCATAAGCATACTGAATCTCTTTTCCTTTTTGAATACGATATAAAGGAGGCTGAGCAATGTATAAATGTCCTTTATAAATTATTTCTGGTAAAAATCTAAAAAACAAAGTTAAAAGCAAAGAACGAATATGAGCACCATCAACATCAGCATCAGTCATTAAAATAACCTTATGATAACGAAGTTTGGATAAATCAAACTCTTCAGCAATAGCTGTGCCCAAAGCAATAATTAAAGATTTTACTTCTCTATTTTCAATAATTTTACTCAAACGAGTTTTTTCTACATTAAGAATTTTTCCTCTTAAAGGCAAGATGGCTTGAAATTGACGATTTCTTCCTTGTTTAGCTGAACCACCGGCTGAATCTCCCTCTACGATAAACAATTCTGATTCTTCCGGATGACGAGAAGAACAATCAGTGAGCTTACCAGGCAAAGTAAGCCCTTCTAAAATACCCTTTCTTAAAACGGTTTCTTTAGCGGCTTTAGCAGCTTTTCTAGCCTTAGCGGCCAACAAACATTTTTCAATAATTTTCTTAGCATCTTGCGGATTTTTTTCTAAGAAGTCTTTTAATGCTTCACTCACAGCAGAATCAACGGCTGTTCTCGCTTCAGGATTACCGAGCTTAGCTTTAGTCTGACCTTCAAATTGAGGATCGGGCAATTTCACAGAAATTACCGCCACCAACCCCTCGCGCACATCATCACCAGTAAGACCTTCTTCACTTTCCTTTAAATATGTTTCCTTGCGAGCATAATCATTTAAGGCTCTAGTTAAAGCAGTACGAAAACCGGTTAATTGTTGGCCGCCTTCAATGGTTCTAATGTTATTAGCAAAAGCTAATTCTAAGCTTTGCACATCTTCCGTATAAACAAAAGCTGATTCCACTTGAATTTTTTCCACTAATTTATTGGCGTAAAAAATATTATCATGTACTGATTTTTCATCTCCCAATAAATATTTAATAAAAGAAATGATGCCGCCTTCAAAATGAAAATCAGCAATATTTTCTTTATCCGGTCTAGCGTCAATCAATCTGATTCTAATGCCTTTAGTTAAAAATGCTTGCTCACGCAAGTGATCGGAAATGCGAGTAAAATCATATTCGGGCATCTGTCCATTTTTTCCGCCAAAAATTTCCGGATCTGGCTCAAAAGTTATTTGTGTACCGTGTAAAGCGCTACTACCAATTTTTTTTACAATCGCTTTCGGCTTTCCCCTTTCATATTCTTCGACAAACTTCTGCACGCGTAAATTTAGACAAAGCATTAACCACGGAAACACCTACACCATGTAAACCACCGGAAACTTTATAGGCTCCACTTTCAAATTTTCCTCCGGCATGCAAAACAGTCATAACGGTTTCCAGCGAAGATCTTTTAGTTTGCGGGTGAATATCAACCGGAATACCACGTCCATCATCTTGTACGGCAACGCGATGCTTATCAGATAAACGTACTTCTATATTATTAGCAAAACCACCCATGGCCTCATCAATACAATTATCAACCACTTCGTGAATCAAATGATGCAAACCATCTATACCGGTAGAACCAATGTACATACCCGGTCTTTTTCTTACCGGGTCTAATCCTTCTAAAACAATGATGTCTTTAGCACCATAAGAAGACGGCTTCATTTCTTGGGATGAAACCGTCTCTTTTGCTTGATTTTTACTAGCCTTTTTAACCATTTTGATACTCTTATTTTATCATATTTTTACCTCAAATACAAGCAAAAAAGAGTTAAAAAAGCCCCCGAAAAGAGGGCCTTTTTGTTAATAACAACACAACCATACGGATAAAATCAAAAGAATGATAAATATCCATTTTGGTATTTTTTTTATTAGAGACCAGAGCCAAAAAAGAAGCAAAATAATCCACTGTAACAGCGCCATCAACCAATGAAACAGCAAATATAATGGCCAGAAAAAAATAAAATAAATATTATACCCCCTCAATAATGCATATCCATAATAATTCCAAAATGTTATACACCTAGTTATATCAGAATCATGCAACAATCTCGCTTTTAATGTATAATCACTGTCACAAATCAAAATATATGGATAGAGAAATAAAAGTTTAGCTAAAAAACCAATTTTTTGTTTCTTATAAAAATCCCAGCGAATTTTACAATAAATCAGATCCATTAAAAGACTAGAGGCAATATAGGATAAGATGCATAAAACTCCATGCAAATCTCTTTGTGCCTCCATGGTCCCCCCTTATTAAATCTTTTATAATGCTATTTTTATGGTACGAGTAATAGATAAAAAAGTCAACCCAGTATCATTACTCCCCTTTCGGAGAAAAAAAGCTAATAATTTTTTCTGCTAATTTCTTTATCTGTCTTTCGCTTAAAATAAAGATGATAAAGAAAACTAAAAAGCTCAAGCCAATTATTTTAACATTTTTAGTAATAGAATTGATAAAACTGGAATAGGTGTAGCCCAAACTCATAAAAATCATGGTCCAAAGAAAAGAAGTATAAAGCTGACAAACCACAAACTTTTTTATTTTCATACGCGATGCTCCGGCAGCCGCCATGACCAAATGACTAAAACCAAAAACGAACTTAGAAAAAAATAAAACCCATTTTCCATTATTATTAAACAAATCCTGTATTTTTTGAAAACGTTCCTCCGTCACAAAAAAGAATTTACCGAATTTCTTTACAAAACCGTTGCCTAAATGCCAACCAATAGAAAACCACAAAGCATCCCCAGCATAAACCCCCAATAGGGCAAAAACAAAAGCCATCCAAGGCTTAAAAACACCCAAGTGACTCAAAGAACCGGCCACCAACATCGCCTCTTCTCCTAAAACCATCATGGTAAAAAATAAAATTATATATGGAATAAGCATAAATTATCTAGTCTTAAATAAATCAACTAATATGGTACCATAATCTAATAAAACTTGCGAATTCGGATTTATTTCCAATCCTCTTAAAATATCCTGACGCGCCCTTTCAAAATCCCATGGTTTTATTTGCTCGGGAGCATAAAAGGGATCGGCTACTTTATATTCGTATTTATCGATTATTGAAGAATTTTTCTCGTTATTTTTTACAAAAATTAAAGCCACGTCATCCCAATAAACCAAACGAAAATCTTTTAATTTAATAGACGCATCTAATTTTTGAGCTAAATTACTTAATGGTTCACGGTACCAAAGAATAAAATAATTGATATCATAATCATCAACAATCTTTTCCCAATCCCCTTCCGTCTTAGCAATTTTTACATAATCTTCAACCGGCTGACCGGCATAAACCTCATTACGTCCATCCATAAAAACTTTTCGTTCCGGCCATAACCTCCAAATTAAATATCCTCCCATTTCTAAATTATACATTGGCCCGGAAATATTTTCTTTTTCAATAAAATCAGCAGCTTGAACGGGTAAATATTTATCGTTAAGAATCGGACGTGGCATACTCATAACTCTAATAAAAGAAAAAACCAGCAAAATAAGAGCTAATATTTGATACAATACTTTTTCTTTATTTTCATTTTCCCATCGCTTCTTATATTCTTGCCAAAAATGAGTTTTAGTTAATTCCATAATAAAAATAGGAAAAGTCGCTAAAGGAAAGAAAATAACATGTCTGATAGAAATCAACGGCAAAGCAATGGAAAGAACCACTAACCCCCAATCATACAAATCAATATTCCTTCTTTTAAAAGAACGCCAAAAAATAAAAGCGCTTACTAAAATCATCATGGCTAAATATATCTTCGCCTGCATTGCGCCTAAAAACGATAAAAGAGATTTCCATTCAGAATTACCCAAGATTTGTGCCGTAGGTTTAATCTCCTGTAAATAAGTAAAAATATGAAAACCATTAGGATTAATCAAGCAAATACCAGTTGAAATAACCAAAGTAATAAATACCCCTAATAATAATCTTGAGGAGATATTCTCAGATAAATAATGCGATAAATTAAAAATATTATATTTTTTTAATATATTTTGGAAAATTCCGGCAACAATAAAAATCAATAATAAAACCAAGCCTATAATAACACTGGCATGTAAATTAGCCCAGAGTAAGAAAATAATCGGCAAAACGAAAAGAATTTTAATACTTCCTGAATAACGAAACTTCTGTAATAAAAATAATATTAAAGTAAGGAGTAAAAAAGAAAATATCTGTGGCCTCGGTACCCATAATTCCATTGATAAATAAGCCATGGGTAAAATTAGAGCCAGTATTAAATAAAAATCCCCTCCCCGCTTTAATGTATTTTTCAATACTAAAAAATAAGCCAAAGCAGCAATAATGGCCACAAAGATAACTAAAAACCAAAAACTATTAAATAATTGGAGAACAAAGAAAAAAATTAAATCACTCAACCAATAATGATTAACCCATTGATGGCCACTGGCAGTCAAAGAAAAAATATCGGTAATCGGTATTGTTTTATTTTGTAAAATAAACTCCCCTGTCTTTAAATGATAAAAAACGTCAAAATCAGCAATTCTATTTAAAGCTAATAATCCCAATAATAAAACAAAAAAACCGATAAAAATCAGCTGTTTCTTAGAAAATCCTAACGAGTTAAGCATATACGTTTATTTTATCATTTTCATACGTAATAAAGAAGCCCTGATTTCATTTCAAATGAAATCAGGGCTTTTATTTTTTAACTTCAAAATTTTAACCAGGAAAATCCCCTCCCAATTATTACTGTTATTATTGCTGTATAAATAGCCTGCCCAACCACTACCAAAAACCACTGTTCAAAACCATGCGCCCCAAAAACAATGCCCAATATCAACGGTAAAAAAAGGAATAACCAAATAATGAGGTCTTTTATAAAATTTATCATTCTCCCTCCTTTTCCAAAGATTTATTTGAAAATTCGTCTTCTTCAGAAAGACGCGTGGGGTCATTTTTACCAATTACCTTAACACCCCCATGAAACACGCAGAAAAACACCAACAACTGAATTATTACTGCAATACCTATCCACCATCCGGAAATATGGCGCACTAAGCAGTCAAAAATCAAAAGAGTAATAAGCGGCCAAAGTAAAACAAAAAGTCTTCCGATAACAAATCCTATTTTTTCCATTTTTACCTCCTTTATTCTTCCAAGTTAGGAAATGTTTTTCTAAAAAATAAGAAATAAAACGATATGGCAATCAACGTTAAAATGAAAGACCCTACAATGCTGTGTGGCAACATATTCAAAAGTGCAGGCGAAATATTCAAACTCCAAATAACACATAATTTATCCAAAAACATCGAGATTTTATTAGTCGCCCAAACATAACTGGCAACTAAAATAAAACAAGCACTTGAGACAAAAAATGCTGAAACTACAACACCTGCCCAAAATAAAGACGTTCTTGTAATCCTTTTCATTTCCTCCCTCCATATAAAGTTATTAAAATAACCATTTCCCATTTTAAACAAAAATAGCCCCTTGTAAAGAGAGACTATTTTTCAATTATTAATTATTTATTCAGTTGTTTTTCCGTCAAATTCCGGCGAATCGGATTCAGCCTCTTCTTTGGTGGCACGTATCACTTTATCTTTATGGTGAGCCGGGGAATAAATCGTATAAATTTTCAACTCTTGATCGGCCGAAGTATTAATAATGTTGTGCTGGGCGCCAGCAGGCACTACCACAGCAAAACCATCGCCTACCTGGTATTCATTGCCATCAATAATTACTCTAGCTGCCCCTTTTTCAAAACGAAAAAACTGATCGTTATCATTATGAACCTCCATGCCAATTTCCTCGTTTGGTTTTAAACTCATTAAAACCAATTGGCTATGTTTACTTGTATAAAGCACCTGGCGAAAATTATTATTAGCCAAAGTGTCCTTCTCAATATTAGTTACAAATCCTTTCATATTTTTATTTTATTACCTCGACAATTATATTATATCATAAAATATCGCCCTTCAAATAATCCGCTATTAATTGTGCGTCTTTATCTATCATAATAATTTAACTATTCCTTAGGATATCCCCATTACTTTTAAGATAATCATAGGCTTTTTCAAGAAGTAATTTTTGTACTGGATAAGTAAGTACATTTAACAATCCATCCCCATATTCAATCCATTTATAAGAATGGCCTCCTTCAATATGTAAAGATTTATCCTCTTTAGTTGGCTTAATTAAAAAGAAATCAACTGAAACATCTCTCATTATATTCTTCTCTTTATGATGGTGAGTATAATTCATTATTCCTACCTTTGAAATTATCTCCCCACACCAACCAGTTTCTTCAGCGACTTCTCTATGTACGCAATCCTCCGGCGTTTCTTCTCCTTCTAAATGCCCCTTAGGGAAAGACCAATCATCTTGTTTATCTCTATGAATTATCAGAAAAGATATCTTTTCTCCTTCAATTTTAAATAAAATGCCCCCAGCCTCATACTCCTTTACTATTTTTAAATCACTTGTTGAATTATTTTCCTCCATTATAATTTTATAATCTAATTAAACACGACTTAATTCTACTATAACGCTTTTAACAATAAAACAACAGCAATAACAAGAACTCAACAAAATATATTATCCAATTAAATAAAGAATTCCGCTAATAATTTTTCCAAGTCCAAATAAAATTGGATTACTTTTTTTATAAAAATAATGCTTTTGATAAAAAAGATATTTTGTTTTCAATAAAAAAAGGGAACGTTTTAATTTACTATGCGCATGGCCCTCAAGCACATCCACCCTCACTTCGGGATAAAAATAAACTTTATAACCCCGCTGTCTAATACGAAGACATAAATCAGGGCCCTCATAATACATAAAGAAACGCTCATCAAATCCTTCGAGTTTATTAAAAATTTCTTTTCTAATAATAAAACAGGATTCAATTACCCAACCGACTTCTAAAAGTTTATCATAATTCCAATAGTTTAAAATAAATTTCATTGAAAAATTCTTTAGCCATTGAGATTGGGGAAAAATCTTCAATAAAAATCCAATAAAATAACCGATTGCCTCGCGAAAATTATTCGGATCATAGCCAATATTCCATTCCATCTTTTCTTTACCCTCAGGGACAATCTTAACACCAACTATACCCGCCTCAGTTTTATTCTCCATAAAATCAACCATTTTCTTAAAGGTTTCGGGCTCAACTAAAACATCATTATCAAGAAAAATAATATACTCATCCCCGACTAATTTAGCCCCTTTATTACGAGAAACCGTTGGCCCTAAATTCTTATCATTCCTAATAAACTCAACAAAACTGAATTCATTTTTAACCATTTCCTCCGTTCCATCATTAGAAAAATCATCAACTACAACAATTTTATGAGGTTTTATTACACTTTTCTCAATATTTTTAAGGCATTTCCTTAAAAATTCTCTACCATTATAAGAAATGACCACTAATGAAAAGCTAGACATAAATTAAAATTATTTATATTAAAATCCCTACTAAAATTCCAATACCGATGTCTAAAAACATAAAAAAACACTCTTCTCTTAAAATATTTTGACTATTTATCTTTTTACAAAAAGCGCCCCTATTCCACCAACACCACCACGATAATCATGAGATAATTTAAATCTTTCTGTCAACTTATATTCAGGTACTTGAAATTCAATAGCTTTAATAACTTTATCAGCAAAACTTCTCTCACTCTCTGCACCAAATACATATAAACGAACTATTCCATTCTGAATATTATTTTTAGCCCTATTAACATACGCATTTACGCCGGATGTAACCTTATACGGCATAGCAATCAAAAGAAATCCATAATTTGTAACGGGTCCCAATCGTGTCCATAATTCAGCAGGTATTGAATCAGTCCATTTATCCTGCTTAACACCATTATTATAATGATCCATAAAATCTTCAATGTGTTTTAAAATCTCGCTTATTTCACGCGGCATTTCACTACGCATAGAAGTCCATTTAACTTCGGATGCAACCGCATGTATTTCTCTTAAAAAAGTACTAGTAAAAAAACCTTGTTTATCAATATTTTCATATTTTTCAAGAATATTAAGAATTTTAACATTTTTATCAACCTCGGGTTCTAAAATATAGTCTTCAAATAGATTTTTCAACTCCGGCTTTTCACTCTGTATTATTTTACGAGAAGTAAATAATACTGATGCTTCCAAATGAGATTCGGGGATTATTCTCTTCGTTTTTGGAAAAAAAGATTTACGTAAAAAATAATATACGGCCGTAACAAAATTAATATTTTGATTTTCAACTGGCCTTATCCTTATAACTATTTCATTATCATCCAAAAAATCCTCACTACTTTGATTACTAACCCACTCTATTTCCATTGGTTTAAGCCATCCCATCGGAAACTCAGATGCAAATTTCAAAATTGCCGTATTAACACCACCCTTGATATCAGATTTAATTGCCTGTTTTGATAACTTTTTAAAAGCCTTCTTTTTTGCTAAAGGTAAATATACCTTAGATTTTAATGTCTCAATTTGTGGGATAAAATTAGCTAAAAAATCAATGAATCCTTTTAAAAAGAAGAAAAACAAAAATCCATACAACAAAACAACTGGTAAACGTTGTATTATAGGACATAAAAATTCAAGTCCAAACTTTAAACAAATTTCATTAATCATGATGTAGGTGTGTTAAACATTTAATATTAGAACAAATAAAACAAATTTTTTGACCATGAGGCAATAAAGCTTGTAAATTATCAATATTAATTTTCCTACCACAAAATTTACAAGATACTCTACCCATTAATACATCTTCGTATATATTTAATGATTTTAGGTAAGGAATTAGATCTTGATCACTAACCGCTTTAATTTTAGTTTTTTCACGATGAAAAATATTAAACATAATAATATTTATTAATTTAATTATTTATTTTACCCGTTTATTTTATTAAGAATTATTAAAGCTTCTTGTATTTCATCTAAGACAACGTCCTTTTCTTTTTCATCAGTGGATTTTTTGTAACGCTCAATCAACCCTCCATCTACTTGATCAAGATTATCAGCATATTTTGCCACCCATTCCAAAGCGAAGATATGTCTTTGTTTTTCATCTTTTATATTTTTTATAACAAGAAGATCATTAATCAAATGAATTTGTATTTCACACCTTTCTCCAGTAGATAAAATTTTCTTTTCTTTTTTACATGCTCCTATATTTTCTATCTTTTCCATAAAATTCTTATTCTAATGTTCTGCAGAACATTAGAACTTATTTATTTTATTTTTTCTCAACAACTAAATTATTTTTACGTTTTTGCCAAGTATAATACACCACTAAAACCAATGTAGCGCCCAAAAGATTACATAATTGATCCTCTATAGAATTATATACATTCACTAAAGTTTTAGGATATCCATATTGAATTTTATCAACAAGATATTCCAAAAATTCATATAAAAATCCCAATAAAGACACTGCAAAAAAGGTATTTATAATAATGAATATTTTCAAATGTTTTACACGAACAATCTCTTTTTCAAGAACTCGCATAATAATCTCCAATACCGCCACAGCAATCATAATCCCCCCACAAAGATGCATTAGTTTATCCCAATTAATAATCCTCGAATAAAGGCCTAGTAAAGCGGAAAAAACATCAAGAATCAAAAGGAAAAAAACAAAAATCCAAACACGAAAAGAAAATTGAAATAATTCCAACATCACCCAAGCAAAAACAAAAGTAGCAAAAAGACCTAGCCAAGTGAAATCCTGAACAATCGGCAAAAACCCAAACATTCCTACTGCTTCTATCAAAATTGCTATGATAAAAATTATTCTAAAAATTTTTTTCATATTTTACAAAAGCACTTCGCTACGCTTAATTAATATTGAGACGCCTCGCTATGCTAATTATTATTGTATTTCTAATCTGCCCCTCGTCGCCATGCTCCTCGGGATGATTGATTTTCTAAGCTCATTCTTCGCTAAGAAAATCTAATCAGCTGCCGGGCTTGGATTCGAACCAAGATTGATGGATTCAGAGTCCATATGCCTACCATTAGCAGACCCGGCAATATAATTAATAATCTCTAAACTTTATCCAGCTTTTTAGTACTTCAACCTCTTTTTTTCGGGATAATTGAATTTTATACTGACTTTTATGAGGATGCAAGCCCAGTAATTCTAAAAGATAAAAAACATTGTTTAAAAGAGAATCGTTCTTATTACTAAAAAATAATTTATAAGTACTGGTTGGCTTATGAACAGAAAAACTACCCTCCGCCTCATATAACCCCCTCAAATAAGCTAAAACTTGTTTTCTGTCTTTTAGTATCCATCTTGGTATCACTGCATTAAAATTTTTTCTATTTCCACAAGGAATACCCAATCTTTTACTAATAAATTTTTCATAAATACTAATTCTAACGCAATTTTCATTATAAGATTTCATAAGTAATGGCTTTTTATTAAACAACAACTCAACAATCTCAGAGTATCTTTTAATAAATCCTGTGTTATTAGAATTACTTGATATAATCAATCTTTCAGTTCTTGGAAATTTTTCAATGTGACCATCACCTAAAACAACTCCTATTAATTCAGCTAATTTTTCATTTTTATCAAAAATAGCATATTTTTTACGATTCTCTAATTGCCATAAATAAAAATTACTTCTTGGTTTATTAGACAATGTTTTTGATATCTTTGCTATACTAGAATTATTAAATTTTGATAACCCTTTATTCCAGGGGATTCTTTTTTTTCTACTCATTAATATAATTATAATCCCTTGAAAATATTAAATCAAATATTTTCCTACCATTAGACTAAAAATCAACTTTTTCGCAACCCTCTCTCTCTCATTTTTGCTATAGCAAAAATGTGAGAGATAAAAAAACGGACTTGGAGTTTACTCCAAGTCCGTACTATTTAACCAAAAACTTCTTTTGCTATTTTTTTCACATTAGCACGAGCTAATGTTTTTTGTTCTTCCGTCCGAATTCTTGGTTCAGCATATTTCCCATGAAAACAATGAATTCTCGCT
>Ga0265297_10006482_pt1 | contig 16957 bp, 13 predicted proteins | sample Munlanlwell13791_FD_192502 | JGI IMG/M metagenome (GOLD analysis project Ga0265297, IMG submission 192502) | Leachate microbial communities from a municipal landfill in Southern Ontario, Canada - Leachate well 137-91 | ecosystem: Engineered > Solid waste > Landfill > Unclassified | place...
GATGACGAGCACGTAGAGCACGTACAGGTGGGTCTGTCCCCGCTGGAACGCGTGGACCCTGGGCAGGACGCGGTTGGCCGCCTCGAAGACCGGCAGGACGGCCCCGTCCAGCACGATGTCGGGAGTATCCGTCTCGAAGCCGGTCCCGCCGGGCAGGGGGCCGTGGGGTTCGGGACGCTTGACCCGGGGCCTGAGGGCGAAGCGGAACAGGTCCACGAGCGGCTGGGCGAACGAGGTTCCCGTGTACTGCATCCTGGCCGTGGGCCGGGCGTAGCCGCAGTCCCAGGTCGGCCCCGATGCCTCGGCCTTGCCATGGGCGATCAATCGGCGTACCAGCAATATACCCGTCGCCAGGGCCAGGAGCCCGAAACCGGCCGCGGACACCCAGCCCAGCGGCGCCAGGGCCTCCAGCGACGGCAGGGGGCCGACCGCGGGCGACCAGGCCCGCACGGCGGCCTCCAGTGGCGCCATGACCAGGGTTGGCCGGAGGCCGATGACGACGCAGGCCGCTGCCAGCACGGCCATCGGCACGATCATCGCCGGTCTGGGATCTATCGTGTGCTCCGCACACGGCGCGTGCAAGGCTCGCGGGGCGTGGGCCGCGGCCCCGGCGACGGCCCTTGGCTCACCGAGGAAAACGGCCCCGTACAAGCGCACGAAGGCCGCCAGGGCCAGCGCACCAGCCATGGCCAGGGCCACCGCCGCCAGCCCGGCCAGGGACAGGCCCGAGGCGTCGGTCGGGCTCATCGTCGCAAAGGAGGCCAGGTACACCAGCCACTCCCCGGCGAAGCCGTTGAGCGGCGGCAGGGCGCATATGGCCACCGAGCCGGCCATGAAAAGGGCGGCCGTCACCGGCATGCGCTTCCCGAGTCCCCCCATCAGCTCGATGTCCCGTCCCCCGGCGCCGTGGATGACGGCCCCCGAGCCCAGGAACAGGAGCGACTTGAACAGCCCGTGATTCCACGCATGGAGCAGGGCTCCGGCCAGCCCCAGGAGGGCCAGCTCGGTTCGACCCGTGGCCTTGCCCAGCAGGGCCAGCCCCACCCCCATCGCCACGATGCCCAGGTTCTCGATGCTCGAGTAGGCCAGCACCCGCTTCAGGTCCCGCTGGCCCAGCGCGAAGGCTATGCCGGCCACGGCGGTGACCACGCCGACCAGTATGGTAGCCGCGCCCCACCATGGCTCGCCGGCCCCGAGCAGTCCCGACATGCGCACGATGCCGTATATGCCCATCTTGAGCATGACGCCGGACATGACCGCCGAGACGTGGCTCGGCGCGTTGGCATGGGCGCCCGGCAGCCACACGTGGAAGGGCATGAGGCCGGCCTTGAAGCCGAACCCGACCAGGGCCAGCGCGTAGATGGTGCCCGCCGCGGCCGCGGGCAGGCCGGCGGCGGCCTCGAGGGCGAAGGAGCCCGTGGCCTTCCGCCACAGCGCGAACATGGCTATGAGCACGAGGGTCCCGATATGGGTCGCCACCAGGTATATCCAGCCCGCCTTGCGTACCTCGGGATCGTCGTCCTCGGCCGTGGCGGCGAAATAGGCCGCCAGGGCCATGAGTTCCCAAGCCATCAGGAACAACGCGATGTCCCGCGCCACGGTTACCAGGGCCATGCCGCCGGTCAGGAGCCCGTAGAACAGGCCCAGCCGTGCGCCGCTCCCGGGGTGCTCCTCCTGCTTCCAGTAGCCCAGGCCATATATCGAGCCGAGCGCCGGGACCGCGAACACGAGGACCAGGAAGAACGCGCTCAGCGGGTCCACCGAGACCGAGAAGGATCCCCAGGGCAAGGCCCAGGGCAGGTCGAGCGCGGCCGGCCCCGGTCGTCCCAGGGCGACGACCGCCCCCGACAGGCCAAAGGCGCAGCCAGCCAGGAACAATCCGACGGTCACCCGCTGGCCCGTCGACGAGCCGCGGGGAAACAGGAGGGCAGGCAGCCCGCTCAGGGCCGTCAGCCCCGCTCCCGCCAGCACCAACCAAACGCTCGCCATCATCCGCATCCTTTCACGACCGGGTAAACAGGCTCTTCACGATGTCCCCGAACGGTACGAGCGTCGCCAGCAACATGGCCAAAGCGACGAGTACGTACAGGATATAGCCCTGGGTCTGTCCCTGCTGGAAACGGCCGAACCAGCCGAGCCCCTTCCGCATCGACACGAACGCGGGAACGATGGCCCGGTCCAGCACCGGTTCGTCCACATGGCTGCCCATGGACGATTCCTGCGGGAACGCACCGGGAATTTGGGGTTCGTGGACCCGCGGCCTCAACACCCAGCGGAACAGCGAGACCAACGCCCCGGCGAACGACGACGCGGTGTACTGCATGCGCGGCCCGGGCGCGGCGTAGCCGCAGTCCCACGTGACCACCGCGCGTCCCCGCACCGCACGGATCCTGGCGATGAGTACGGCGCCTGCGACGGCCGCCGCCACGGCCATGGCGAAGCCTCCCACCGCCCCGAGCGGTACCAGCTCGGCCAGCCGCGGCACCGCGCCACCGTCGGTCGATGCCATCCATGGGGCGGCCGCCCGGTCCAGCAGCGGCGCGAACAGACCCGGCGCCAGCCCGATGCACAGGCAGGCCGCGGCCAAGACGCCCATCGGTATCGTCATGGCCACGGGCGACTCGTGGGCCGCGGTAGCCGCCCCGGACCTCGCCGAGCCGAGGAAGACCGCGCCGTACACCTTCACGAAGCAAGCTACGGCCAGGGCCCCTACCAGGGCCAGGGCAGGCGCGACCGCCAGCGTCATGATCCCGCCGTAACCCGCCGTGACCGCGCCGCGGAACAATCCGGCGTACACGAGGAACTCGCTGACGAAGCCATTCAGCGGCGGCAGCCCGCAAATGGCCACGGCGCCGACGAGGAACAGGGCGGCGGTCCGCGGCATGGGCTTGGCCAGGCCGCCCAGGCAGTCGATCTGCCTCGTACGCGTCGCATGGAGCACCGAGCCGGCCCCCATGAACAAGAGGGACTTGAACAGGGCATGGTTCCAGATGTGGAGGAGGCAGCCGCCCATTCCGAGCAGCACCCACTCCGGACGCCCCTGGCTGCGGCCCAGCATGGCCAAGCCCAGGCCCATCAGGATGATGCCGATGTTCTCCACGCTGTGGTAGGCCAGGAGTCGCTTCAGGTCATGCTGGGCCAGGGCGAACACGACGCCGAGCACCCCGCTGACGACGCCCAGCATCATGATGATCCCTCCCCAGGCGACCGGCGGGGCCGGCAACAGAGGCAGCATGCGTACCAGCCCGTATATGCCCATCTTGAGGAGTATCCCTGACATCAGGGCCGAAACGTGGCTCGGCGCGTTGGCATGGGCTCCCGGCAACCAGAAATGCAGGGGCATGGCCCCGGCCTTCAGGCTAAAGCCGATGAGGGCCATGAAGAACAGCGCGTTGGCCACGAGCGGGGACGTACCCGCGGGTAGGGACTGGAAGGCGAAGGAACCTGACGTCCGCTTCCACAGGGCAAAGAACCCGAACAGGACCAGGGTGCCGACATGGGTGGCCATGAGGTAGACCAGGCCGGCCTTCCGGCATTCCCGCTTATCGTCCTCGGTGGACACGAGGAAGAAGGCCGACAGGGCCATGAATTCCCACCCGAACAGGAAGGCCGGCGCGTCCCTGGCTACGACGAGCGTCGCTATGCCCGCCATCATCGTGCCCCAGAAGAACTGGAGCTTACGGGCCGTCCGCGGGTTACGGGCCTGGGGCCAATATCCCAGACCGTACACCGACCCGAGCCCTCCGACCAGGAGCACCGGTACCAGAAAAAAAGCGCTCGTCGCGTCCACGCCGACCAGTCCCGTGCCCGCTGAAAGCCACGGGAAGACGTATGCGCCGGTATCGGGACCGGCCAGACCCATGGCTGCCGCAACCAGGCCAGTAGCCGATCCGACGACGACTATGACCGTGGCGGCGCGCTGCCCCCACGGCGACCCCCGGGGCAGGAACAAGCCCGGCACGCCGCTAGTCGCCAGCAGTACGATGGCCACCGCGACCAGGTCGACGATCACGCGACTCTCCTCATGTGGTCGTCACGCCTTCTGGCCGGGAATGGCGGCCTCGGCGCGGGCCAGCAACTCCATGAGCTCGTCCCGGGGCGCCTGCCGGAGCAGGGCCTCCTTGAAGGTCGGGTCGTGCAGCACGAAGCCCACCCTGGACAGGAGGTGCAGATGGGCGCGGACCGTGGGGCTCGTGATGGTGAACAGTATGTTCACGGGCTTGCCGTCGAGGGCCTTGAAGTCTATGGGGTGCTCGAGGAAACACAGCGTCACCGTGGGCTTCGACACATGCAGCACCACCGGGTTCCTGACGTGCGGTATGGCTATGCCGTCACCGACCCCCGTCGAGCCGAGCGTCTCCCGAGCCACGAGCACCTCGTACAGGAACTGGCGGTCCACTTCCTCGGGCAGTTTCATCGAATCCACGATGGATTTCAGTACCGAGGCCGGGTCGCGGCCGCTCAGTCGGTAGATGACCCCGCCGGCCCTGATGGCGTCCGACAGGGACGGGAGGGCTTCGGCGCCGGCGTGCGACTCCACGAATATATCTGGCGACACCTTGATGCGCCGGGACGTAGCCCATTCCAACAGTTCGGTCCTGTTGAAACGGTACTGTTCGTTTATCTTGTAGTAGGGGATCACCGACTGCTTGATCCACCGGTAGATGGTCTTTTCGGACACGTCGAGCATCCTGGCGGCGTCTTTTACCGATACCTGCATGGACAAACCTTCCTTGTCATGGACAGATTGTCGCGTCAATGGACATTTATGGATGCTAGACCTCGTCGTGGAGCCTGTCAAGCGAAAGGAATCCGACCCCAGCCCGTCCGCTTGACAATCCGCCATCGTCCCTGCTATAAGCTTTGCGTCCCGCGGCGATTCATCGCCGCGACATCGAACTATGCGGCGATGGTGGAATTGGCAGACACGCCAGCTTGAGGTGCTGGTGCCGAGAGGCATGGAGGTTCAAGTCCTCTTCGCCGCATAAAAGACGACCCGGCCAGCGCCGGGTCGTCTTTTATTTCTTCGGCGAAGAGGACTTGAACCTTAGCGCAAGTCCTCTTCGCCGCTACCTCAATGCGTGCACTCGTGACCGGGTTCGCCGTGCCCCGCGCAGCCCAGCCCGGAGTCGGCCAGCGCGCCTTTCAGGAAGGCCAGCGCGGCAGCCCCGGGATCGCCGGACGCGCCGCGTACGACCGCTATGCCATGGGAACCTAAAACGCGGACCGCGCCTTCGCCCATGTTGCCGGCCACCAGGTGGGTGACGCCCGCTCGGGCCAGGTCGGCGGCGACGCCAGACTTGCACCCGCAGCCCTCGGGACTGGGTATGGTCGGCTCGGCGACCAGCTGGTCGCCCTCGGCGCGGAAGACCAGGAATTCCTTGCAGTGCCCGAAGTGCTCGTCTATGCGACCGTCGCGCGCTGGAACCGCTATCCTCATGGTAGGTCCTCCCTGTTCGTCTATCGTTATCTGCCCACCATCGATACGGAGGGCCTTGCCGTTCAGTATGGCGTCAGCGGCCTTGCGCCGGGCCGATTCCACGATCCTGCCGAAGGTCTGTCGCGATACGCCCATGGACCTGGCCGCCGCTTCCTGGTACAGACCCTCCAGGTCGGCCAGCTTCAGCGCCTCGGCCTCGTCGTAGCCCAGGCGCACCTCCTCCAGGTCCCGGGCGGGTACGCCGGCGGGCTTCATGACGCGGGGGGGTATGGGCGCTCCCAGCCTGCGCTCGCTAACGGGGCGGGGCATGGCGAATGCCTACCGGGCCTTTGGCGAATCGGAGCAGGACTCGCAACAGGGACTCGTGCCGCATTCGCAGCCGTCCCGCTCGTGGTCGCACCCGGCATCCCGCGCGTCGTCCCGGCGCGGCACTGTCGCGATCGCCGTCTCCACCTCGCTGGCGATGCGGTCCGCGTCCTTCCTTACCGGCTCCGGCAGGGCGGCCCAGCGCAAGGAACGGGCTTGGGCTACTTCCTTACGCCAGGGCAGGCTGGCCAGGAGGGGTATCCCGAGCCGCTTGGCGCCACCGTCCCCGCCGTCGTCGAAGAGGGATACGATCTCGCCGCACGAGGGGCAAATCATCGTCCTCATGTTCTCCACGATGCCGAGCACGGGCGCTTCCAGCATGGAGGCCATCTTCACCGATTTCATCACGATCATGGAGACGTAGTCCTGCGGGGTTCCGACGATCACGACGCCCGAGAACGGTATGGTCTGCAGGGCGGTCAGCGCGACGTCCGACGTTCCCGGGGGAAAGTCGACGATGAGGTGGTCCAGCTCGCCCCACTCGGCGTCCCCCCAGAACTGCTCGATGGCCTTCCCGAGCAGGGGTCCCCGCCAGATGACCGGATCGTCCTCGGTCTCATGGAACAGGTTGATGGAGAGCACCTTGATGCCCTCCTCGTTGAGTACGGGGAACAGGCGATGCCCGTCGGATTCGGCCCTGAAGGAGTCGACGCCTAGGAGCCTGGGCAGGCTCGGGCCCGTGATGTCGGCGTCGAGGATGCCTACGTTCCGCCCGCGGGCCGCGAGGGCCTGGGCGAGCAGCACGGCCACGGTGGACTTGCCGACGCCGCCCTTGCCGCTCATGACGCCGATGACTTGCCTGATGTCCGGATTCGGTTTCTTCGGGGGGACGAGATCCATGCTTAGACTCCTTCGGCCGGTGGCTGTTCGGGGATCACGCGAAGATACTTTGAGGATGCTGTTATAGTCATAAGCCCATAATATAGAACGATCCTGCCGTTTGTCAATCCGGGAACCACGCCCATGACCATGCAAATTTGTTCGCTTGTGGGTTAATTCACTTTATAATCAATACATACGTATTGTTGACTATTTGCGGTCATGCCGGTAGCCTGTACGACATCAAATGGGAAATTCCATCATCCTGGCATTCACGGCCACGACCTTAGCCGGACTGGCAACCGGCGTCGGAAGTCTCATCGCGCTGACGGCCAAGCGTACGACCACCCGATTCCTGTCGGTATCCCTCGGGTTCTCCGCGGGCGTCATGATATTCGTCGCCCTTGGGGAACTGTTCGGCGAATCGGTTGCCCGCTTGACCCAGCTATGGGGAAACCGCGGCGGCTACTGGGGGGCCCTGGCCGGCTTCTTCGGCGGCATGGCGCTGATAGCGATCATAGACCGCCTGGTACCGCCGGCCGTCAATCCCCATGAGGCCAGGGCCAAGGAAGCGGCGGAGCATGAGGCCATCGACGCTAAAAGCTGCGCGGACGACCTGTCGGCACGGCATGGGGCCAAACTGCTCCGCATGGGCCTCCTGACGGCCCTCGTCATCACGATCCACAACTTCCCCGAAGGCATAGCCACGCTTTTCTCCATGCTGGAAAGCCCCAGGCTGGGCATCACGATAGCCATAGCCATAGCCATCCACAACATTCCCGAGGGCATCGCCATATCGGTACCGGTCTATTATGCTACTGGATCGCGCAAGCGGGCCTTCTGGTACTCCTTCGCATCCGGCCTTTCGGAGCCGCTGGGAGCCGTCCTGGGTTTCCTGCTCCTGCGGAACCATATCGACGGCCCCCTTTTCGGCATCGTCCTCTCGGCGGTAGCCGGCATCATGATATACATATCGCTGGACGAGCTGCTCCCATCCGCCCGCGAGTACGGCAAGCCCCACCTGGCCATGGCGGGCCTGTTCGCGGGCATGGCCGTCATGGGATTGAGCCTGGCCATCACCACCTGAGCGGGAGCGATATGCGGTAGCGGCGTTACCGTTAACGGGTTCCGCCGCCAGGGTCTCGGTCGATATTTTTCGACTTGACAGGATTCGCTCTCGATGGTATTGATAATCATTATCTTCAGGGAAGGTGGATGGTGCATAGGGACGAGCGGGCGGTCCTCGTATCCTTTCTCAGGGAGCGGGGACAGAAGATGACGTCGGCGCGAGAGACCGTGCTCGAGGCCTTCCTTGCGATAGAACGCCACATGAGCGCCGAGGAGCTCTACGAGGCGGCGAAAAGGATAGACCCCGGCATAGGCCAGGCGACCGTATTCCGGGCCATCAAGCTCCTCGCGGAGGCGGGCCTGGCCCGGGGAACCTGCGGAGACGACAGGACCCGGCGCTACGAGCATGCCTTTCACCACGACCACCACGATCACCTCCTCTGCATCAAGTGCGGAGCGATCGTGGAGTTCAGCGATACGCGGATCGAGCGGGCGCAGGAGGATATTTACCGGGAGTACGGTTTCGAGGCTTCGGGGCATCGCTTCGAGCTGTACGGCCTCTGCCCGGCTTGCAGGAACGCGCCCCCATCCGGCCCGGTATAACACGGCCGAAGGTTGCGGAGGAGGAGCCGGGATGGCACGATGAACGTACAAGGGATATTATTGATAATAATAATCAATTTCAATCGCAGTCGTACGCACGATGAGGGGAAAGGGAACCTGGAGGTACCATGGTCATATCCGACGCTCCCGCGGGAGCCGCGTTCAGGGTCGTACGGGTCACGCTCGCCAGGGAGGTGGGAAAACGCCTGGCCGATATGGGCTTCACCGAAGGCGCGGAAGGCGCGGTCATCCGGGGAGGATTCCTCCGGGGCCCTTTCCAGGTGAGGATACGGGGCTACGACATACTCATCCGACGATGCGAGGCGGCAGGCATCGAGATCGAGCCGGTCGGGAATTGGAGCGGCGCCGACGGATCTCCCGCGTTTGGAAGGGTTGGAGGTCGCGGCAGGAGGGGTCGCGGCGGTAGAGGCCACGGCGCGCGGAAGCGCTGGGTGGCCCGGACGGGCGGCATCGGACCCGCTGTCGCCGACGGGAAGGCGCGGGGATGAGCGCCCGGACGCCCCTTAGGATAGCCCTGGCAGGCAACCCCAATGCCGGAAAGACGACGCTCTTCAACGCCCTGACCGGGGCCCACCACAAGGTCGGCAACTACCCGGGCGTCACCGTGGAAAAGCGCGAGGGCTCCCGCATCCGGGGCGACAGGGAATACCGCTTCATAGACCTCCCGGGCATCTACAGCCTCACCGCCTATTCCATCGACGAAGTGGTGGCGAGGGACTTCCTGCTCGACGAGAGACCCGACGTGATCGTCGACGTCCTCGACTCCACGAACCTCGAGCGCAACCTCTACCTCTGCCTCCAGTTCCAGGAGCTCGGCATACCCGTGGTCGGTGCCCTCAACATGAGCGACGAGGCCGCGGCCAGGGGCATCGACATCGATGCGGAGTCGCTGGGCGCCGTGCTCGGCCTGCCGATGGTCAAGACCGTGGGCCCCAGGGGTTCGGGCGTCGACGCGCTGCTGGACCTGGTCGACGAAGTCGCGGCGAAGGTCGGGGCAGGCGGAGAGGAGGCGCGATCGGTCCACTACGGCGCGGAGATCGAGGCGCTGCTCGGACCGATCGAGAAAGCGATCGACGGGGATGCGGCCTTCGCGGCCCGCTTCCCGCGGCGTTGGCTCGCGGCCAAGCTCCTGGAAAAGGACGCGAACGCGCTCGAGCGCCTCGCTTCGCACGCCGACGCGGCACGCATCGGGGCCATGGCCGCCGGAGCGGTCGCGTGGATAGAGAAGCATTTCGGAAAGGACGCCGAGATAGTCATCTCCGAGCAGCGCTACGGCTACATACGCGGAGCGGCCAGGGAGTCGATCAGGATAGTCAGGAAGCCGGATTTCTCCCCCACCGAGGCCATCGACAAGGTCGTCATGAACCGTTTCCTGGCCCTGCCCCTGTTCGTCGCGGTGCTATGGAGCGTCTTCCAACTCACGTTCAAGCTCGGCCAATACCCGATGCGATGGTTCGAGGCGTTCTTCGGCTGGCTCGGGGGTACCGTCGAGGCCGCGCTGCCGGTCGGTATCGTCCGCTCCCTCCTGGTCGACGGCGTACTGGCCGGCGTGGGGGGCGTGTTCTCCTTCGTCCCGCTCATCGTCATCCTCTTCTTCCTCCTGGCCATCCTCGAGGACGTCGGCTATATGTCGCGCGCCGCCTTCGCGACCGACAAGCTCCTGCACGCGTTCGGGCTCCACGGCCAGTCCATCTTCCCGATGATGCTCGGTTTCGGCTGCTCCGTACCGGCCATCATGGCCGCGCGTACGCTCAAGAGTCCCCGCGACAGGATAGTCACCGTCCTCATCATCCCCTTCATGAGCTGCGGGGCCAAGTTGCCGGTGTACGTCCTCCTGGCCGCGGCCTTCTTCCCGGCCCACGCGGGAAACATGGTGATGCTGGTTTACGCCCTGGGCGTGGGTCTCTCGCTCCTGTCCGCGCTCGCGTTTAAGAAAACCGTCTTGAAAGGCCACCCGACGCCTTTCGTGATGGAGCTACCCCCGTACCGGGCTCCCACGCTCAGGGGCGTCATCTGGCACGTTTGGGAAAAGGCCGTGGCCTACCTAAAAAAGGCGGGCACGATCATCCTGGCCTCTTCCATCCTGGTATGGGCCGTCACGAGCTTCCCGGCGTACGATCCTTCGGAAACCGAGCGCGCCGCGCTGGCCGCCACCTTCGCTGCCGGGAACCCTGAAGCCGGCGAGGAATCCGCCGCGGCCTTCGTCCGGGCCGCGACGGCCGAGGTCGCGCTCGAGCGCAGCCTGGCAGGCATCATAGGCAAGTTCATCGAGCCCGTGTTCCGTCCGCTCGGCCTGAACTGGAAAACGGGCGTCGCCACGGTCACCGGTTTCGCCGCCAAGGAGGTGATCGTCTCCACCCTGGGCATCCTCTATCGCGCCGGCTCCCCCGATGGCGAAGAGGCTGAAGGCCTGATCGAGGCCCTGGCCGCCGATCCCGGCTTCAATCCCCTCGCCGGGTTCGTCCTCATGCTCTTCACCCTGGTCATACCGCCATGCTTCGCGGCCCTGGCCGCCATCGCTACGGAGATAGGGTGGAAGTGGATGGGCTTCGCGGTGGCGTACATGCTAACCTTGGGCTGGGCGTTGGGTTTCGCGGTTTTCCAGGTAGGATCCGCCATCGGAGCGATCGCGGCCTGAGCCGCGGCCGACGGCCGGCGGAGGATGCCCGTGCGCGCCACGCGCGCACGGGCCGTACCGTCAGGTGTTCGCTTCGGAGGGCGGTATGCCGAGGGCGTCGGCGACTCCCTTGCCGTACGCCGGATCGGCCTTGAGGCAGTTGCCGATATGGCGGATCTTGATTTCGCGGGGCGCGTCGCCCATGGCCCGTCCCGTGTTGGCGAACAGGGCCGCCTTCTGGTCCTGGTTCATGAGGCGGAAGAGCTTGCCCGGCTGGCTGAAGTAATCGTCGTCCTCGCGATGGTTCCATCGGCCGGCGGATTTCTCCAGGTCCAGCGGGGGCTCCGAGAAATCGGGTTGTTCCTTCCATTCACCGTAGCTGTTGGGCTCGTAGCCCAGGGTGCTTCCGTAGTTGCCGTCGACCCTCATCTGCCCGTCCCGATGGAAGGCGTGGTAGGGACAGCGGGGCGCGTTCACCGGGATCTGGAGGTGGTTCACGCCCAGGCGGTAGCGTTGGGCGTCGCCATAGGAGAACAACCGGCCCTGGAGCATCTTGTCCGGCGAGAAGCCTATGCCGGGCACGACGTTGGCCGGGTTGAAGGCCGATTGCTCCACCTCGGCGAAATAGTTCTCCGGGTTGCGGTTCAGCTCGAGGACGCCGACCTCGATCGGCGGGTAGTCGCCATGGAACCATACCTTGGTCAGGTCGAAGGGGTTATAGGGGCATTTCGCCGCGTCCTTCTCGGGCATCACCTGTATGAACATGGTCCAGCGCGGGAAGTCCTTGCGCTCGATGGCCTCGTACAGGTCGCGCTGGTGGCTTTCGCGGTCCTTGGCCACGACGGCCTCGGCCTCGAGATCGGTCATGTTCCTGATGCCCTGCTGCGTTCGCAGGTGGAACTTGACCCAGTACCGCTCGTTCTTCGGGCTGATCAGGCTGAAGGTGTGGCTGCCGAAGCCGTGCATATGGCGGTACGAGGCCGGTATGCCGCGGTCGCTCATCACGATGGTGACCTGGTGGAGGGCCTCGGGCAGGGATGTCCAGAAGTCCCAGTTATTCTTCGCGCTCCTCATGTTCGTGCGCGGATCCCGCTTCACCGCGTGGTTCAGGTCGGGGAACTTGAGGGGGTCGCGGAGGAAGAATACCGGGGTGTTGTTGCCGACGAGGTCCCAGTTGCCTTCCTCGGTGTAGAACTTGATCGCGAACCCGCGGATGTCGCGTTCGGCGTCGGCCGCTCCGCGCTCTCCCGCCACCGTGGAGAAGCGGACGAACAGGTCGGTCTGCTTGCCGACGGCCGAGAAGACCTTGGCCTTCGTGTACCGGGTAATATCGTGCGTCACGGTGAACGTCCCGTAGGCGCCCGAGCCCTTCGCGTGCATACGGCGCTCGGGTATCACCTCGCGGTCGAAATGGGCCAGCTTCTCCAGGTACCAGGTGTCCTGGAGCAGCATCGGACCTCGGGGTCCCGCGGTCATCACGTTGTTGTTGTCGGGCACCGGGGCGCCGACGTCCGTGGTCAGCTTTTTATCGTCAGGCATCGTTTTGTCCCTTCAGCCGGCGGATACGCCCCGGCGACGGATCACTTTTTCTGGATGGCCGCGAGTACCGCGGCCTTGTCCACCTTCTTGAGGCAGAAGAACCAGTCCTTGCAGACGACCCCCTCCTGCTTGCCGTCCATGCGATCCTTGGCCACCCCGCAGCTGCCGGCGGTCGGGACGATGAAGTCGTCGCCGGGGCGCCAATCCGCGGGACAGGCCACGCCGAAGGCGTCGGCCGCCTTGAGGGCCTGGACTACCCGTATGAGCTCGTCGAAGTTGCGGCCGATGGAGAGCGGGTAGTAGATGATGGTGCGGATGACGCCCTTCGGGTCTATGAAGAATACGGCGCGGACGGCCTTGGTCGTGGCCTCGCCCGGCTGGATCATGCCGTACTTCTTCGCGACCTCCATGGTGATGTCCTCGATGAGGGGGAACTTCACCTCGACGTCCTTCATGCCCTTGTACTCGATCTTCTCCTTGATGGTCCTGAGCCAGGCGATGTGGCTGTAGAGGCCATCGACCGAGAGGCCGACGAGCTTGCAGTTCAGCTCGGCGAACCTGGGCTCCAGCGTGGCGAAGGTCATGAACTCGGACGTGCAGACCGGCGTGAAGTCGGCAGGGTGGCTGAACAGGATGACCCAGCTGCCTTCGTACTGCTTCGGGAAGTCTATTTCTCCCTGGGTGGTGATCGCCTTGAATGCGGGGGCCTTGTCCCCGATACGGGGCAGACCGGATACGGTGTTCTCGTTGGTGTCCATATATCCTCCTAACTGAACACATGCAAAGATCGTGCCAAGCTCGCTAGCTTCTTGAACTCATTACCAATCAAGTATTTAGGAATGCGGAATCCGTCGTTCGCTTGCAGCCAACCGATATATCGAGTATCATGACACCGAAATATCGGTGATCCATGCATTATCGGTGGGAGACACGACATGATAACGCCGAACGAATGGAACGAAGTATGGCTTGAACCGGGAAAGGCCCTTGATGTCGCCGTCGACTCCCTGTCGGAACTCGTCGACTACGAGTTGGCCGTCGTCCTGGAACTGGCTGGCAGGGGATCGCTCAGGGTCAGGCGGGCCTTCGGCCCCCTGGCGACCCCGAAGCTGACCGGGCACGAGATACCATTGGCCGGCAGGACCGACCTGGCCGCCGTGCTCGCCTCGGGCACACCCGTGCTGTTCGAAACCGGCGAAGGCTTCCGTGACACGTACCAGGGATTGATCGACCTCCCTCCGGGTCATTCGTGCCTGGCGGCTCCGCTGGCGGTTGGCGGCCGCACGATAGGCCTCTTGACCCTCGATCACCGCGACTGCGGCGTCTTCACCCTCCAGGCGCTTCGATGCATCGGCATACTGGCCAGGCTCATCGCCCTGGCGCTCCTGCAATCCGACGCCTCGGCGAGCCTCCGGGACAGGAACGCCCGCCTGGTCGCGGAACGCGATCGACTCATGGTGCCTGGTGGAGAGGCGTTCCGCAACCTGGCCGGCGGATCGGCGGCCTGGATACGCATCGTCGATTCGCTCAGGCTCGTCGCCGATACCGACTCGCCGGTACTGCTCATCGGGGAGACGGGAACGGGTAAGGAGGAGGCGGCCAAGGCCATCCACCGCCTGTCGTCGCGTTCCGCCGGTCCCTTCGTCGCCCTCAACTGCTCGTCCCTGCCGCCCGCACTCGCCGAGAGCGAGCTGTTCGGGCACGAACGGGGTTCGTTCACGGGCGCCCACGTCCTGCGCCGGGGACGCTTCGAACTGGCCGATGGCGGAACGCTCTTCCTTGACGAGATAGGAGACTTGCCGGCAGAAATTCAGCCCAAGCTCCTGCGGGCCTTGCAGGAAGGATGCATAGAGCGGCTCGGAGGCGAACGGGAGACGGCCGTGGACATCCGCGTCATAGCGGCGACCCATGTCGACCTTGGCGCAGCCGTCGACGCAGGCCGTTTCCGCGCCGACCTCTTCTACCGCTTGGCCGTCTTCCCCATTCGGCTGCCGCCCCTGCGCGAACGCCGCGACGACATCATCATACTGGCCGAGCGTTTCCTCGAGGATTTCAGGTCGCGCCCCGGCTGGTCGAGCCTGCGCTTCACGAAGGAAGCCCTCGCCGGCCTGTCCGTCCGGGCCTGGCCCGGCAACGTCCGCGAGCTGCGAAACGTGGTGGAGCGCGCCGCGATACTCGCCCAGGGCGGGCTCATAGGGCACGCGGAACTGGAATGCGCCGATGGCGGGGAGTGCCCGTGTATGCCGGCCTGCGACCGGGGTTCCGACCCTCCGACCTCGGCGGTCGGGCGGCTCGACGAAGTCCAGCGGGAGCATATCAGGACCGTCCTGACAAGGACCGGAGGCAGGATATACGGCAGGGACGGGGCGGCCGAAATCCTGGGCCTGAAACCGAGCACCCTCCAGAGCAGGATGAAGCGGCTGGGACTCGACAGGGGGGAGTTCGTCAGAACCGGTACGACACCCCCAGCTCGGTGAAGCTCATGTCCAACAGGTTCTTCCACAGCGTCGAGTGGACGAACACGCTCCAGTGCGGATCGAAGCGGAACGAGGCGTCCGCGGTCAGGCCGAAGTCGAGGATGGCGATCGTCGGCAGTATGGCGCCGAAGCTGGCGTACGCGCCGGCGCACACCTCGAACGAGCGGCCGAAACGCCAGCCCGCGGCCACGTCGATGCCGACGCCGGTGTTCAGGATACCGGTCTCGTTGCCTATCGGGGCCGCGCCCGACGAATCGGACGCGCTCTTCCAGGACAGCATGGTGGCGTAGAACCAGGTGGACGCCTTCAGGATCAGGGGATGCTTCGGGTCGTCCTCCGCGGCGATGAGGTAGCCGGTCCTCGCGTCGACCAGGAGCACGTCGCCCAAGCCGCCGAGGTAAGGCGACACGCGTACGGTTATGGACGAGCGCCCCGCCGACAGGCCGGCCCGCAGGCAGAACATACCGGACAGCGACGATTCCCCCGACACGGTCGAGCGCAGCAGCGATGGAATGAGCGAATCGAGGCTCGCGAACCCGGCGCCGAAATCGATGGTCAGGCCTTCCGGGTCGGCAACGAGCGCGGACATTACGTCCGTGCCGGTCGGCTGGGCGGCGGCGCCGGCGCATACGGCCAGGGCCAGGGCGGCGGCGGCGAAGCGCTTCATTTAAGGAACTCCCCGAGCGGGTTGGTGCCGTCGTCCATCCCGGTTTCCAGGGACAGGGATATGACCGGTGAGTCGACGAGCGGCGGCAGGGCCTGGGTGGCCGGGTCGCCGTTCCAGCTGAACCGCAGCCGCACCCGCCCCACGCCTTCGAGCCGGTACGATACCGACGCTATCGCCCCGAGGCGCACCGCCCCCTCCGCCGTGAAGGCCGAGCCCTCCAGTTCGGCCGCGAAGCCCCGGTTCGTGAACGACGCGCCTATCCTGGCCCGGTCCAGCCAGATGAACGGGGCCACGCGCGCGGCGTAGGCCGCGTACAGGGCCAATGACCCGCCGATGGCCAGCCGCCGCGACAGTTCCAGCGACAGCCCCTCGCCCGCTCCCAGCCAGTTGACGTCGAGGTCGGGTATGAACGCACCGGCCCGGGCGACGATTGCCGTCGCCCCGAAGCGGCGCAAGAGGGCTTCCATCGACAGCCTAGCGCCGAGCAGGTCCAGCATCGACCCGACGGACGACAGGTCCAGGAGGCCGCGCAGCCGGACGGCGTCGAAGAGGTTCGTGTATACAAACAGCCTCGACCGGGTCTCGTAGAGGACGTCCCCTTCGTTGACCACGGCTATGCCCCTGCCGGAAGCGAAGTCCGGGTGGGCGGCCAGGTAGGCCGCGTAGCCGTACAGGATGGGGAAATGGACCAAGTTGTAGCCCAGGAAGAGGCTGTAGTCGTCGAGCAGCTTGAAGCACAGGCCCGCGTAGCCCCTGCCCATGAGCGACGGACCAGCCAGCCCGTCCAGCCCTCCCAGGCGCTTGAACGCCAGGCTCACCACGTCGGAGGCGAACAGCACGTTGATGCGCATGAGCCGCGAGAAGGGTACCTCGCCCTCGCCCTGGGCCTTCAGGGTCCGGAGGCTGTATTCGAGCATGCGGAGGGGCAACCCGGCTATGTCCCCGTCGCCGCCGAACACGAGGTCGGCCAGCAGGGCCGGCGGCGTCCACAAGCCGCTGGCGAAGAGGGGACCCCAGAACATGCCCTGGAACAGGAAGCGCAACGGACTGGCCTCGAACACCGAGTCGTCCTCCATCCTGAACCAGGAAGGACGCACCGAGTAGGCGACATCGGTCCGGACGGCCATGAAGTCCCGGTCCACCACCTCCTGGAAGAGGTCCAGGGACGAGCGCGGGTCGCCTATCCAGCCCACGATATCCTCGAATACGAGGGGATCACGCGCCGCGGAACCGGGTACCTGGGCGCCCAGTCCGGCGGCCGCCGCCAGCATCGCGCACAGCAGGAGGGACCGCCGCATGGCCTACCAGGCCTCGTCCAGGATGACGTCGCCGCCGGGGGC
>Ga0265297_10006483_pt1 | contig 16956 bp, 6 predicted proteins | sample Munlanlwell13791_FD_192502 | JGI IMG/M metagenome (GOLD analysis project Ga0265297, IMG submission 192502) | Leachate microbial communities from a municipal landfill in Southern Ontario, Canada - Leachate well 137-91 | ecosystem: Engineered > Solid waste > Landfill > Unclassified | place...
CACATCACAACCTAAACCTGTTCCCTGCGATATTATGCAATAGTAATAACCGGTTCCAACTGTTGCTGTAACAGGTTTATATGTGGCACCAATCGCACCGGCAATTAATGTACCGGAGGTTGTATTATTGACTGCATTTTGATACCACTGGTAATTATAAACTGTGAGTCCGCCAGCTGCCGTTACTTTCAAATCGGTAGGATCGGAATTTTGACAGACAGTTTGAGTTCCTAAAGGTTGACTACTTATAGTCGGATCTGAAAGAACATTTACCACCGCAACTTCGCTCACCGCAGAACTACAACCACTTCCCGAAAAAGTCAGCACGACATAATAGTAATAAATTCCGGTAGTTGTGAAAACCGGTGGCATATAACTGGAACTGGTAGCTCCGGAAATTATCGAACCCCCGCTGTTGGCATTTGCAGTATTCGAATACCATTGATAAGCAGGAATTCCTGTTCCGCCGGTATAGTTTACAGTTAATGGATTTGAGATGGAGCCACCAATACATATATCTTGTGTTGGTGTTGGTTGTACGTTAATTGCTGGTGGAGCGTTTACTACAACTTTTGCCGTATTGGAAGTGATACTTGAACAGGTACCCGAAGACAGGCTGATGATACAATAATAATAAAAAGAACCGATCGTTGTTGTAGTTGGAACATAAGTAGAATTGGTAGCGCCGGGAATCAGAATACCATTTGCAGTGTCATCGGCAATATTTCCATACCATTGATAAGTTGGTGCTCCTACCCCATTTACGTAAGAAACCGCTAATGTTGTCGGAATTCCACCCTGACAAACTGTGCTGGAAACCGGTTGACTGCTTAGTGTCGGAGGCGAAACTACTTTTACTTCAGACGTGTTACTGGTCACTTCACAATCCAAACCCGGAGTTTGTTTAATTATACAATAATAATAACTGGTTCCCAACGCTGTAGTTTCAGGTTTATAGCTTGCACCAGTGGCACCTGCTATCAAAGTACCCGAGGTTGTATTGTTGACAGGATTTTCATACCATTGATAAAAATAAGAACCCACACCACCTGTTGCAGTTAAATTTAAATTTATAGGATCAGAGTTTTGACATACAGTCTGAGTAACCAGCGGTTGAACACTTACAATCGGATCGGAGACAACATTTACAACAGCAACGTTAGTCAAAACTTTATTACAACCACTTCCTGAAAAAGTTATTTCTGCATAATAGTAATAATTACCGGTAATAGTAAAGACAGGTGGTGTATAACTTGTATTTATTGCAGCAAAGATTGGAGTACCACCAATATTTGAATTGGCTGTATTTGAATACCATTGATAAGATACGTTACCTGTCCCTCCTACATAACTGAATGTCAATGGCGTTTGTAAAGTACCGCCGATACAAATATTTTGTGAAGGCGTTGGTTGTGTGCTGATTAAAGGTATGGCAGTAACCGTTACATTCGCTGTATTTGAAGTGATACTGGAACAGGTTGCCGTAGGAAATGTGACAATACAATAATAATAAACTGTACCGAGAGTAGTGGTTGGAGGATTATAAGTAGCAGAATTAGCCCCCGGAATCAGGTTTCCAGAGGAAGTATTATCAACTGTATTGGCATACCATTGATACCCCGGAAATGATCCATAGTTAAAACTGACTGACAGTTGTGTAGCTGTTCCTCCCCGACAAACAGTACTTGAAGTCGGTTGGCTGGTAAAAACCGGAATTGGATTGACTGTAACAACATAGTTTGTAACCAATCCTGAACATCCACCCAAAACCGGAGTAATTGCATAGGTAACGGTTCCTGCAAAATTATTGGCATTTAAAATCCTTTGTTGAGGAATCGTGTTTGAAGTACCCGATGCGGTAAAACCTGAAATACCTGCTGAACCCGTAGCTATCCACGAAAATGTTGTACCGGGTATATCAGCTGTTATAGTAACCAAATCCGTTTGTTCACCCGAACAAATTGCCTGAGATAAAACTGCATTAGTGATTTTTGGCACCTGCTTCACCGAAAATGTTTTTGTAGCAGTAACATTCACTCCACATGCATTCGAAATAGTAAGTGTAACCGTATAATCACCCACTGAGCCATATGTAATAGTTCCCGGATCTTCGGTGTTGGCAGTAGCCGGAATTCCCCCCGGGAAACTCCAGCTATAATTTAACGGAGATGCTGGTGGCGCACAATTTGTAACGACTGCTGAGGGTTTAATAGCTGCCGTTCCACAAAAATCAGCGATATCATTTATTACAACAGTAGGTGGTTTCATTTCTACAATGACCGATTGCGATGCTGTTTGTGTACCGCAGGAATTGCTAATCGACAATTGAATCGTATATGTCCCCGGATTTACAAACTGAAATGACGGATTTACAGATGAAGAATTCGTTCCATTGGTATAGTTATAAGCCGGAGCCGTCCCGCAATATCCCGCTGCATAGCTAACATTCCAATTATATACTGTTGCACTACATGCATTTGCAGTAACCGTTGAATTTAGAACATTCACATCCAACGTCGTGCAATTAGCATTCTTAACCAACGAAAATTGAGGAACAATGGGTGTTTCTACACAAATCGTTTTTGTTTTCTGGTCGATACCACATTTATTACCCACCTTTAAAGTAATTGTATACGTGCCGGGCGTTGTAAACGTTGGACAGATTTGATTAGATCCGGATGACCAGTTACTCTGATTAGCTGAACCAAAATCGTTTCCAAGAGTACCACTCGTCAATGTAAAACCGGTGGAAGGAGATATTGACCAAACAACGTTCGGATTAAGACAACCGGCCGGATCGGCAACAGTCCCAGCAGGTGTTGTATTTGTCAAACATACCGGACTATTTATACAACTCACAGATGCGGGCAGTGTAAAATCAACCACCGGAGCTGTTGAAACATAAATCGGAGCTACTACAACAGTTGAATTACCACAGGGATTTGATGCTATAATCGTGGCAGAATATGAGTTAGGGTAGTTAGCACTTGTGGTACCACACGATGGTTTTGTAAAAGTATGCGATACAGAAGTCGGTGGTGGATGATTATAAACTTCCGGTGCTGACCCATCAGTATAGGTTACCGTATAGGTTGTTCCGGGAGGATTATTTCGCGTTCCGCCAATCGGGAAAGTCAATGTAGTCGGATTACAAATATCGGTATTGGAAGGCGTGCTAAAAATTACGGCGGGCGTGCTTCCGACAAAAACTATATATGCTTTCGTTATGGTTGAGCCATCGGATCCATCTACTTTATAAACCATATTCCAGAATCCGGCTTTATACGTATGTGAAGTTGTTGTCCACGATGTGGCAACAAAGTCCGGTGCACCATCACCCCAACTTATTGTATATTTTGCATTTGTGGAAATTGTGGTGGAAGCGTTGGTAAATGTAAATAAAGTGGTGGTATTGGTACAGGTCTCAAAAACCGGAACACCATTGTATGTAGTTCCTGAACCCGTACCGGTAATTGTAGCATCGGGTGTTGCATTTGCCGTTTTATCTTCCATTTCAAAATTTCCAATTTCAAAACGGGACAAACCGGTATTACCTGAATTTACAACCGAGCCATAGGAATTCACGGCAACAATTGTAAAAACAAGAATAAACAAGTACCTAAAATATTGTCTCATAAAATATAGTTATTGATTTGCCAAAAAGTCCTCAAATGATTCAAAGAAAAACTTTTAAAAATGGCAAATTACGAATAAACACTCAAAACAAACATTGTTAAAAACGGTGTAAAAGTACAAATTATTTTTATTAAATAGATACGATTAAGCCCGCAAATTGCGGAAATTATTCTCTAATTCATCGTTTTTCTATTTATCCGATTATCCAAATCAAAAATTTGATGACTCAAACTGAATGATCAAACTTAAAAATCTATGAAAATCGGGGATTTTATTAAAAAATAGTCAAAGTCAATTGTTTTAAAACATAGGTTTTATGAATCAAATATTGTGTATATCAATAGCCAGCCAACAACAAACTAATAATCACAATTATAGCACTTATCTGGTTTATCAAATTGATATGAAATTATTAATTCGTGCGATCCTATTGAACTTCTGCTAAGACCACCTAAGAGAAAACCATAATTATAAGAAACATTGATATTATTACTCAAATTGAACCCCAGAATTGCACCCATCTGATTCATCGTTTTATAATATACACCAATATGAAACTGGTCATTGTTTTCCGACAATTTAAAGTAATTTGCCACACTGACTTCCATTTGATAATAATTTGCATATTGAATACCACATACACCAACTCCAAGATTCAGCAATTCCGTCGAATTTTGACGGTACATTGTATAAAGAAAATTCGTATTCACATATTGTTTATTAATATCTGAAAACAAGGAAAATATATTTTGGCTTGCTCCTCCGAATTTCCACTTTTTGTACCGAAATTCGAAACCCAGATCCGCATTAAAATTATTTTCGCTTAATAATTTGTCATAAAATTTTGAATCGGTGCCATTCTCAAGATTCACATCTGTCAGATCATATGACAACATTTGGTAACTTACAGCCAATCCCAAATTAAGCCGCCATTCCCGGTTAAGCGTAACTGCATAAGCATATGAAAGGCTTATATCGGAAGTTGATGTAAAACCAATTTTATCCTGGTAGACTTTCAATCCGAATTGTGTTTTCAATTTATCAAGATAGGTAGTACCGGTAGCAAAAAAAGTAGTAGGCGAACCCGGTATGTTTAACCACTGCTTTTGACCTGCCATACTCACTTCACCTAAATGAAGAGCATTTATGGATGCCGGATTTATATAATATGTGTTCTCCCAATAATTGTTTAACCGAATATTCGATTGAGCAAGTCCGATGAGACATACTATATTTAGTGCAAACAGGATAATGGTTTTTTTCATTCTTAGCATAAATTATTTAGCAACCATTACATAACCTTCTTTGTACTTGGGGCCGGACTCAGAAATATAATCCATTATGAAAAAGTAAGTTCCATTCGAGACAATACTCCCTTTATAAGTACCATCCCACCCGTTATTTCCTTCAAATATTAAAATTCCATTCCGATTATAAACTTTTATGTGCCATCCCTCCAAAAATACATCGTTCACACCATCACCATTTGGTGAAAAGCTATTTGTTACGGAGTTATTTACAATCCAAAAACGTTTTGTGGCGTATTCGGGACAACCATTCGGATTGATTACTTTCAATTTTACATCATAATAACCTTCTTTCAATACATTGAATGAATGTTCGACATCATAACCATTACCTACTGTCCCATCTCCAAAATCCCAGGAATAATTGGAAAATGGAATATTTTCGCTCCACAAGTGTAAGGGTTTTTTATCTAGAGACAATTCCTCTCTATCTGATTGTATGGTATAGTTGAAAAGGTCACAAGTCACTTTAAAATTCAGAGTATCCAGACAGCCATCCGTTGATGTACAAATAACACTATAATCGCCCTTATGCTTAATCATTAAACTATCGGCCATAGAATCATCGCTCCATCTGTGAGTTACTGCATTCGTTACCCGTTGAACGATTGAATCTCCTTCACACAGCTTTATTTCATTCTCATACAACAATTTAGGTAAGGGTGCAAAAACAACCGTTTTTTGATATATACTACTGCAAGACTCACTTGAAATAGTCAATTTGACATTATAGGTCCCATAGGTTGAGAAACTATGCTGAACATTTTTAAGTGTAGAGTTTTCACCATCTCCAAAATCCCATGAAAAACTATAATTTTGTCCCACAACATCAGGATCTAACGCATTAAACTGTGACAAATACCGGGTACAGTCTATGAGTTTATAATCAATCCCGACGAAAGTTTCAATATTAAATAATATACTTGAAGTTAATCCGTATGCATCAGTCACTTTCAAATTCACAGTGCCATTCTGGTTTGCTGTCATGATTTCATTATTGACTCCACTAACAATTCCTCTGCTCCAAACGAATTGGTATGGTGGAATTCCACCAGTAACAATAGCTGTACATACTTTTACAGGTTCTTTAGTACTACAATCAAAATCGTTTTTCAGACTAACATTCAGAACGATAGGCTTTTGGGTAAACACCTCAAACTGTGCCATTTGTATACACTGTTTTGAATCGGTTACACTCACTAAATAATTGCCTTCGGGAATATTGCTAATATCTTTGGTGGTAGCTCCATTAGACCATGCATAAGTATAAGGTGGATTGCCACCGGTTACAAAAATATTTATTGCACCACTTCTGGCATCCGCATTATTGATAATATGGGTTATACTCGAAGTGATTACTATTTTAGATGACTCTGTTAAAGTAAATGATGCAGTTTGAGGGGCACAATTATTTTTATCTGTAACTGTAAAATCATATACTCCCGGACCGCAATCAACTAAATCTTCTGTGTTGGCGTATGCAATTCCATCTTTTGTCCAGGCAAAACTATAAGGTAAAGTTCCACCCGAAACAGTTAAAGAAATTGAACCATTTGCCGCTCCGAAACAATCAATATTTTTAATATTATCTGTCGTTATTGTAATTGGTCCGGGATCTAAAACAGTAAAACTTTTAATATTTGAACATCCGGTAGAATCAATAGCTGTCAGTTGATAAACGCCAGGCTTTAACCCTGATAAATTAATTGCATTTGAGCTAAATCCATTTGGTCCGGTCCATGTTGTTAAATATGGATTTGTAATTGTATAAGGAATACCGCCGGTAATACTTGATGTTATTTTACCATCATTAGCTCCCGCACAAGTTATATTATTGATGGTGGCACTAATATTAATTTGTGGATTTACAGTTACGACAACATTAAAATCTGAACCTGCACATACTCCTGAAATTGGAGTTACTGTATAAGTAGCAGTAGCAAGTCTGATAGAATTATTAACTAATGTTTGACTAATTGAGTTTTTCGCGGTTGTATTGGCTGAAGTACCTGAGATAGTTCCGATAGGACTGATAACAGGATCAGACCATGTGTAAGTTGTACCCACAGGAACAACATCGCCATTGAAATTAGTTGGTATTACAGAGAAAGTTTCACCACTACAAATAAGCAAATCATGTTCTGAAATCACCGGATTTGGATTTACAGTGATTTGGGCAAGGCTGGAAGTCAGATTGTTGCAACCACCGGCTGAAAGTGTAATTTTACAATAATAATACATAGTTCCAATAACCGGAACAGGTGTTGTATAAACAGAATCAGTTGCACCTGGAACCAACGTACCTGTTGTATTATTGTTCAACGTATTTTGATACCATTGATAACTGGCCTTTCCTACTCCATTTATATAAGTTACAGACAAAACAGTCGGTGTTCCTCCTTCACAAATTGTGCTTGAGGCAGGCTGATCAACAAATGTAGGAGGCGGAACCACAATTAGTTCAGATGTATTACTGGTTGCATCACAACCCAAACCAGATGGCTGAGTGATTAAACAATAATAATAACTTGTTCCTACAATTGAAGTTGGAGGAGTATATGTCGAAGTTATTGCACCTGGAATAATACTTCCGGTACTCATATCATTTACGGAATTTTTATACCATTGATACGAAAATGCACCTAACCCACCCGAAGCTGCAACTTTTAAATCGGCCGATCCGGTGCTCTGACATAATATTTGTGAAACAACAGGTTGCAAGGTAACAACCGGATCAGATACAACAGCAATTTCGGTTGTGTTGCTTGTTAATGATCCACAACCACTTCCTGAGAAAGTCAGGACCAAATAAAAATAGTAATTTTTGGGTATTGTAAATACGGCCGGTGTAAATAATGAATCAGTTGCGCCGGGAATAATACTTCCACCAACATTTGAATTAACATTGTTCGAATACCATTGATAAGATGCATTTCCTGCTCCTCCGGTATAACTTATATGCAAAGGAGTTGAAGTTGTTCCGCCAACACATATATTAATCAATGGTGATGGCTGAACACTTATTGCAGGAACAGCATTCACAGTAATTCTAGCTGTATTGGATGTTATTACTGAACAAGTTCCAGTTGGTAATGTAATAATACAATAATAATAGGTTGTTCCCAAAGAGGATGATGGTGGACTATAAGATGAATTTGTTTCACCTATTATTTGAGTTCCAGTTGTATTGTCATCCGAATTATTAGAATACCATTGGTATAACGGAATTCCCGATCCGTTAATATATTCCACTGTTAATGTTTTTGGAATCCCGTTAAGACAAACTGATTCTGAAACCGGTTGTTTACTGAAAACCGGAGAAGACATAACATTTACTTCTGCCGTGTTACTAACCACTTCACAGTTTAACCCGGGTGCTTGAGTTACCAAACAATAATAGTAATTTTTACTAACCGAAATTGTTGAAGGAATATATATTGAATCGTTTGCACCTAAAATTTGAGTTCCGGTAGTTGTGTTATTGGATGCATTAATAAACCATTGAAAATTATATTTCCCAACTCCTCCTGTAACTACGACAACCAGCTTTGATGGTGTTGAACCCTGACAAACTGTTTGTGTAATTAAAGGTTGTGGATTATTAATCACAGGATCAGTAACAACATTAATTTGTGCAGAATTACTGGTTATTGAACCACAACTACCAACTGATAGGGTTAGCTCAACATAGTAGTAGTAACTTCCAATAATAGTAAAAACAGGTGGAGTAAAACTGGAATTTGTAGCACCAGATATAGCCGTACCACCATTATTAGAATTCGTCGTGTTTGAAAACCATTGATAGGAAGGTGTTCCGGCACCTCCCGAATAGCTTACCGATAATGGAACTGTTCCTCCAACACAAATATTTTGTAATGGTTTTGGTTCTGTACTAAACGTTGGAATTGCAGCTACTGTTACCCGGGCAGTATTGGATGTAATTCCATTACAAACACCTCCCGATGGAAAGGAAATAACACAATAATAATAGGTTATTCCCGGAATCGTAGAAAGTGGGTCATAAGTTGCATTTGTCGCACCTGAAATTTCAGTACCGGTAGAAGTATTATCATCTGTGTTTGTATACCATTGATACGCTGGTGCACTTGAAACTCCGGTAAAAGAAACCGATAATGTTGTTGCCGTGCCGCCCTGACAAACAGTACTTGAATCGGGTTGTGAAGTAAAAACGGCAACTGGATTGACAGTTATAACATAATTGGTTACAGCTCCCGAACAGTTTCCAGATTTTGGAGTTATTGCGTAAGTGACAGTCCCGGGTACGTTGTCTGATGTTGTTATCGTTTGAGCGGGAATCGTATTTGTATCACCTGAAGCCGTAAATCCTGAAACTCCTGCAGTAGCTGTGGCAGTCCAGGTAAATGCGGTACCGGAAATATCTGAAGTTAAAGTAACCGGAATTGTCTGTTGTCCGGAACAAAGGGTTTGACTCAAATCTGAATTGGTCAAAACAGGAATCTGATTTACTTTAAACGTTTTTATTGAAGTTATTGAAACGCCACATTCGTTGAATATTGAAAGTGATACTTCATAATTGCCGGGTGTATTGTAAGTTATTGTCCCCGGATTTTCAGTATTTGCTGTAGAAGGGGTTCCACCGGGAAAACTCCAGGTAAAGCCTGATGTTGGTGAACAACTATTCACAACTGCCGTAGGATTTATAGAGGCTGTGCCACAATAATCAGGGATATCATTTATAGCAACAGTAGGAGTTTTCTTTACAGTTACAGTTTGAGTTGTTGACTTATTCCCACATGCATTACCTACAGATAATTGAATAGTATATGTTCCGGGATTAGTAAACTGAAAAGATGGATTATTTGATGATGAACTTGTACCATTCGTATATGTAAAAGCTGAAGTTGTACCGCAATTACCGGCTGTATAACTAACATCCCATTTGTAAACCGGTGCGGTACAGGCATCGGTTACTATTGTGGAATTAGTTGTGGTAACTGTCAGAGGAGTACAACCGGTATTTGTATCTATCGTAAACAGAGGCGTTATCGGTCCTTCAACACAAATCGTTTGCGTTTTTTGAGCAATTCCACATTTATTTCCCAACTTCAACGTAATGCTGTAAGTTCCGGGGATTGAAAATACGGGACATATGACGTTTGAGCCGGATGTCCATACACCCGGATTAGCTGATCCGGAATCATTCCCAAGACTTCCACTTGCTAAGGTAACTCCTGTTGAAGGCGAGATCGACCAAACGGCACTAGGATTCAGACAACCGCTTGAACCGGCGGTATTACCCTGTGTGGATGTATTTGTCAGACAGATAGAACTATTTGAACAAACAACTGAGCCTGGTAATGTGAAATTAGCAACCGGAGTACTTGAAACATAAATAGGTGCAACAACTCCTTCGGATTTTCCACAGGGATTCTCTGCAACTATTGTTGCTGAAAAGGAATTCGGAAAGGCGCCGCTTGTCGTTCCACAAGATGATTTTGTAAATGTATGTGATACAGTAGAAGGTGGTGGATGATTATACACTTCGGCCGCAGAACCGTCAGAGTAAGTAACTGTATAGGTAGTTCCTGCCGGATTGTTTCGTGTTCCCTGAATTGGAAAAGTTAATGTAGTCGGATTACAAATATCGGTATTGGCCGGCTTACCCAAAATGACGGCTGGATTAGCTCCGATAAAAACTATATAGGGTTGCACAGTAGAACAGCCATTCGGTCCTTCAACAGTATAAACCACATTCCATAATCCTATTTTAAAACTATGAGTTATCGTTGACCACGATGTGGAAACAAAATCGGCTGTTCCGTCACCCCAATTAATTGTGTATTTCAGATTGGATGAAATGGTTGTCGAAGCGTTTGTAAAAGACAATGTTGCAACTGCATTGGCACAGGTTTCAAAAACCGTTACTCCATTAATAATTTTACCTGACCCGGAACCGGTTATCGTTGCATCAGGTATCTGATACAAAGTAATTGGTTTCGTTATTGATTCCGAGCAATTGGTTGTCAGGTTTGTAACTGTCAATTGCACATTAAAAGTCTGACTACCTGTCCCAAAACCTGTTGTAAATTTATGAGTGGGATTCTGATCAAAAGAGATGGAAGAATCTCCAAAATCCCAGTTATAAGAATATGAGCCGGAACCAGTTACAGTAGATGTGAATTGAATAGCTGTACCGGAGCATTGATTATCAGGAAAGGAAAAATCTATTATTGGTAAAGGATTAATCGTAACAGTTGCGGTTCCTGTTTGTGGTTCGGTTGAATTTGCATCAGACACACTCTTAAGACTATAAACAAATATTCCGGCTACATTAGTTGGCACAGCCAGCGTAACGCTACTTCCTGAAGTTGTTTTTATGGGCGTATTACTGCCATTGTTAATGCTGTAAGTAAAAGTATAAGGTGGTGTCCCTCCAAAACCGGTGAATGTTACGACCGGGCTTGATGCATTCTGGCATTCTGTTGTGGTACCCGATATGGTAGCGGATATTATGGCAGGTACGTGCGCAATTTGTGTAGTAATATTTTCATATGAGGTTAAATCATTTGAAAATAAACTTCCAACCGCAGCTGATGAATAGTTTGCAAAAAATAAAATGACGAAAAAAAAGACGAACCTAAAATACTGTTTCATAAGCTCTCTACATTGTAATCAGCAGCGGGGATCAATTGACTAATTTAATTTAAACATCATTTTCAAATAATACAATAAACTAAATAACCATGGAAAAGAGGGTTATCAAAAATACGTTGTAAAAATACAAAAAAAAAATAACAAAAAAAAGCTCAAATAACTAAAATTTAAAATATTTCTCCACTACCTATACAAATCTTAGATTCTGCATCATATATAACCCCGAATTGACCGGGGGCAATACCTTGTAGTTTATCACCGGAAATTAAATGAAATGTATTATCAACGTGTGAAATTTTGCCATGAATAAATTCCGGAGTATGCCTGATTTTAAAAGTTACATCTATATCATTTGAGGAATTGAAAGGATTATCAGTTATAAAGTGAAAATCACGCATCGAAAACTCGTATCCATATTGAGCTTCTGCTTCAAAACCTTTAGAAACATAAACTATGTTCGCCTCAACATTCTTCTTAATCACATACCATGGTCCTCCGGAAAGTCCTAAACCTTTACGTTGACCCACAGTATGAAACCAGAATCCCTTATGAGTCCCTACTTTTTTCCCGGTTTCCAATTCCACAATCGGGCCTTCCTTTTCACCTAAATAACGGCGTATAAAGTCATTATAATTTACTTTTCCTAAGAAACAGATGCCCTGACTATCTTGACGCTTGGCACTTGGCAGACCTGCACGTACAGCAATGGTACGCACTTCACTTTTCATCAAATGTCCGATAGGAAACATGAGTTTCGAGACTTGCAAGTAATTGATTTGTGCCAGAAAATCGGTTTGATCTTTTATCGGATCTTTTGCTGTGGAAAGGTAGACTTTCCCATCCCTTTCGGTAGTAGTTGCATAATGACCCGTTGCTGTTTTATCAAAATCTTTTCCGACCTGTTGTTCAAATACACCAAACTTAATCAACTTGTTACACATCACATCAGGATTAGGAGTTAATCCCCGTTTCACTTTTTCAATAGTATAAGCCACTACATTATCCCAATAATCTTTGTGTAAATCAATCACATCCAAAGAACAACCGTATTTTCGTGCGATTAGAGATGCCATTTCAATATCTTCTTCGGAAGTACAATGAAGCAGTTCATCATCATCCATTCCAATTTTGATATAAAAAAGCGAGGGACTATACCCTGCTTCTTTTAATAGATGAACAACGACAGAGCTATCAACTCCACCTGATAATAATGTTGCAATATTCATTTTTGTGTATGAACTTTTCTGATTTCAAACTTAAATATAATACTCTGTCATATCAACTATACCGGCACGTATAGCATATTTAGTGGCTTCATGAACGTTATTTACTTCAATTTTCCGGAAGATATTTTTTCGGTGCGTCATAATGGTATGAGCACTTACAAACCGTTTTGCAGCAATCTCCTTGGTCGTTCTCCCCAATGCCATTTCTTTTAAAATTTCTTGTTCGGTAGGTGTCAGCAATTGCTTTTGTTGTTTGCTGACACTTTTAGAACTATCTAACAATAAATTACTTACATGATTGCAAATAAAACGGTTCCCTTTAATGGCTTCTTTAATGGCACTTAAGAGTTCCTCGTTAGCACTGTCTTTTAGCAATACACTAAATGAATGAGTATTATAAAGGAGTGTACGTAAGAAGTCATCACTAAGTTCATCGGAAAATAAAATCCAATCGGTCTTGTCAAATCGAATTTGCAAAAAAATCAATTCATTGACACTCTCAAAATCAAACAAAGTGTAATCAAGAATAACTAATGAATCAGGCTTTTCTGTCAGTAAAGTAATAAGTTCACTTTTTTGGGTTACTTCGGGCATTTGAAATAATCCAAAAATTTGTTGAATGATATATTTCCATCCTGCTTTGGTAATATCCTGATTATCGGCAAGTATAATGTTTCTCATGAGTTTGCATAATTAATTTATACCTTCTAATAAATCGAACGAACTCTTCAACTGAATTTATTTTCAGGTAAATACTAAATAAGGTACAAAATTACTGTTTTTAAATTGTTTAGAAGCGTGATTATCAAAAAAGACGACACGAAGTCGTCTTTTTTGAATTTTATATTATTATGAATCTAAAGATTTAGATTGATTATATTAGTACTCCCAAAGATCTTGTTCAACATTCATAATATCTGTTTCAATACGATTTTGCTCTTTTCTGATTTTTACAGGATCTACAACATATTCCAACAGCATACGGTTGAACATATTACTATCCCCTAACAAATAACTGGAATATAATTTCTGCGAAAAAAATTCGTCATATGTCAACCTTTCCGATTCATTTCCGTTAGCAATTACGTTTTGTTTGGCTAATTCAGGACGAAGTTCGTCAAAAGAAAACCAACCTAAAATTGAACCACGGAAATATTGCATCGATTCTTTAGAATCAATATTATCGGGATGAAGGGCATATAATGGAGCTATAGCAATAATTTTGGAATACATACGTGAGGTATGTTTATCGAAAAATATAATCTCCTGAGTTAAAAATTTAAGCTGATTCTTAACATATGCTACGTATTGGGTATTTTCCATCGTCCGCTGTTGAGTAACAGAATCAACATGAATTAGATCATTATCCCGATTCTCATCATATGCAAAAGCTCTTTCTAATTCAGCTCCTTCCAATGTTTCTTTAAAGGACGGTTTTAATTCCCGAGGATCTTTTTTGTAAAAATTAACACCATTACAAATGGCATTGAGCATCAGGTGAAACAAACTTTGATATTCATCATTGGCTCGAACCGGAAAGTAAAGTTGGTAATTTTGTTTATCACGCATATCAATTATACGGTAAACAATATGTGACCATACAACATCGTCGGCTCGATGATTTACTACTGCAATGGTATCAGCCAATTCGTCCATTTCGGTGGTCTGAATCCGCACAGCTCCTTTACTATCAAAGAAAGGTACCTGATTCAATTGTGCATTAACCAAGTTAGAAATAGAAAACAAAAAAATGGTCAAAGAAACTATCCAATATTTTTTCATATTATTTTCACTTAATGTGTTCAACTATATCTTGTATTTATATTTGTATTTGTATTAGTCCTAAACTTCTGTATTTTCCATCCGGGCCTACAGCTTTAATGTTTTTAAGGGTAAGAATATCTCCACCTTCCATTTGATTAATATCTGCCAACTGTTCGCGACTAAAATGAGATCCATTAGCATTTTTAGATCCATATACCGTCAACATGGTAAAAGAAGTAACAGTAAAATTTGCTTTCACGAGCTCATCTTCACCGTAACTGGCGATAAGTGTAACAGAGGGTGAATTTAACAACCTCTTCGATAACGTTCCGTCCTGAATATCACGCGGAACACCTCCTGCATCTGTATAGTGAAGATAAGATTTAGGATCAGGTAAATATTTCACCCGGTATAAACCACCACCCATCGGGAGTTCTTTACCATCAATTTTAGCATAAACGGAAATATTAATATTCCCATCCTGATTGGCTCGAATATTATACCTGCCTCCAGAAATTTTCTGTGCCGTACCACCATTCACCCTGACTGATACATTTTCGGATGCAACACCCGGAACAGAAATACCGAATATATTGTCAATTCCACGGTAAAGAACATTCAGAGCTTCGTTCGAAATCGTCGCGGATGGCTCACCGACAATATAATCTCCTTTAAAAGGATATTCTTTGAATGAACCATCGTTTCTCTTTAATCTTATTTGACCCGAATAATTAAACATTCCTGATTTATTACAACTTACCTGATATAACCCTTTATCATTGAGCTTCATATTACCGACGTAATAAGCAGGTACTTGCGTCGAGTCAACTGCAGAAAGTACAATTTGTGCACTGTATTGACCTCCTTTAATTACATAATGTGAATTAGGAACAATCAACGCAGCAATCTTATTTACTCGAAAATCTGAAACATCGGTTTGATCCTTTAAAAACTGTACAATTTCAGCTTCTGAAGCACGCACATCACTTTGATATTTTGTCAGAATAGTGACAACGGATGATGCCGGCATCATTTCAAACATGGCTACTTCCCAGGGTTGTCCCTCCTTATTTTTTCCGGTCGCAAAAATGCTTTTATACATTTGTTGTTTCGAAGGGTTATTTGCAGATAGTCCAACTAAAAAATCTCTATATTCTTCAATTTTTTGTTTTAATATTTTTCCATTCCCACCAACAATTGCATATTCTCCAGGCTTGTCCAAATTGTCTTTGGCTACCATTTGTTCAACGTAAGCACTATCATTGGCTTCATCTTTATCGGTTAATTTTACCAACGCAACTTTAAATCCCTCAATATAATTATACATTGAATCGGATTTTTGTTTCACCACTAATGCTTTATCCAGCCATTCTTTGACTTTTAAAGGATTTTGAGCAGATAAAGCTTCAAAATCCGCGTACATAGACTCATTCCTCTGTTCAGACGATGCAATTGTTTTATGTAAACTATTGTCCACCATCGTAAATCCATTTAAAATATCGCTTGATACATTCAACGCTAACATCGCTGTCAGCACTAAATACATCATACCAATCATTTTTTGTCTGGGCGTTTCAGGACAATTTTTTGCTCCACTCATCGAAATATTCTTAAATTTTCCTTACCGTTTTTTTTCAGTTAATCAGCTTAATGCATTTAACATGTTTCCATATACAAGATTCAAATCAGCAACTTGTTTTGCAAGTTTTACCGTGCCCGATTTGAAATTTTCTGCTTCTGAAGCTGCAACAACAGTGGCAGTTTTCATTTTCTGAACATCACCTACAATTAGATTTAATTCATCAGTAACTGTACGAACCCGCTCAGTTTGTTGCGTCAAACCTTCAGATTGAGCTTGAATATTTTTCAATTGTATCTCGTAAATAGAATTAATTGATGATAGATTTTTATTTATCTCTTCGACTTTTAACGCATATTGTTTTGTGTTTTTTTCAACGGTTTCCATACCATCGACAATTCCCTGATAGGAAGTCGACAATAGTCCGGTTGCTCCATTTAATGATTCCTGAGTTTTTATAAATTTACCCGTAACCTGCGAAGCTCCATCAATATTTTTTACAAATTGCTCAGTAGCTCCCATAACATTGGAGAGTCCGGCAAATTGTTCAGCAGTTGCCGTCAGGTTTTTTATTCCTTCCGATAACTTCTTCACATCTTCGTCGTTAATAGTTTCTGTATAGTTAAGTCCGACGGCGCGGGTTGAAACACCCATATCCTGGGAACCGGTTGTTTTAATTCCGTCTATCCCATTCGTATTTCCATTGGAAATTCCATTACTGTTAGCGTTTCCGTTACCTTTAAAATCATACACCTTTTCCCAATCGTAGTCTTTATGGGGCTGATCAAATACACCTAAGGCAAATAAA
>Ga0265297_10006484_pt1 | contig 16956 bp, 12 predicted proteins | sample Munlanlwell13791_FD_192502 | JGI IMG/M metagenome (GOLD analysis project Ga0265297, IMG submission 192502) | Leachate microbial communities from a municipal landfill in Southern Ontario, Canada - Leachate well 137-91 | ecosystem: Engineered > Solid waste > Landfill > Unclassified | place...
AAAAGGGCCGCGATGCACACTTCTCCGATGCATCCGCCCCGGTTGCCGAGAAATAAGTCCATATAGGAAATGTGTTCTATCAATTTGTTTTCTTTGAGCAGCGCCAGCGGCGTTGCCTGCGTCACTGCGTCATAAGAAAAAGGCCTGGTGAACGTCGTCATGTATTGCGGCCATGAGGCCATGAGAAATACCCTGCCTACCAGCGCAGGGTTGAATATATTCTGACCCAGCCCTCCGAAAATCTGTTTGCCGATCGCGATCGCTACAACGGAGCCCACGACAGGTATCCAGAACGGGCAATGAGCCGGTAGATTATACGCAAGCAATAATCCTGTGAGCACAGCAGACCCGTCGCTGATCGCGACCTTTTTTTTGGCCATAGCCTGGATGATCCATTCCGCCGCGACCGCGGACAACACTGCGATGATGGTTGTCTTGAGCGCTGCCATGCCCGAAATATAGACAGCAGCAATGCCCGCAGGCAGTAATGCCGCGGTGACCAGCCACATTATCCTGCCGGTCGATTCTCTGGCGTGCAGGTGAGGGGATGTCGAGATATTAAGTGTGTTATCCATTGGTTATTATGCTTTGTATTTGCCGAGCTTTTTGTTTGACCGAATCTATGACCGCCCTTGACGAAATCGTGGCCCCGGTGATCGCCTCAACGCTGTCCAGGTCGGAAACTTTTTTATGATCGAACTGCGTCTGGAACCAGGGGCGCAGCCCGGTCTGCTGCCGCTCGCCCCGCAAGAAATCCATTATTGAAACAGTGGCTTCGACTTCGGTTATCCTGCTGCCTAATCCCGGAGTCTCCTGCTGGGATACGATCTTGATCGCATTGATCGTTCCGTCCGGTTTCATCCCGACTATCGTATCGATTACGCTCGAGTATCCTTTAGCCGAGGCCTTGAACGCGGCCCCGAGAAGGCTTCCGTCGGCTGCGGTTACCCTGAAATAAAGCGTTTCGCCATCGACATTTACCGGATCGAATTGAGTCCCGTCGGGCATGACCTCTTTCAGGCTTGCCTGGAGCTCTTCTTCAGCCTGCGCGCGTATGCGCCCGGAGGTAACGGCATTCACCGATGCGAGCAATGCCGTTGCGATCATGCAGATCATGCCGAGGATCGAACCGAATTTTACCATTGATCTCATTTGATTTCCATTTTTGCGCGCTTGACCGATTGGACGATCCTGCGATGCGCTGGGCAGACATAATTGCACAGTCCGCACTCGAGGCAATCCAGCGCTCCGCAATCTTTTGCCTGCTGCCAGAAACCTTTTTCAGACGCCTGGTTCATCAGGCAGGGCATAAGCCCCATGGAACATTCGCGTATACATGCGCCGCAGCGGATGCATGCTGTTTCATCAGCCGATTTAGCCTCGCGTTTGTTCATAAGGATAACGCCTGTCGTCGATTTTATTACCGGTGCTTCGTCGGTATACTGCGCTATCCCCATCATCGGGCCTCCTACAATGATCTTTGCAGGAGACTCCCTTAACGGCCCGCAGTATTGTATCAGCTCTTTGAGCGGGGTGCCGATGCGGCAGAGAAGATTTTTCGGATTTGCAAGACAGCTGCCGGTAACCGTGACGATCCGCTCGTATAAAGGCTTACGGGCATATACCGCTTCATATATGGCAAAGACCGTAGATACATTCTGCACACTGACGCCGACCTCGAACGGGAGCTTCGCGCGGGGAACTTCGATGTTCAGTATTTTTTTTATTAATTGTTTCTCTCCGCCCTGCGGATATTGGGCCTTCAGGACCGCAATGGTATAAGGCGTCTTTTCAGTAGATTTTCTGAGCGCCTTGATCGCGTGCGGTTTATTATCTTCAATGGCGATAATGATCTTTTTTAAATGCGGGAAACACCTGCTTACCAGTTCTATCCCCGCAATGATCTGACCGGTTTTCTCGATCGTGAGCTGGGAATCCCCGGTTAAATACGGTTCGCATTCGGCGATATTGATGATCAGGGTGTTCACCGGTTTTGGCGGCTGCAATTTAATATGCGTCGGGAAAGAAGCTCCCCCCATACCTACGATGCCTGCTTCGAAAACAATATCGCGTATTTGTTTGTCAGTCAGGTTCTTTGCGTCATCCGCCGGAATATTATCTGCCGGCTTGTGGACCGGCGTGTCCAGACGGTCGTTCTCTATTACCACCGCTTTACATGTACCCATTACCGGATGCGGCCAGTTCTGTATCGAGGCCACTTTTCCCGAGACCGAAGAATGTACCGGGGCGAACGGCTGGCTTGCTGCTGTTGCGATCCTTTGTCCGACAGAAACTTGATCCCCTGTTTTAACATCGAAACTGTCGCACGGCCTCCCCAGATGCTGAACGATAGGGATATAAGCGATAGCAGGGGAGGGAAGCACTTCGATAAGCTTGTGTTCCGTATAAAATTTATATTCGGTTATTCTTGCCATTTTTTGGGGTTGATAACAGCGCCGGCCGCACCAAGGATACTTATGATAATGCCGACTGTGATGAGTATGTTGGCGGGCGGGATCCGGTCAGCCAGAATGCTGCTTATAAACATGAAGATTAGGAATGCAAGGTGCATCACGATCTCAAGAGAACTGAAGATCTTGCCCATCATATGATTGGCGCTTGCATTATGGATTATGGTGTTGGATGCGATCATGATAGGCGATACGCATAAGCCTAACAGTAATGCCAACAGCGCGGCGAACGCAAAATAAGGATACTGCTTCACGCCGAGCGTAAATCCGATTATCATTATACCACTCAGGATAAGGCAGATAAATATTATTTTGTACCGGGATACCTTTTCCCCGAATCTGCCGTATGCCAGAGACCCCAGGAACAGCCCTATCCCCAGGAACATTATCATGAATCCCAGGTCCTTGGTAGCGGAATGCAGCGTTTTTTGCACGAACACGATAATAACTACATACACGGCTCCAAGCGCAGACCATAGAAGGAAGATTATGGCTGCGGTCAGCCTGATCGCTTTGTTCCTGATGAAATATACAATCCCGTCTTTCATCTCAGCGAAGACCGATTGTTTGATAACGTTGACGATCTCCTGTCCTACTTTCTTCAGATCTCCGGTGGCTTTCATCTTCTTTGATACGAGGAAGATACATGTGCCGGATACAAGGAAAGACAGTGCGTCGAGGTAAAAGCCTGTCCGGGCGCCCAGCCGCTCGACAATGACGCCTGAGATGCCGAAACCCAGGACCGCGGCGATCATGCCGGTCGTGTTGATCATCGAATTGGCTATAAGTAAGTCTTTGGGGTTTACAAGTTCCGGGATGATAGAAAGCTTTGCGGGCACAAAAAACCGTCCCACCGAGAATGCGATGAAGATGATCAGATATGTCCAGACGAATGTTTGTTTATAAAAGAGGAACAGGGGGATCATAAGGACTAAAAACGCCCGGATGAAATCGCAGATATACATGGTTTTACGCCGGTCCCATTTGTCGACGAATGCGCCTGCCAGGGGCCCGATCAGGAATACGGGAATGATCGTAAAAGAAAGCACTTTTGCAAATTGGATGGATGTGCCTTCGCGGGCGTATACAAGGCCGATGAGCGCCATCTGGCTGAGCCGGTCTCCCAGCTGTGATATGATCTGCCCCATCCACAAAAGGAGAAAATCGCGGTTTGTAAAAAGTTTTCTAAAGCCGTATTCTTTATGGTGCATGAATTTCCTGTAAGGTGGCCGGGCAGATCACGTGCGTAAAAAAAAGAAAAAAGCTGGCGAGAGGAATTGAACCTCCGACCCGCGCTTTACGAAAGCGCTGCTCTACCAACTGAGCTACGCCAGCATTTGATTAATTATATCAACTTTTGCATTTTAGTCAATGGTAAGACGATAAATAAATAATTCTATGCGCCATTACTTATTAAAAACACTTGACTTATATTTTTGTACGTAGTATAAATAAAACAATACCGATTAACTTCAAAAACTTTTTTTAAAGAAAGAATTCAGATGCAACCTGCCAATTTAGCGAGTGATACCCTCACCGAAAAAGAAAAACGCAATATCGACATCCTGGAAATACTTCGTAAACGCGGCCCGATCAGCAGGCCTGATATTTCTAAAGAGATCGGGATCAATGTCGTCACTATTTCCAACTACATCGATGATTTTATCAAGCACAATCTCGTTTATGAAAAGGAACTCGATGTGTCCGAAGGCGGCCGCAGGCCGGTCCTGTTGGACCTGAATCCGCAGGGAGGCTATATCGTAGGCGTCGGCTTGAACCTGATGAATATCGTCGGGCTGCTGGTCGATCTGAAAGGCAACATTATCACCAAGACACAGATCGCGCGCCCCAAGCCTTCGGTCAAGGAGATCACCGAATGCCTGCTGGAAGTTATACGCGAGATCTTCCGCCGGTCGAAAGAATACAGCCAGAATATCAAAGGCATCGGGGTCGGTATCGCAGGCCTTGTGAATAAAAAAGACGGGTCCATCCACTGGCCGCAGAAAATGGACCATTATTATACCTATGCGTCCGTCGATCTGCCGCTCAAATCCATGATCGAACGGGAATTCGACATGCCCACGCTTATCGAAAACGATGCGACGAGCGCCGCGTTCGGGGAATACTGGCTCGGAATAGAGACCGATATCAAGAATCTTATTTATATGTTTTCGGGCGTAGGCTCGGGCCTTGTCATCAACGGCTCGATCTACCGAGGCATGCAGGGATACGCCGGGGAAGTGTCGATCTATAATTATAAGGAACAGGGCGCTTTTAACTGTGAGGCCGGAAATACTTGTTTCCTGAAACGCTGGGAAATGGACCTGGGTATAGTAGAAGATGTTAAAGCGCGGTTGTCCAAAGACAAAGAGAAGGCCGATAAATTCTTTAAATTGACATCGGCGCATATGGATAATCTCGACCTGAAGAGCGTTTTTATCGCCAACCGCGCCAAAGATCCGGTTGCGCAGGAAGCGCTTGAAGCTGCTGCCCAGAGGCTGGGTATCAAAATCGCTCAGCTGGTTAATTTCCTCAATCCTGAAATGATCGTGATCGGCGGCGGGCTGGAAGAGGCCGGTGAAGATTTCCTTAACAAAGTTACGCTGACAGTCAAAGAGTGGGCTTTCAGAGAGTTGACCGAAGATCTGAAGATCGTCTATTCCCAATTGCGGGAAAATGCAGTAGCGTTAGGTGCCGCAAGCCTGGTTATGCAGAGAGTATTCGCGCAATTATGGTGAGTCATTTTTAGGAGGTTCAATGCAGGATAAACTTAAATATGTCATGCTCGGGCTGGCGGCGGTAGTTATTCTCATTGTCATAATGTTTTTGGGTTTGAAAGTCAAATCGCTGGAGCGCGAACGGCAGGATCTCCAGAATCAGAATACGGATCTGACCCAGAAAGTTACCTCAATAACTCAGGAGGCCGCGGTTCTAAAGAAAGAGCTCGGATCTTTGTCCAAGTCTTTAGACGAAACCAATGCCGCAAGGGACGATGTTCAGAAGAAATACGGCCTTCTTGTTCAGGAGAGGGATGCGCTTGTTCAGCAGATCAATCAGATAAAATCCGAGCAGGATAGTGTTGTCCGGAAAGCTCCCGTTGAAACGCAGCCGGCGGCAAAGCCTACTATGGATGATTCGTATCTTGCCAGGATCCTCAAACAAAAAGCAGATCTTGAAGTCCAGGTTTCGATGATGCGCGATACCCTAAAGGTTCTTAAATCGACGAACGATCAGCTGGCCCTTGAAAAGAATAACCTCACGTATGAAGTCAACAATCTGACCCGCGATACGCAGGATATACAGCAGACCGCCGAATATAACCAGAAAATGGTCGATAATCTGACTCAGGCGTTGGCCAGCGAAAAGACCAATAATCTGGAATTGGCAAAACGGTTCAAATCGGCAAAGGCGGATAACCGCCAACTGCGCCAGCAGCTCCAGTCTCTCGGGGAGCGGAGGATCTCTCTTGAGAAAAAGCTCACCGACATGCAGTCTAAGAACGCGAGCCTTGAAAGCAGCCTAGCGAGCATGGAATTGTATGTAAAACAGCAGATGTTCCAGATGGACGATATCAAGAGCCAGATGGAAGATGCGCGGGGGAGCAAACCCGTTTCCGGTTCGGGTCTATCTACTACCCGGCCGTATCAGCAGTCTTCTGTAAGGCAGCCGCGAAAAGACGCGATACAACTGCCGCCGATCGTTGTCCGGCCGCAGCAGGCCGGATCCTCCGACGCGCCTGCCATCGGCGATAAGTCTCGTATAATCTCGGTCGATAAGGAAAATAATTTTGTCGTCGTTAATGCCGGCCAGTCCGATAACCTGAAGATCGGCGACACTTTCCTGGTATTCCGGGACGGGCAGAATATAGGCAGCATCGAGGTGATACAAACAAGGGATCGGATATCCGCTTGTGATATTAAAAATGAAACGACTTCGCTGCGGGTGGGGGACATGATACGATCATGAGAAAATCTACCTCGAAAAATTTGTCGATCAAGGATGTTGCGAAGCTCGCCGGGGTTTCGATCAGCACGGTATCCCGGGTGCTGAATAAAAACCCGGGCGTCAAGAAGGCCCATTTGGCTTCGGTGCAGGACGCGATCAAACAGCTCAATTTCAAACCTTCGGTCAATGCCCAGCGCCTGGCCACCGGCAAGAGTAATGTGATCGCGCTGGTCATCCCCCGTTACGAAGGCCTTTTTTATTCGTTCTACGCGCTTGAATTGATCCGCGGCATCGGGACCATGGCTGCCGCATTGAAATTGGATCTGCTGCTGCATATCAGCGACGACTGGACATCATTGAACCTCAACGGCCTTGGCGGCGTTATCTTTGCCGATATCATAAAGAACCGGCAGCAGGTCGAAGAGGCTTTGGCCGGCGGCATCTCGACCATTGTCATCAATAATCTTGTAGAAGACCTCGATGTTCATTGTATCGCGATCGATAATATCGGCGGCGCCCAGAATGCGGTCAATTATCTTATCGGCCTGGGCCATCGGAATATCGCCCATATCGCCGGAGAATTGTTCACGCAGGCGGCTGCGCACAGGTTTGAAGGGTATAAGCGCGCGCTTGCGAAAAAAGGTATCCCGATCAACGAAGATTATATCGTCAAGACCGATTATTCCCGCGGCCAGGCGCGATTGGCAGCCGAGAAGCTCTTTAAGCTGCCCAAACCCCCGACCGCCATTTTTGTTTCTTCGGATTCCATGGCCCTTGAGGTTATGGCTGTTGCGCGCGAGCGCGGGATCAAAATACCCGCAGATGTTTCACTCGTTGGTTTTGACGATAATCCGTCAGGGCTATATGGCCCCGTTGCGCTGACAACCGTCCGACAGCCTTTGGTGAAGATGGCGCAGGATTCGGTAAAAGAGCTCAGTGTCATCATGAATCTAAAAAAGAAAGCTCCGGTCCGCAGGATCCTTTTGCCTACTGAACTTATCATCAGGGAGTCGTGCCAGGCGGTGTCGTTGTAGTAAAAAAAATTAAGCCCTCTCATAGGAGGCGGGCCGTTTATCCGGCCCGTCGCCAACAATACAATACATAGTGCTTTATGCTCCATGAAATACAATATATTGTGTTTTTTTGTTGACAAATAAATGTTGACGGACTATAATTTATTACGTGAATGATCAGGGGAATTAAATAAGAAACTGTTGCCGTGGTTTACGTCGCTCCGCTCGTAAACCACTAGTGCGAGCCAAGGGGGTAGATCTGATGTTACGACTGTCGCAGAATGCGGTAAAAGTTCTTGAGCGCAGGTATCTCAAACGCGATAAAGCAGGAAAAGTCATTGAGACGCCGGAGGAGATGTTCCGCCGTGTTGCGCAGGCCATTGCAGGGGCGGATAAGCTCTACAATAAGACCGACGAGCAGGTCGCTCAGCTCGAGGAAAAATTCTATAACGCTATGACCTCTCTTGAATTCGTGCCAAACTCCCCTTGCCTTATGAATGCCGGCAAAGACCTCGGTCAGTTGAGCGCGTGCTTTACTCTTCCGATCGAAGATTCCATGGAATCTATTTTCGAAACTCTCAAGGCTACCGCGATGATCCACAAGTCGGGCGGCGGCACGGGTTTTTCTTTTTCACGCCTGAGATCGAAGAATTCCGTCGTTAAAACTACCGGCGGCGTTGCCTCAGGCCCGGTCTCATTCATGAAAGTATACGACGCGGCCACTGAAGCGGTCAAGCAGGGCGGCACGCGCCGCGGAGCGAATATGGGAATATTGCGGACGGATCATCCGGATATCAGGGATTTCATAACCTGTAAGGAAAACAACAAAGAAATAACCAACTTCAATATTTCCGTAGCCATTACCGACGATTTTATGTCGCATCTTGCCAAGGGCGAAGACTACGATATTATCGATCCCCATACTAATCAGGCGGTCGGAAAAGAGAATCCCCGGGAGATATTCGACCTTATCGTCAAACAGGCGCATAAGAACGGCGAACCGGGTATCATATTCATCGATAAGATCAACATCGATAACCCGACGCCTAAACTCGGCAAGATAGAATCCACCAACCCCTGCGGCGAGCAGCCGCTTTTGCCGTATGAGAGCTGTGATCTCGGCTCCATTAATCTGGCCCAGATGTGCACGAAACAGAACGGCCGGTATGACGTTGACTGGGAGGTTTTGCGTAAAACGACCCGCCTCGCCGTGTATTTTCTCGACAATTTGATCGATGTGAACCGGTTCCCTATCCCTGAGATAGAAAAAGCTACCAGAACCACACGCAAGATCGGCCTTGGGATAATGGGATGGGCTACCATGCTGATACGCCTGGGGATCGCGTATAACAGCGAGGAAGCTGTGGCGCTTGCGGATAAAGTAATGTCATTTGTCCTGGATGAATCGCTTAAAGCATCGCAGGAGCTCGCGAAAGAAAAGGGGACTTTTCCCGCGTATAAAGGAAGCACCTGGGATAAGAACAATATCAAGGTCCGTAATGCGACTCTTACGACGATCGCGCCGACCGGAACGATCAGCATTATCGCCGGACCTTGTTCGTCCGGGATCGAGCCGCTATTCGCGATCTCGTATTACCGCAATGTCATGGATAACGATAAACTGGTCGAGGTAGATCCCTTATTCGAGGAAGTCGCCAGGGCGCGCGGTTTTTACAGCAGGGAACTGATGGAAAAGATAGCCGAATCAGGCACCCTTGCGCATATCGACGGCATTCCGGAAGATGTCAAACAAGTTTTTGTCACCGCGCACGATATCTCGCCTGAATGGCATGTCCGTATGCAGGCCGCGTTCCAGAAATACGTGCATAATGCCGTATCCAAGACAGTCAACTTTCCCCATGAAGCAACGGCGGATGAGGTTCGCAAGTCGTATCTCCTGGCGTATGAGTTGAATTGCAAGGGGATCACGGTGTACCGCGACCGCAGCCGTGAAGAACAGGTGCTCAATATCAATCATAAACCCGCGGTAACGGAAGTCCAGGAATCTAAAATCGAACCCGGCAAGATAACTCCCCGTCCCCGTCCTGAAGTCATTATCGGCACGACCACCAAGGTCGCGACCGGCTGCGGTAATCTATATGTTACGATCAATATCGATGAGGACGGAAAACCGTTCGAGCTTTTTACCCAGATGGGCAAGGCAGGCGGCTGCGCAGCAAGCCAGCTCGAAGCATTGGGCAGGATGGTGTCTCTGGCGTTCCGCGCCGGCGTTGAAGTGAAGTCTATCATCGAGCAATTGCGCAACATCCGCTGTCCGTCCCCGTCCTGGGAAAAAGGCCAGAGGATATTCTCTTGCGCCGACGCCATTGCGCGCGTCATCGAGAGAAGGCTTGTCAACGACCAGTCGCATATGAAGATCGTGGCAAGCGCAGAGATCGCCATGAAACATTCGCACCGCGACGAGGCGATCGATAAGGCATCTACCTCCGGCGAGATCGTAGGCGTATGCCCTGACTGCGGCGGCGCATTGCGCCATGAAGAGGGCTGCGTAAAGTGCCATGCCTGTGGTTTCTCAAAATGTTAGGCCTTTGAAAAAAATAATATACATAATTCTGGATGGTTTAGGGGATTTGCCGCTCAGTCAACTGGGCGGCAAAACCCCTTTAGAGGCAGCTGCGACACCTCATCTCGATCGCCTTGCCCAGCAGGGAATAACCGGAACCGCCTGCACATTTTCTCCCGGCATAGCACCCGAATCGGATATCGCCGTTATCGGCCTTCTCGGATACGATACGAACAAATATTATACCGGCCGCGGGCCTCTTGAGGCATTCAGCGAGGGGATACGGATCGCTGAAGGGAACCTGGCCCTGCGCGCGAATTTTGCAACGGTCGATAAGGATGGTTTGGCGATCATCGACCGCCGCGTCAACCGCAGCCTGTCTACCGAAGAAGCGACTGCTCTTGCCAAAGAGATCAATACAAAAGTCACACTTGCAAACGCAACTTTTGAGTTCAAGAATACCATCGGCCATAGGGCTGTCCTGGTTATCAGGGGAATCCGCGCTCAGTTCTCGGGAGCTATTACCAATACCGATCCGGCATATGTGCGCCAGGAAATGTACGGAATCGCGCCCCGGAATTTCGATGCGCTTGTCAAAAGAACCATGCCAATGCCGGGCAACGAACAGGATACGGCAGCGCAGGATGCCGCAAGCGTCCTGAATGAATTCATAGAGAAGTCTCATAAGGTTTTACAGGAATCTGAGATCAACAAGCGCAGGGCCGGGCAGGGTAAGCTTCCGGCTAATTGTATCCTGACACGGTCCGCAGGTGACCGGCTGCCCCGTTTCCCATCCGTAGCCGAGACATACCGCATGACATGCGGCTGTTTCGTTCAGATGCCTGTTGAGCGGGGTATTGCACTTTTAACCGGGATGGATATCGTCGATGTGCCGCTTTCTACGGGCCATCTCGATGTCGATTATCCGGTGTGGGCAAAGATAGCCGTTGATGCGCTTAATCATTTTGACTGCTTGTACGTCCATATAAAAGGCCCGGATGAACCCGGCCATGACGGCAACTGCGCGGATAAAAAAGCCGTAATTGAAGCGATCGACGCGCATTATTTCGGCAATCTCGTTTCAAAGCTTAATATGGATGATTATATAGTTTGCGTCACTTCGGACCTTTGCACGGTTTGCGAGATGAAGGCTCATTCCGCATTGCCTGTGCCGTTGTTGATCTCAGGCGGAGCTATCAAGCCTGACGGATCGATGTCTTTTTCGGAAAAAACCGCAAAACTCGGGTCTCTTGGCGAAGTCCGCGCCAGGGAGATACTGCCTTTACTTGTCAAATACGCCTCCGGATAGTATAATATTCACATTATGAAAACATTTGATGTTATAGTTATCGGCGCCGGCCATGCCGGAATAGAAGCCGCTTTGGCTGCAAGCCGTATGGGCTGCTCCACCCTGATGGTAAATCTGCGTTTTGACACCATCGGCCACATGTCATGCAACCCCGCTATCGGCGGAGTGGGCAAGGGCCAGCTTGTAAAAGAGATCGACGCCCTTGGCGGCGAAATTGCCAAAGCAGCAGACGCATGCGGAATTCAGTTCCGCATCCTGAACGCCTCAAAGGGCGCTGCGGTACAATCTTCGCGTGCGCAGATAGACCGCAGCCTTTATATTAAATACATGACCCGCACGGTCAAGGCGCAGAAGAATCTGTCCCTTAAAGAAGCCGAGGTTGTGCGGCTTATCATTAAAGGCGACGAGGCGCGCGGTGGTATGTTAAAAAGCGCAGAGATCCGCGGGATCGTGACAAAAGACGGTGAGGAAATTCAGGGTAAATGCGTGGTGATCTGTCCGGGAACTTTTTTAGCAGGCCTGATGCATGTCGGACTGCAACCGCATCCGGGAGGCAGAGAGGGCGAAGAGCCGTGCGTATCTCTGGCGGACGATCTTAAAGATAAAGGCTTTCATTTGTTGCGGTTCAAAACCGGCACCTGCCCCCGTATCGATAAAAATTCCATCGATTACAGCCAGTTGATCGTCCAGGAAGGAGACAATCCGCCAAAGCCGTTCTCTTTTTCTACCCGGCGTTTAAAACAGCGCCAGATCCCCTGCCATATTACATATACTAATAAGGCAACGCACAAGATAATCCTCGACAATCTTGACAAATCCCCGCTTTTTACCGGCAAGATAAAATCCACGGGGGTGCGGTATTGCCCGTCGATAGAAGATAAGATCGTGCGTTTCGGCGATAAAGAACGCCACCAGGTATTTCTTGAACCAGAAGGATATGATACCGATCAGGTGTACCCGAACGGGCTGTCGACAAGCCTTCCGGAGGAAGTGCAGCTTCAGATCCTTCATTCCATCAAGGGCCTTGAGGACGCTAAAGTCCTTCGTTTCGGCTACGGCATAGAGCATACGGTCGTCGAGCCGACGCAGCTTTTTCCCACGCTCGAAACAAAGCGTATCGGGAATCTTTTTACCGCAGGCCAGATCAACGGCACCACCGGATATGAAGAAGCTGCGGCGCAGGGCCTGATCGCGGGCATCAACGCCGCGCTGCGCTGCATGAAAAAAGAACCTTTGATCCTGGACCGCGCAAGCAGCTATATCGGCGTGCTGATCGACGATCTGATAACAAAAGGCACCAATGAGCCGTACCGCATGTTCACATCGCGGGTGGAATACAGGCTTATATTGCGCGAAGATAACGCCGACCTGCGCCTGGCCGAATACGGATATCGAGCCGGATTGCTTTCGAAATCCCATTTTGCCGGGGTAAAGAAAAAGGCTGAAGGGATCAAAAAAGGTATTGCTTTATTGCATGCAAGCCCGCTTAAGAGCAGCGTAGCTATGAGCGCGCATTTATTATCATTGAAATCTTCGTCTTTGAAAAAGAGAACCTCGCTTGAAGACCTTTTAAAACGGCCTGAGATCACATTCGCCGATCTGTCCCGCATCCCCGGGGTTTCCCTGGAGTTCCCTGCAGATGTGGCCAAACAGATAGAGATAGAGGTTAAATACAGCGGTTTTATCCAGCGCCAGCGTATCGAAGTCGAACGGTTCGAACATCTCGAAAAGATCAAACTGCCTGCTGATCTCGATTATTCCGTTATTCCCGGCATATCGCGGGAAATCAGGGAAAAATTGCAGAACTTCAAACCCGTCAATCTCGGCCAGGCATCGCGTATATCGGGCGTAACTCCGGCATCGATATCGATACTCATGGTCTATTTAAGGAAGATCAGTGGAAAAGCGCGAAAACTATAAAACTTTGCAGGATTTCAGCAAAAATCTTGGCCTGAATTTCTTTGGCGTTGCCGATATCGCCGGCGTTAAAGCTGATTTTGCATTTTCGAAGGATGTTATTGCCAAAGTCGGCCGTGCTATTGTCATAGGAACGCGCCTGTCATCCGCGGTTTTGGACGAGATCCATCAGGAGCCGACCAGGCTGTACTCCCACCATTATAAAACAGCGAACACATTTCTCGATCTATGCGCGTTCAGGATCGCCAACATTATCCAGGATAAAGGATTTTATGCGTTACCCGTTCCGGCTTCACAATTACTGGATTGGAAAACCCAGACCGCGCATCTGTCGCATAAACAATTGGGCGTTCTGGCCGGCCTGGGATGGATCGGCAGGAACAATTTGCTCATTAATCCTGTCGCGGGCGCGCAATTAAGGCTGGCCACGGTCTTGACCGATATGCCTCTTGCAACGGATCAACCTGTCAAAGAAGATTGTGGACAATGCCGCGCGTGTGTAGTACTATGTCCTGCAGGCGCCGTAAAAGAGAGTTTCGCGGAATTCGATCATCGCGCGTGTTTCGAGAAGCTCAAGGAATTCGAGAAAAGCAATACGGTCAATCAGTATATCTGCGGTGTATGCGTAAATGTCTGCAGAGGTAAAAGTATAAAGAATAAAAAGAGATAATCGGTAAAAAGGATCAGATATGGTAAAAGAGATCATATTCGGCGTTGTAGGCGGCCTTGGTTTGTTCATCTATGGTATAGCTGAAATGAGCGAAGGATTGCATAAGGCCTCGGGCGACAAGATGCGCAAGATCCTGCATAGCCTGACCGGCAGCCCCATCCGGGGTGTATTGGTGGGCGCGGGCATTACCAGCGTTATCCAGTCATCGTCGGCCACAACGGTCATGGTCGTCGGTTTCGTGAACGCGGGGCTTATGAGCATCGTGCAGGCGCTGGGCGTTATATTCGGCGCAAATATCGGAACCACGATAACCGGGCAGTTGATCGCTTTTAAGCTTACAGACTATGCTTTGCCCATAATAGGCGTGGGGATGTTGATCCTTCTTTTTGCTAAGAAGAAAACCCATAAGTATATCGGTGAGTTCCTCATGGGTTTCGGCATCCTGTTTTTGGGGCTTAATATTTTGACGCAGGTGATCGCCCCGCTGGGTGAGTATGCCTGGTTCAATAATTTATTCCTTACCTTCGGGAAAAACCCGTTTCTGGGCATTCTCGCCGGATTTGTCGTTACCGCGGTGCTGCAAAGTAGCTCCGTCACGACCGGTATGGTTATAAGCCTTGCCATGGTGGATCTTATCGATCTAAAAGCGGCGATCCCCCTGATGCTCGGATGTAATATCGGCACATGCGTCACCGCGTTGATCGCATCGGTCGGCACCAATGTTTCTGCGAGACGGGCAGCCATGGGGCATATTATGTTCAATATCATCGGCGCTCTCATATTCCTGCCTTTTCTGAATGCGTTCGGCCATCTGGCAGCCATGACATCAGGGTCCCTGCCGCGCCAGATCGCAAACGTCAACACCATATTCAACGTGCTCAATACCCTTGTTTTCGTCCCATTTATCCCGTTCTTCGCTTCTGTTCTTACCCGGATCATCAAAGGCAAGGAAGAAGAGGAGATCGAATCCATGCCCAAATATCTGGAGCGCCATCTTTTGAACACGCCTCCCATCGCGATCGAAGCCGCGACGAAAGAGATCGTCCGGGTGCTCGGCATAACTCAGAAAATGGTGTCAACGGCAATGGACGGGTTCTACCGCAACAATACGAGGAATATGGAGCGGATAACCCGCAGCGAGGAAGCGGTCGATTCGCTGCGCACCGCCATCACTAATTATCTTGTCGAGATCATGCAGCAGGAACTGAATCCCGATGAATCCCGGAAAATACCGGCCCTTATACACGCGGTCAACGATGTCGAGCGGATCGGAGACCATGCGGAAAACCTGCGGGACCTGGTCGAGCAGAGGATCGAACGGGCCCTGCCGTTGTCGAACGATGCGGTGGCGGAATTAAAGGCCATGGGCGCGGACATCGACGGGATGATCGGCTGTTCTATCGCCGCTTTGTCATCGAATAACCTGGATGAGGCGAAGAAAGTCTTCGAGCAGGAGTGCCGGGTCAATGCCCTGAGGGATAAATTAAAAAACAATCACGTAAAGCGCCTTGAACAGGGGGCTTGTAATGTCCTGTCCGGAGTGATCTTCCTGGATACCATAAGCAACCTGGAAAAGATCGGCGATCATCTCAATAACGTCGCCCAGGCAGTGACCGAAGTCCTGCAGTAAAAAAAAGGGTAGTTCCCGCTTTGTAATTCCGGGGACACATTACTTAATTCAGATGAGGATTATCTCTATGTGGGGCATGTCAGTCGCTCGGACAATGAAGCCCTTCGGGCTTCATAACTCGCTTTGTGACATACCCCACACAGGGGTAGCCCTCGATTTGAAAAATCAGGGGACGCTTCGGGAGTTTTCCTGGAAATCGTCCCTCAAGGGAAAACCCCCGAAGCGTCCCCGGGTTTTCCAGAAGAGAGCCCTATGAAAGAAAAAGTCCTTATAGTTGATGATGAAAAAGATATAGTCAAGATGATCGACTATAATCTTAAAAAGGAAGGGTACCGCACTGTCGCCTGTTATGACGGCGAGGATGCTTTAAGCGCGGTCGCGAAAGAACATCCCGATCTTGTGCTGCTCGATCTGATGCTCCCGGGGATCGACGGTTTGGAAATCTGTAAAAATGTAAAGAACGATCCCAAAACCGCTGCACTGCCGATCATTATGCTGACTGCCAAGTCGCAGGAAACGGATAAGATCGTTGGTTTGGAGCTGGGCGCAGACGATTATATCACTAAGCCCTTTAGTCCGCGCGAGCTCGTGGCCCGGATCAAAGCGGTCTTGCGCCGCACGCATGAAAAAGAGCAGTTGCCGGATATCGTGGAAGCCGGAGATATCTCCATCGATCTTTCGAAAATAACCGTTTCCGTTCACAAAAAAGCCGTTGAATTGACCTCTAAAGAATTCGAACTGCTCAGGGCATTACTGAAGGCTAAGAACAGGGTCCTGTCCCGCGATTATCTGCTGGATACCATCTGGGGATATGACCGGGCAACAGAGATCCAAACGCGCACGGTAGATGTGCATATCCGCACGTTACGCAAAAAACTGAAGACTGCCGCAAAGCACATCATCACCGTCAAAAATTATGGTTACAGGTTTGAAGAATAACGTGATACGGCTGAAAAGTTTTAAATCGAAACTCGTCCTTTCTTTTGTCGCGCTCCTCGTCATTCCTTTCGCTTTTATCTATCTCAATCTCGACAGAAAGCTTGAAGACAACGCGCTTGAGGATATAAAATCGTCTTTAGTAAAACAGGCGGCCTTGATCGAAAACCAACTGGGTGCCGATCATAGCACAGCCAGGAACCGGGATGCTCTTGATTCTATCGTTAAATCCCTTAGTGCCAAGGTTCTTACCCGCATTTCAATTATTGACCCTGACGGCATCGTTCTGGCTGATTCAGACAGGCCTAAAGAGGAAGTGCTTAGCATGGAGAATCACGGGCAGCGGCCTGAAGTAAGGGCAGCCATGAATGGCGCAATAGGATCTGAAATCCGCTATTCATCAACGCTCAGGATCAACATGCTCTATATCGCGGTGCCGGTAAAACAGGGCAATAATATCCGGGCGGTTTTACGGCTCGCGCTTCCTCTTGATCGAATTAAGGCTATCCTTGCAACAACGCGGCATACGATATTATTAAGT
>Ga0265297_10006485_pt1 | contig 16946 bp, 21 predicted proteins | sample Munlanlwell13791_FD_192502 | JGI IMG/M metagenome (GOLD analysis project Ga0265297, IMG submission 192502) | Leachate microbial communities from a municipal landfill in Southern Ontario, Canada - Leachate well 137-91 | ecosystem: Engineered > Solid waste > Landfill > Unclassified | place...
AAGTGCGAAGTGATTGGGGAACCGTTCGTTCAATTGTTCAAAACGCAGTTCACGGTTTAGTAAAGGGTTATGAAAAGACCCTCGTGCTTGAAGGTGTTGGATACAAGATGGCAAAAGATGGAAATAATCTTACACTTAACTTAGGTTTCTCACATCCAGTAAAATATATAACTCCTGAAAACATTGTTTTCGAAGTTGAAAAAAATACTGTTTTAAAAATAAAAGGATTTGATAAAGCATTAGTGGGACAAGTTGCTGCAGAAATTCGCGCAATGAAGAAACCGGAACCGTACAAGGGAAAGGGATTCCACTATTCAACCGAGGTCGTGAAGAGAAAGGCGGGAAAGAAAGCCGCATCAGGAAAATAATCACGAAATATGAACGTAGCAAAAAGAATGCAAATACAGAAGGTTCGTCGAGCACATCGTGTGCGCGCGAAAGTTCGTGGCGAGGCAAATCGTCCGCGTCTTTCTGTGTTTCGAAGTAACGCATATGTGTATGCCCAGCTCATTGATGATGTGAAGGGCGTCACTATCGTTTCAGCAAATTCACGAGAATTAAAAAATGGAAAATCCATGGAGGCGGCAACGCTTGTTGGAAAAACCATTGCAACACGAGCTAAAGAAAAGGGAGTTACCAAAGCAGTTTTTGATCGCGGGTTATATCGATATCATGGTCGAGTAAAGGCGATTGCAGAGGCGGTGCGTGAAGGGGGAATTGAAATGTAATTAATTTATGGAAACAAAACAGACACAAGCACCAAGACAGAATGCGGGGGGATTTAATCCTCGCGGAACTAGCCCGGCCGGCGCACGCCGCCCAGGAGGGTTTTCTCGTGGTCCTGGGGGACCAGGTGGACGTGGAGGACAATCTCGTCGACCACTTCCTAAAAAGAGTGATTATAAAGAGCGCGTAATTGAAGTTCGCCGTGTTACTCGTGTGGTTGCAGGAGGAAAGCGCTTTAGTTTTCGAGCAACTGTTGCGGTTGGTGATTATCGAGGTAAGGTTGGACTTGGTGTTGCAAAAGGATTGGATTTTGCTTCAGCAGTGATGAAAGCACAACGAAAAGCAGAACAGGAGATTATAAAAGTAGAACTTTTGGAAAATCGAACCGTTCCATATACTTTAGAGGCAAAATATGATGCAGCGAAAGTTCGCATCAAGCCAGCAGCAAAAGGACACGGACTTATCGCGGGAGGATCACTTCGTACTATTCTTGAACTTGCAGGAGTACGAGATGTTTCAGCAAAAATTTTAGGTCGCACAAAAAATAAAATTGCGAATGCACGCGCAGGAATTGAGGCGTTAAAGAGTATTCACGTGTACAAAAAATAATATGCAATTTCACGAATTAAAACCAAAAACACAATTTGCTTCCAAAAAGCGTGTTGGTCGCGGTGGAACGCGAGGGAAGACATCGGGACGTGGAGAAAAGGGACAAGGAGCTCGTTCTGGAAGAAAATATCGTCCAGCTGAGCGTGATTTGTATATGCGCCTTCCTAAGTTGCGTGGGGTAAAAAATCTTAGACTTTCAAAACCAGCACTCGCTTTAAATGTTGGAACAATTGCAAAATTGGGAATAAAGGAACTCACTAAAGCAGTATTGGTTGAAAAGGGATTTATCGTTTCAAAGAGTACACGTGTAAAGGTGCTTTCTGTGGGAGAAATTAAAACCCCAGTCACTATTGAAAAGGGAATTGAAATTTCTAAGGAAGCAAAGAAGAAAATCGAAGCGGCAGGAGGAAAAGTTGAGTAGTATAACTTTTTATCAATGAAAAAATTTCTAGCAATTTTCAAACATGTAGATCTTCGCAAGAAAGTTCTTGCGGTATTGGGATTGTTAGTTGTATATCGTGCACTTTCTGCAATTCCAGTTCCTGGAATTGATATATCAAAACTTCAACAGTTTTTTGATTCAAACCAATTGTTTGGGCTTTTAAACATGTTTTCTGGTGGAGGACTTCACAATCTTTCTATTGTGATGCTTGCAGTTGGTCCATATATTACGGGAAGCATTATTATGCAGTTGCTTACCATAATATTTCCAAATTTAAAGAAAGCATATTATGAAGATGGAGCAACAGGAAGGGCTAAATTCAATCGCATTACTCGATATATAACTGTTCCACTCGCAGCATTGCAGGGGTATGGATTTTTAAATCTTTTAATGGCGCAGGGAATCATAGCAAAACTTCCTTTGCTTGATGTGATTGCGAATGTGGTTATTATCACTGCAGGAAGCATACTCATTATGTGGATTGGAGAGCTTATCTCTGAATTTAAAATTGGAAATGGACTTTCGCTCATCATCTTTGCTGGAATTGTGAGTGCTGCCCCACAGGCAATATCTTCAGCATTCTTAAACTATTCTCCAGCACTTCTTATTACCTATATAATATTTGCAATATTAGCGGTTATTGTTATCGCTGGTGTGGTATTTGTAAACGAAGGAGAACGAAAGATTCCCGTTTCTTATGCAAAGCAGGTTCGAGGAATGAAATTATATGGAGGCGCATCAACCTATCTTCCACTTAAGGTGAACCAAGCAGGTGTTATTCCAATTATCTTTGCAATCTCGATTCTCTTATTCCCACAGTTTATAGCACAGTCAATTTCTATTGTTTCCCCAGAAATTTCACTTTCTTTGAATGCGTGGGTAACTAAATTCTTCAATAATCATTATATTTACAGTTCGTTGTATTTCATTCTTGTGGTAATGTTTACATACTTCTATACCGCGGTAACATTTGATCCAAGTGAAATTTCAAAGAATCTTCAGCGAAATGGGGGATTTATTCCAGGTATTCGACCAGGACAGGCAACCACTGAAGTAATTGCAAAAACAGTTCATCGAACAACATTATTCGGAGCACTTTTCCTTGGTGTTATTGCAGTGCTTCCTAATATCACACAAATAATAACGGGAATTCAATCGTTTAAGATTGGAGGAACAGCACTTTTGATTGTGGTTTCAGTTGCGCTTGAATCAATGAAACAAGTTGATTCACAACTTTCACTTCGGGAATACGATAACAATTTTTAGGGCGAATAACTTCTCTACCTTTCGGACACAGAATATCCGCCTGCTGGCGGATTTCTTTTCCCTCGGTCGCCTTCGCGACCTGTGGGGTATTCCTCAAGATAGAGAAGTTATTCTTTTGTGTGTGGGCAGAAAAAATCTGCGCGATATTCCTTAAGACAGAAAAGCTATTTTTTGTTTGGGGAATATTCCTTAAAACAAATAGTTGTTTTAATTTATGCATTCCTGAATTGGTATAATGAAAGAAGTGGAAAGGCTTTCAGAGAAAAAGCTTGAATATTTGTATACGGTTGCGAATCGCATCCGTGAGCTTGTTATTGAGTCACTATTAGTTGCTGGCTCTGGGCACTCTGCGGGACCGTTGGGAATGGCTGATATTTTCGCGTCACTTTATTTTCATATTTTAAATCACGAACCCAAAAATCCACTTTGGGAGGAACGCGATCGGTTGATACTTTCAAATGGTCATATTTGCCCCGTACAATATGCAACACTTGCACTCGCTGGTTATTTTCCCTTAAGTGAACTTCAAACCCTTCGAAAGATCGATTCTCGACTCCAGGGGCATCCGCATCGCGGATCTCTTCCTGGTATTGAAACAACATCTGGTCCATTGGGTTCTGGGCTTTCTCAGGCAATTGGAATGGCGCTTGCGTTAAATCTCGATAAGAAAAGAAACCGAGTATATTGCCTTATGTCTGATGGTGAACATCAAGAAGGAAATACATGGGAAGCAATCATGTTTGCGGGAAAGAAAAAACTTTCAAACATAACCGCAATCGTCGACAGAAATAATATTCAAATTGATGGATTCACTGAAGATGTGATGCCTCTTGAGCCACTGCGAAGAAAATATGAGGCGTTTGGATGGAATGTAATTGATGTGAATGGACACAATATTGAAGACTTTGTATATGCAGTACTTGAAGCGCAATCAGTTTTTGAGCGTCCAACAGTGATACTCGCGCACACCATTCCGGGGAAAGGGGTTCGTTTTATGGAACAGAATTATACATGGCATGGGAAGGTTCCAAATAAAAAAGAGGCTGAGGAGGCAATACGTGAAATTCGATCACTTTCAAAAAGAATTGAACATGATTAATGAAAACGCAAAATTAAATAAGAAATTGTTTACTCAAGCTCCAGATATGACTCCTATCCGAAATGGATTTGGAGAGGGAATTGTTGAATTGGGAAAAGAAAATGATCGTGTGGTCGTTTTAACAGCCGATTTAAAAGAATCAACGCGCGTTGATGAGTTTGCTAAACAATTTCCAGAACGATTTTTTGAGGTTGGAGTTGCAGAACAAAATATGGTTACTATTGCTGCGGGACTTGCAGTTGGGGGTAAAATTCCATTTGTAACATCCTACGCGGTTTTTTCTCCAGGAAGAAATTGGGAACAAATTCGAACCACGATTTGTTATAACAATGTAAATGTAAATATTGCAGGACATCACACGGGTCTTATGACGGGGCCTGATGGGGCAACGCATCAAGCGCTTGAAGATATTGCGATCATGCGTGTTTTGCCAAATATGACCGTGTTTGTTCCCTGTGATGCCATTGAAGCAAAAAAGGCGACAAAGGCAATGACACATATTCAAAATGCAGGATATATTCGTTTAGCGCGTGATCCATCAGCATTGATAACAACAGAAGAAACGCCATTCACGCCAGGAAAAGCAAATATACTTTGGGAATCAAAAAAACCAAAGGTCACTATTATTGCGTGTGGAACAATGGTTGCTCGATCATTGTTTGCGGCTGAAGAATTGGAAAAAGAAGGAATTGGATCGGTAGTAATTAATATGCACACTATAAAACCGATTGATTCAAAGACAATAATCACATACGCAAAGAAAACAAAATGTGTAGTAACCGCGGAGGAGCATCAAATAGCTGGAGGATTGGGGAGTGCTGTTGCTGAAGTACTCGCAATGAATTATCCAGTACCACAAGAATTTGTTGGAGTAAAAGATGCTTTTGGAGAATCGGGAAAACCAAACGAACTTTTTGAAAAGTATGGGTTGGGAGTAAAGGACATAAAGACTGCGGCATACCGCATAGTAAAAAGATTTTAAATATTCATTCGATATTTCCACTCAAGCTGTCTCCAGGCCGACGCCCAAGTCTTAGCTTTCACGAAAATATCGAATGAATAAAAAATCCCGCCATTAGGCGGGTTTTAAAAAAAGATCAATGTTATGAAGGAATATTAGAAAAACATTTTATACGCGACCTGTCCGACGCCAAATATCGCAACTGCGATATATACACCAAAAAAGAAACTTTGTGTACTATCGAGATTTGGGATTTTAAAGTTTATCTTTTCGACTTTGATCATCGAAACAATAAAGATTATCGCGCAAATCCCGTATGCGATCATCTTGCTTTCGAAGCTATCATTGGAATGCTTTGCATATTCTAGTGTGAATAAACAAAGAATAACTGCAAGAAAAAAAGCTGTCTTTTTCATATAAACCTCTATTTATCTGTTAAATAATTTTGTACTCATATTATATCATATATTCAATAAAAAAGCAATAGCAAAAACCCGCATAAAACCAAGGTTTTTTGATGTGTCTATGCTCAAATCCTTAAACCCTATATACTATTGATATATGCTTGATGTGATAACGCTGGGTACGGTTACTAACGATTTATTTTTGGAGAGTAAACAATTTAAACCATTTCACGATTCCGACTTCCCTAAAAAAGATTTTCCGAAGGGTATGGCGGAATGTTTTGCTTTGGGATCAAAATTATATATTGATTCGCTCTCACAATCTGTTGGTGGAGATGCCGCGAATGCCGCGGTAACTTTTTCACGTCAGGGATTCCAGACTGGGTTTATTGGTAAATTAGGAACAGATGTTAATACAAAAGCAATTCAAGAACAATTTAAAAAAGAAAAAGTAAAACTATTTACCAAAACACTTTCAAAAAAACCGACAGACACATCAGTAATATTATTATCTCCAACGGGTGAACGAACCATTCTTGTTTCGCGCGGTGCCTCGAATGATTTTTCTATGAAGGATATTCCAAATGTAAAAGCAAAATGGTGGTATATCGCTCCAGGAAAGATTTCATCTGTAGTTATCCTAAATTTAGTAAAAAAACTAAAAAAGGAGAATGTGAGCATTGCTTTCAATCCTTCAGGATATTATATAGAGCACGAATTGGAGGCATTAAAAACTATTTGCAAATATGCTGACATTGTAATTGCAAATCGTGAGGAGGGAGCAAAAATAACAGGAAAATCATACGAAAAAATAAAAGATATTTTTAAAGCATTTGATGCGCTTGTTCCTGGTGTTGCGGTTTTAACAGATGGGGCTAAGGGGGCCTTTGTTTCTGATGGAAGAATGATGTATCGTGTGTTGCCATTTAAGGAAAAAAAATTAGTTGATAGGACGGGGGCTGGTGATGCATTTGGTTCTGGATTTGTTGCGGGTTTCATACAAAAAAATGATATTGGATATGCACTCCGATTAGCATCAGCGAATGCGACGTCGGTAGTAGAACATCTTGGCGCGCACGAAGGGATTCTTTCAAAAAAAGATTTTCTAAATTCTCGATGGAAATTTGTAGATTTAGATGTTGAATCATTACACGCATAATTATGGATCATAAAGCACACGATATTATCGCGAGTATTCTTCGTTGTGACAAAAGTGACATTGTTGCACTTGAAGAGCGATTGGAAAAGCGAACAGGGAGAACCGATGTACTTTCAAAGATCGCGTTTCTAAATGAAGAAAAAGTTGGGGAACGATTGAAAAAATTTGGACTTCCTAGAAACACGCACGCAAAACAAGTTTTTGATGCACTCATTAAAAGGGTTCAAGACCACGATGCCGACTTAAAGCGAGCAATTGGTGGTGATGAATCAGTGACTGATTTTAAAAAAATTGTAGAGAAAGCAAATGAGATTGCAAGAGTTAAGACTGGTTTTTTTGTTAAAAAAGAAAAACTTACTCAATTTCTTTATAACGAGCCACCACAAAAAGTGATGGAATTTTTGGGGTACGACAATCCGATGGATATGGTACAGAAAGAGGATTTATTTGAAATTATGAGCGCGCTCAGATTTATCGAGGGAAATGAGTGGCTCAATGAACGTTTTTTTAAGCAATATGCAACACTCACACCCCACGACTTTGAGGAGCGACCAATAGAAATTCGCGTGCTTTCGGAAAAGTGGGGACGATATGCAAGAGATTTTGTAAAGAAAAAATGGCACAATGTGAGCCATTTAAAAGAATTTGGTTCCATTTTTGTTATTCCCGTTTCTCTAGATATTCCAGGAGAAACACTTCGTACATTTAGCTTGGTATTTCACTATACACACGAAATACCGTTTTATTCCGATATTATTCGTTCGCTTACTAAAGATCCAGAATCGTTTTCTCGAAATCTTATTTCTTTGTTGCGAGGGGATGTGTTGGATAAAAAATTTGGACTTGATGAAAAAATTCGTTTTTTGGTAGTGCAACGATATCTTGCAAAAGACGACGAAAATGATTGGCGTCTTTTTGTTCCGCGCATTAATCCCGAAGCACTTCATTGGTTTCGTGCTGAAGAAGATCTTGCACGATTAGGTACTGCATTTGGATATTCTGGAAGAGAACTTCATTTTTGGCATGATCTTGATTGGGTGGGTGACTATTTCCCCGATGATGTTGGAACTGAGGTTTTGGTTAGTTTTGATTTAGTGGACACAGTAATGAGTTTGGTAAAGCAAAAGGAAATGATAAAGTATCTTTATCACCATCAAGAGGCGCTTTGGAATAAAATTTTTATTGAATATTTTTCTATTGAAGAACTTGAGTCGTACGCAAAAAAGAATTTATTGAGGGGTTATTTTGAATTATAAATATGGATTTCTTAATTGTCTTATTATCCGGAGTATTAATTGGGTGGCTTCTTGATTTTTTTTATAAGTTATTTGATAGAAAGAAAATTATTCTTCCTCGATTTATAAATGTGCAAATGTATGCATTAACGGGGATTTTTTGTTATTTTTTGTCTCTTGTTCATCCTTCATTTTTCTTCGTTCTTCCAGCAATTTTTGTTTTCACAACAGGAATAGAATTTCTTACAGGATACATATATTTAAACATTTTTGGTTCTATTCCTTGGGATTATTCACGGTATCGATATAATTTTAAAAAAATTGTTTGCTTAAATTTTTCTTTATGTTGGCTTTTAGTTGGTCTTATCTATTACTATTATATTTTGCCTATTTTATTAAATTTTTCTTTTTAATATGAAACTCATTGAATGTATAAAAAATGCTGAAAAAAACCATATTGCAATTGGGCATTTTAATATTGGTAATTTGGAACAATTAAAAGCAATTGCCCATGTGGGAATAAAATTAAATATTCCCATGATTATTGGTGTGTCCGAGGGTGAGCGAGATTATTTGGGAGTTGGTCACGTTGCTGATTTTGTAGCAAGTTACAACAAACTGCACGGAAAAGATGGTGGATTTCATTTGTATTTGAATGCAGATCACACACATTCATTAGAAAAAATTGAGGAAGCAGCAAAAGCAGGATTTGATGCAGTTCTGTTTGATGGGGGAAAACTTTCTATCGAAGAAAATATAAAAATGACCAAGGAAGCAATTAAAATTGCACGAGCAATAAATCCTGAGATTGTTGTTGAGGGGGAGCTTGGGTATATTGGATCATCATCAGAAATTCTTTCGAAAATTCCTGAGGGTACAGCAATAAAACCAGAGGATCTCACCTCAAAAGAACTTGCGGTGCGTTTTTTTTCTGAAACTGGAGTTGATTTACTTGCTCCTGCAGTTGGAAACATTCACGGAATGTATGCAAATATGAAGAATCCACATTTGGATATTGAGCGGATTAGGGATATAAAAGATGCGGTTCCAGCTTCTTTAGTGCTTCACGGTGGTTCGGGAATTCCTGATGAAGATTTTGTGCGTGCCATTGATGCGGGAATCTCAGTAATTCATATTTCCACAGAACTTCGGTATATATGGCGAAAAGAACTTGAAGATGTTTTACGAGAACATCCAATGGAAATTGCTCCATCAAAAATTATGCCAGAGGTTTTAAAGGCAATTGAGGATGTTGTTGAGGCGCGGGTTAAATTATTTTCAAAATTGGTATAAAAAATGTTTTGCAATAAATCAAGAATGTGTGCAACGTTCTTGATTTTTTATTTTGGGGTATAATGCAGACATGTCTAGAGTTGTAATTTTATATGGTCCTCCGGGATCTGGAAAAGGAACACAAGCAGAACTTCTTTCGAGGAAGTATGATTTTATTCATTTTGATTCTGGCCGCTATATTGAGGCCTTAGTGCACTCTGAGGCGGCAAAAAAAGATCCAATTCTCATGAGAGAAAAGAGGAATTTTGATACAGGAATTTTGTGCACCCCAGAGTGGGTTTTAAAAGTTACTCGAGATGAGGCAATTCGTGTAGCAAAATCAGGATTTAATTTGGTTTTTTCTGGAGCTCCCAGAACGCTTTTTGAAGCATTTGGAGATGGAAAAACAAAAGGACTTATTGAGAGTTTAGAAAAAGCATTTGGACGAGAAAATGTTAGTGTAATTTTATTTACCGCAGGAGACAATGTTTCAATATTTAGAAATAGTAATAGAAAAGTTTGTTCGGTGTGTGGACTTCCGTTGCTTGAGTCGGCAAAAACAAAACATTGCGGATTATGTGGTGGAGCAATGAGAACAAGGACGTTAGACAAAGTTGAGATTATTAAAGATAGATTGGTTCAATATAAAACACGCACATTCCCAATTATTAAGGAATTAAAAAAACGGGGATATGCGGTTAAAACAATAAAAGCGGAAAAACTTCCTTTTGAGATTTTTAAATCAGTTGAGCGCACACTAAAGCTTCGATAATGGATTCAATTCGACTAAAAAACGAACGTGATTTACAGTTTCTCCGTATATCGGGGAAAATTCTTTCGCGCACATTGCAGTTGCTTTCTCGTGAAGTAAAACCGGGAGTTCGTTTAAAATATCTCGATGACCTTGCGAAGGCGCACATAATTGAAGAAGGGGGACTACCAACATTTTTGGGTTATACACCCGAAGGACTTGATAAACCATATCCGGCTTCGATATGTGCATCAGTAAATGAAACGATTGTTCATGGAATTCCTGGAAGTTATGAGTTAAAAGAAGGAGACATTCTTTCTATTGATTTGGGTGTGACATTTAAGGGATATATTACCGATGGCGCAATTACAGTACCTGTAGGGAAAGTTTCAGCTGATGCACGACGACTCATTGATGCAACAAAGAAATCACTACAAAATGCCATTTATGAGTGTATTCCAGGAAACACATTAGGAGATATTGGATTTGCCATTGAATCGGTTGCAAAAAAAGAAGATGTTTTTGTAGTTGGAGGACTCACGGGTCATGGTGTGGGATTTGAACTTCATGAAGATCCAAGTGTCTTTAATAAGGGAAGAAAGGGGACGGGAATGAAGTTGGTGCCTGGGTTAGTGATCGCAATCGAACCGATGTTTGCACTTGGAAGTTCAATGGCGGTACTAAAAAAAGATGACAGCTTTGTTACAAAAGATAAAAGTTTAAGCGCACATTTTGAACACACTGTTGCAATAACCGAGAAGGGGTATGAGGTTTTAACTGCATAATAATATAACTATTTTTTGGAACCAGAATACCACGCCAGTCTATAGACTGGCGTGGTATCTTTTCATTCATTTCATATTCTAAGAAATAGTTTTATTATGATTTTTTGGGGAATAAAAAATCCCGCCGAAGCGGGAAAATTATTTTGTGATTGGAATTGCCTCAAAAAGATCAGCTCTAGCTCCCACCGAATTCATTTGGTAATTGGAATGCAAAAGAATAACCAAATCACCAACAGCGAATTTGTGCATTGAAGGAACAGAAAATGTTTTATGATCACTTGGTCGTTCTATAAGATACAATGATCTAGTTTTTCCAACTTTTCTGACAATGAATGGCTCAAATTTCCTGTTTATATAATTCATTGTGTCCTGTTTCACCCAGGCGCCATAGAACTCATCTTTTGGGAGTTTACTTTCTATTTCTTTATCCTCCATTACTTTTGAGTTTAAATATAGACCGCTTGCAAGAAGGATAAATACCCCAACAAGAGTTATGAGCGCGATTTTTGTATTACTTATTAACATCTTTTTTCCTATTAAATTGTTTAAGAATACACGTATTATACCACATAATATAAAAAAAATCAATATAGAAAAAACCATCATTTTATGAGGGTTTTTAAATAAATTGACTTATTTTTGATGCATTGTATTATTTGTGCAGCAACTAAAAAACGGAGGAAAGATGTCTCAGGGAAATAAGAAACTCGAAAAAGCGTTTAAGGTTTTAGTAAAGGCGCTTAAAAATATTCCCCAAGAACAACGGACACTTATGCTTGATAAAGCGCTTCAGGAGATTGGGGGTCAGCACATTCCAAATGATTTTTTACAGGACATATTACTGGGTGGGGCACTGGGTCCATATCGGTTTAAAATTACAGCTGAGTCGATAAAAGATCTAATTAAGCATCGCGCCGAAAAGTTTGTGTATCGAACGGTTAACAGTATTGCTGATATGGTTGTGCCATATGTTCATTCAGTAAATAAAAGACAAAAAACATCCAGTTTCGTTGGAGTGCTTGTGCCAGCAAAAAAGGGGGACGTAATTAAAGATTGTGCTTCAGTTCTTGAATTTTTTGCTTTCAATGCATATTGTTCTCCCCAAAACAATGAATGTAAGGTTTTCACAAAAGTAGGAAGAAAATATTTCGTTTTTAATTTTTTCCATCATGATTTTCATAATCCAGAAATGGATTTTAGTATTGAATCAAAAATGCCAGAAGGTCAAAATGTATATTTTCTTAAAATTGCAAAAAAAGAGCCAGCGTAATGCTGGCGTTTTTATTTTTTAAGTTTATGTGGGTTATGATTGGGGCATTTTTTATTTGAACATCGTTCGGGAATTGTTTTTGTTCCCTCCATCATAAGTGCGCCGCATTCAGGACAAATATTTCCTGTTGGTTTTGATTTAATAATAAGCTTGCAATCAGGATAGTTTGAACAACTATAAAACAAACCAAATCGTCCACGACGTTCCATTAATTCTCCCTTTTTACATTCTGGGCACTGAACGCCTGTTTTCTTTTTTGCTTCTTCCTCTTCACTTGTCTTTATAAATTTACATTTTGGATAATTTGCACAAGAAATAAATTTTCCAAATCTACCTTCACGTTCGACAAGCTTTCCCTTTCCACATTTTTGACAAATCTCTCCAGTTTCTTTTGGTCCCTCCATAATTGATCCATCAATTTTTCGTGCTCCTGCACAATCAGGAAATCGTTTACAACTTAAAAATTTTCCCGTTCGAGCCAACTTGATAATCATCGGACCACCACAGATTGGGCAGGTATATTGTGGGTCTGCATCGCCAAGATTGGTAATTTTTTCTATATGATCCTTATCTTTTACGTCTTTAGTAAATGGAGTATAGAAGTCTTTTAATATTTTTTCATATTCTTTTGTGCCGTTTGCAACGTCATCGAGTTCTTGTTCCATTTCAGCGGTGAACGAGTCACTTACATATTTAGGAAAATATGTTTCAAGGAAACTACTTACCACATCTCCCGTATCGGTTGGGTGTAACGTTTTATTTACCTTTTCAACGTAGTTGCGGTCTTCGAGTGTTTTGATAATTGATGCATATGTCGATGGACGTCCGATGTCTCGCTTTTCAAGTTCTTTCACGAGTCCCGCTTCGGTATATCGAGATGGTGGTTCTGTTGCTTTTTCTTCTGATTCAATTGATTTTAGTGTGAGTGGTTCTCCCTCTGGAATGTGTGGAAGTTCGTTTTCGTCTCCGCGGGCAGCAATATCAGCTGCGAGCCAGCCATCAAAGGTTGTTATTGCACCATTTGCAGAAAAATCAGGGATTGATAAATCTGCAATATTTGCAGAAATTTTCGTACGCAATAATTTTGCGTCACTCATTTGTGATGCAATGGTTCGCTCCCAAATCAAACGATATAACTTTAGTTGGTCTTCAGTTGTTCCTGCACGATGCTTTCGTATGTCAGTTGGTCGAATCGCTTCGTGTGCCTCCTGTGCGTTTTTGCTTTTTGTAGTGAATGCTCTTGGAAAGAGATAACCATCCCCATATATTTTTTCAATTTCTTTATAAATTACTGAAAGTGCGACCTGACTCAAGGTTACACTATCGGTGCGCATATATGTTATATGTCCCGCCTCATATAATTTTTGTGCAATTCCCATAGTACGTGAAGGAGAATATCCAAGTCGAGAACTTGCAGCTTGTTGAAGTGTTGATGTAGTAAATGGCGGTTTTGGTGTTCGTTTTGCTTCCGTCTTTTTAATTTTTACAACACTCCACGTACCAGAATTTGATGCTTCAAGTATTCGTTTAACTTCTTCTTCTGTTTTGGGTTCTTCCTCACAAACAAGGTGAAGTGGTGTTCCATTTTGTGTTTCAAAGTCACCAGAAATAATCCAATATAGTTCTGGAATAAAAGCACGAATTTCTCGTTCTCGTTCCATAATAATGCGAAGTGCAGGGGATTGGACTCGGCCGGCAGAAAGTCCATATCTAACTTTTTTCCAGATGAGTCCGCTCAAATCATACCCAACAATTCGATCAAGTACTCTTCGTGCTTCTTGTGCTCTTCGAAGATTTTCGTCAATTTTTCGTGGATGTTTTACTGCTTCCTGAACCGCTTGTTCAGTGATTTCATGAAAAACCACACGTTTTGGATTTTTAATTCCACACGCTTCTTTTATGTGCCACGCGATTGCTTCTCCTTCTCGATCGGGGTCGGTTGCAAGAAGTATCTCATCTGCTTTTTTTGCCAGCTTTTGTAGATCACTTACGATTTTTTCTTTTCCTTTTGAAATTTCGTAATGGGGGACAAACCCATGTTCTATATCAATTGCCTTCTTGTTGTTTTTTGGAAGGTCACGAATATGGCCCACGCTTGCGTGAACCTCATAAACACCTTTCAAATATTTTTCAATTGTCTTTGCTTTTGCAGGACTTTCAACAATCAGCAGTTTCATATAATGCTATTTTCAACTATATCACGGATTATTCATTCAAGGTAAACACACCACCAAGATCATTAATAATTCCATCAAGCGCTAGTATTGTTAATGCTTCTTGCACCTTGTGTGGTTCAAGATGAGCTATTTCTATAATTGTGTCAACTTGTAGTGGTTTCGATGATGTCCTTAATGTTTCAATAATGCGTTGAGATGTAGTGTCTCCCAATGCAGAAAATATTTCTTTTTGCTTTATTATTTCTATATTTAAATCTTCAAAAATATCTTCTGGTTTTGAAACAAGTCGTGCACCGTTTCTTAATAATGTATGAGAACCTTCATAATTTTTATTAGTAATTGGACCAGGAACAACAAACACATCTCTACCAGACTCGATTGCTATGCGCGCTGTTGCGATAGATCCAGATCGGATTGGGGCTTCAATAACAAGCGTTGCGTGCGAAATTCCTGCAACAATTCTGTTTCTTTCGAGAAATTGACTGGGATATGGTGGTGTTTTTTCTGGATATTCAGAAAAAACACATCCGTCGGACTCTATTATTTGTTTTGCGAGTCGTTCATGCTGTCTTGGATATATTGAATCAAGTCCATTAGCAAGTACGGCAACTGTTGTCCCGCGCGCTTCAAGCGCTCCTTCATGAGCAGCAGCATCAATTCCAAGTGCAAGACCGCTTACAATAATACATCCGCGATGAGCAAGTTCTCGCGCAAACATCCGCGCCTGCATAAGTCCTTCGCGCGTTGCTTTTCTTGTTCCCACTATAGATACTATTGTGCGATTCCATTGAATAGGTGATCCCAGCATATAGAGTAAAGAAGGTGGATTTTGTATTTCTTTGAGTAGTGGGGGAAAAGCAATATCTTTTTGTGAGATTGACTCAATCATGGTGAAAAAGTGTGTTACAATTTATTATAGAGTATAGATAGACGAGCGCACATTTATGGATTTCAAGAAGAAACTTAGTCTTGAACTTGGAATATCAGTAGTTCTTATCCTGGGACTTACGGGCGGGATTTTGTTTTTTGGTTCTCGACTTGGAGCAAGTGCAGAAGAAATGCGCCAAGTCCGTGCGGAACTTGCACTTCGTTCAAAGTCATTAAATGCGGTGGCAGCACTAAGATCAGAATATGATATGAAGGTAAAAGAACGTCTCAAGGCTCTTGTTGTTTTAGTTCCTGTGAAAGATCAACTTATTAACCTTACAAAAGATTTTCAAATTGTTTCTTCAAAGGATGGGCTTCAATCAACATTTACTTTCGTTGGGGAGTCTCCCGCAACTGATTTTGGTTTGGGAAAAGTAACATTTAGACTTTCTACTGAGGGAGACTTTGATAAACTTACAGGATTTATTACCACTCTTCAGAATTTTCACTATCTTTCTTCGTTTGACTCCTTCTCATTATTAAGAGGAAAAGAGAGTTCTGTATTAGGAACACACGGGTCGGTATTTTTTAGAAATCAATTAAATGGAGATCTTTCGAAATAATTAATCATATGAAATCTTTATCTCTAAAATCGATGTCTGGATCATTTGTACGACAAACAATGTTTTCGGTGCTTGCTATAGTATTGATTGTTATTTTGGGTTTTGTAGTTATTTACTCAACAACATTTATTATAGAGAGCTCAGAAAGTGCACTTAATATCTCTGTTGAACCTGCTCCACAACAACGGTTTGATATCCAGGGATATGAGAAGTTGCAACTTGTAAAACAAAAGAAATAAAAATACTTCGCTAAAACGGGGTGTTTTTTTGAAGTGTCTTGAAAAAATATGTATAAATGATATCATATTCCAGTGTTACATTGGGCGTGTAGTTCAGTGGTAGAACGCTGTCCTGATAAGACAGAGGTCAAAGGTCCGATTCCTTTCACGCCCACACTAGTCACTAAATCCTAGTCGCTAGTTGCTACATTTGGGCCCGTAGCTTAGCTGGTAGAGCGCCTCATTTGCAATGAGGAGGTCACCGGTTCAAATCCGGTCGGGTCCACATAAAAATCGCCCCTAAGGCGATTTTTATATTTGTGAGGACATATTTTTTCAAAATCTCATCACATGGGAAGGGAATGTGTATAAAATACCTATTGTGCATTCTCTATACCGACATGTAAATCTTTCTTATAAAACAAAACATGGTACTATGGTTGATATGAAGAACGTAACTATTTATTCGACCCCTTCATGTGTTTATTGCAAAATGGCAAAAGCATATTTTGATGAAAAAGGAGTTAAGTATTCGGATAAGGATGTAATGGTAGACATGGCCGCACGACAAGAGATGATACAGAAATCGGGACAACTTGGAGTTCCTGTAATAGATATTGAAGGAAAGATAATTGTGGGGTTTGATAAGGGAGCAATTAAGGATCTTTTAGGAATCTAAAAGTATAATTTTATCTATTTTTATTTTTCGGACACAGAATATCCGCCTACTGGCGGATTTCTTTTCCCTCGGCAATCCTCGTTGCCTGCGGGATATTCCTCAAAATAAAAATAGATAAATCACAAGATGTTCAAGTGCCTAAAAAAATGTATACTTCCTATATGAAAAAGATTCATCGGTTTATTGGGGACTTTGATCTTAATTCTGATGTACTTGTTATAACTGATAAGGAGCGAATAAATCATATGCGCAATGTATTGAAGTTATTTGAGGGGGAGCGCGTTTGTTTATGTGATGGAAATGGAAATGAAGCAGATGCTCGTATTAAATTATATAAAAAAGATTCTGTTGAGATACAAATTATTTCGCGGTACTGCAACATTGTCGAATCGAAAAATGAGGT
>Ga0265297_10006486_pt1 | contig 16945 bp, 18 predicted proteins | sample Munlanlwell13791_FD_192502 | JGI IMG/M metagenome (GOLD analysis project Ga0265297, IMG submission 192502) | Leachate microbial communities from a municipal landfill in Southern Ontario, Canada - Leachate well 137-91 | ecosystem: Engineered > Solid waste > Landfill > Unclassified | place...
GGGTAAGGTTGTCCGATCCGGGCCATCCGGATGTGTGCGCGGTATATTCATATTACGGGATATTTGCCCCTGGCCGCCTTGCCGAGTTAGCCCCCTCCTGCACAAAAGCCTCGATCGGGTGCACCGAATGCAAGAAAAAGCTTGCTTCGATCATCGTCGAGAAGTTGCGCCCTTTTCAGGATAAACGCGAAATGCTGCTGGCGGATAAGCAAAAGATACTCGATATTCTCGCGGATGGTGCCGGGCGGGCCCGTGCCGTTGCGCAGGAGACCCTGCATGATGTTCGGACAGCGATGAAGATATGAGCTATAAAATAAAATTACAGTTATTCGAAGGGCCGCTCGATCTGTTGTTATACCTGGTCAAGAAAGACCATGTTAATATTTACGATATTCCTATTGCCCAGGTTACGCAGCAGTATATGGATTATCTGGAACTCATGAAGATCCTCGATCTGAACATAGCGGGTGAATTCCTGGTTATGGCCGCTACACTTATACAGATCAAATCGAAAATGCTTTTGCCTGTGCCCGAGGCGGAGCAGCCGCAGGAAGAAGAAGATCCCCGGTCGGAGCTGATCAAGCAGCTTCTGGAATATGAGCGTTTTAAACAGATCGCGCAGGAATTGCGCCAGAAGGAAACAAGCCAGCAGGATATATTCAAGCGGCCGCGTGTTTTAGAGCGTGATATCCCGGAGGGGCCGCCCACGGCGCAGTATTTCGAGTCGAGCATATTCGATCTTATCTCTGCATTTTCCCGCGCGCTCCAGGATACGCCCAAGGACCTGTTTTACAGTGTCATAAAGGATGAATTTACTGTTGAGGAGAAGGTCCATGCTATTCTCCATGACCTGCTTTTGAAGCCTTCCATCGAGCTTTCGGAATTGTTCGCAGAGGCGCGCCATAAGGTTGAGATCATCGTGACGTTCCTGGCAGTGCTTGAGCTGGTCCGCATGAAAGAGATCATCTGCCGTCAGAAAGAACCGTTCGGATCGGTTGAGGTGATCCGTAATATCGAAAATATAATTCCCTATGAACCTACCTCAGAATCAGAAGATACCGCCGGGGATGATCAATCCTCTGCGGCAGGAACAGGAAACTGACGAGGATAAAGTATTAAATTTGTCCCTCAGGCCGGTCAAGCTTTCCGAGTTTATCGGCCAGACGGATATTATTGCCAATCTCAAGGTCTGCATCACTGCCGCGCGCCAGCGCAAAGAGCCTCTTGAACACGTGCTTTTTTCAGGGCCTCCAGGATTGGGAAAGACCTGCCTGTCTCATATTATTGCCCATGAAATGCATGCTAAGGTTACCGTGACCTCCGGGCCGGCGATCGAACGTGCGGGAGATTTGATCGGCATCCTGACGAACCTGGAAAAGGGCGATATTCTTTTTATAGATGAGATACACCGGCTTTCAAAGGTCGTCGAAGAGTTCCTGTATCCGGCGATGGAAAATTTCGAGATAGATTTTATTATCGATAAAGGGCCGTACGCCAAGACTATCAAATTCCATCTGAAGCCTTTTACCCTTATCGGCGCAACTACCCGTTCGGGGCTGCTCACCTCTCCGCTGCGGTCGAGGTTCGGTATTTTCTATCATCTTGATTTTTACAGCGTTGAAGATCTGGCGTCTGTTGTTGCCCGTTCGGCCAAGCTTCTGGGTATGGATATCGATCAGGACGGCTGCCTTGAGATAGGTCGAAGGGCGCGAGGAACTCCGAGAATAGCCAACCGGCTCCTGCGAAGGGTCCGTGACCATGCGCAGGTGGCAGGGGTGGTTAAAGTCGACGGGCCGTTCAGTTCTAGGGCTCTTGACGACCTTGGCACTGACCGGCTCGGCCTGGATGAGCTTGACCGTAAGGTGTTGAAACTTATAATAGAATCGTTCGATGGAGGGCCGGTGGGCGTTGAATCTCTTGCTGCAAGCCTGAATGAAGAAGTTGACACTCTCGTCGATACGGTCGAGCCGTATCTGCTCAAGGCCGGGTATATCAAGCGCACTGCCCGGGGGAGATTGGCATCAAAGCTAGCCTATAGCCATCTTGGCCTTAAGCCTAAGGAAAAACAAGGCCGGTTATTTGAATGATACGGGGTTTTTTTATGCACGACGCAGGTAAGGTTCTTATGTTAATCGGGGTTGTTCTGGTTTTTCTGGGCGCATTCGTGACGTTTGTTCATAAAGTACCGTATTTAGGGAAGCTCCCCGGAGATCTGCTGATCCAAAAAAAGAATTTTACCCTGTATTTTCCGTTTGCCACTTCGATCGTGGTCAGCATAATCCTGTCTTTTTTCTTTTGGCTATGGTCCCGCCGGTGACCCGTAAAACAATCCTTGTCGTTTTTTTGATCGTTGGCGTATGTTTATCGCTGACGCCTTTTGGCTTTGCCCGGGACCTTAACACAATACGCGTGGCGGTTTTGCGTGACGCAGTGATGGCGAGGCTGTCGATCGACGGGTTCTACCGGATAGAGGATGTTCCGGCTCATAAAATCCTTTCAACCGGAAAAAATTTGAGGGGCGCGGCCACGGCTTTTAAGTATGCGGTTGCTATAGGCGGCAGGCGTTATACTCAAAAGGAGCTGTTCCTTAATATAGACGATCCCGGCGCGTTGCAGGTGAACGGCCGCAGGTATCACGGCAGCCTCGCGATAACGCGCATCCGGAATGCCATGACGCTTATTAATTATGTGGATCTGGAGGATTATATTAAAGGGATCGCGGTCAGGGAAATCTCTCATTACTGGCCGGCCGAAGCGCTGAAAGCGCAGGCGATCGTGTTTCGCACTTATGCGTTGTATTCCATGAAACAGAATGCGTCGCGTGATTTCGACGTGACCAGCGATGTTTACTCGCAGGTATACGGAGGTACCTCTGCGCAGCGCTATCGTATCACAGATGTTATCGATGAAACCGCCGGCGACGTGCTGACGTATCAGGGTAAGATCTTCCCGGCGTTCTATCATTCGACCTGCGGAGGCAATACCGAGGATGCGAAAGCTTTGTGGGATGTCGATCTGCCCGTGCTCAAGGGAGTCGCATGCGGGTATTGCGCGGGCTCGCCGCATTATTCCTGGAAGGCGGCGATACCGTTGGCGGCTTTGGCCGCAAAGCTGCGGAAAGCAGGCGTGAAGGTCCCAAGCGTGAGGAGGATCGAGATCTCGGATATTGATCCCTCGGGGCGCGTTACCGATATCGAGATCTCGGGGCCGGACGAAGAGCGTATTAAAGTTTCTGCCAAGGATTTCAGGAATATTATGGGGCCTGATTTAGTTAAAAGCGCCAGATTTACCCTTGCGATGCGCGGCAATGCGATCGAGTTGTCGGGGACAGGGTGGGGCCACGGCGTCGGGTTGTGCCAGTGGGGCGCGTATTTTATGGCAAAGGCTGGTTATTCTGCTGCCGAAATACTCGGTTTTTATTATCCCGGATCGAAGGTTATGAATATACACACACAGAAAGTGTATTGATGAAACTGTCCGATTTTGATTATGATCTGCCGAAAGAACTGATCGCCCAGCATCCGTTAAAAGACCGTGATAGCTGCCGGCTTCTGGTCGTTAACCGGAAGCAGGGCACGATCGAACACCGCGTATTTCGCGATATCTCCGCTTATTTATGCCCGGGAGATCTTCTTGTATTGAATAATACAAAGGTGCGAACCTGCCGGCTGCGGGGAATTCGTAAAACAGGCGGCAAGGTAGAGGTGTTCCTTCTGCGCCGTAAAGAGGGGCTGTGTTTTGATGTTATGCTTAAACCCGGCCGCCTCAAGCCGGGAGAGCGTGTAGGTTTTAAGGATCCCTCTGTCAGCGCTGCTCTGACGGGGGTCAACGAGGTTACTTTTGAAGCCCCGTCCGTTGAAGCGGTATACGCGCAGGGAGAGATCCCGTTGCCTCCCTATATTAAACGGCTGCCCGAGGCTTCCGATGAGGTGTATTATCAAACAGTATACGCTGAGTTTGACGGCTCGGTTGCATCTCCTACGGCGGGATTGCATTTTACGCCTTTGCTCCTTGAAAGGATCAAGGAGCAGGGCGTGGAACTGGCATATGTCACTTTGCATGTGGGGTTGGGAACGTTTAAGTCCGTGACCTCTGACGATATCCGCCAGCATATTATGGGAGAAGAGTTTTTTACGGTGCCGGAACGGACGCAGGAGGCTTTGGCACGGACGCGAGCGCAGGCTGCGGGCAGAATCATAGCCGTTGGAACGACGACGTGCCGGTCCCTGGAGAGCTATGCTTCGGGAAAGGCGAGCGGTTTTACGGATCTCTTTATGTATCCGGGATATTGTTTTAATTTTGTAGACGGGCTTTTAACGAACTTTCATCTGCCTCGTACGACTTTATTTATGCTGGTGTGCGCATTCGCGGGCACGCCCTTGGCCCGGCAGGCATATGAAGAAGCGATCAGGGAGAAGTACAGGTTTTACAGCTATGGCGATGCGATGTTTATCATATGATAAAAATCGTTGACGTCTATAAGAGGCTATGATACTATACGCCCGAATATCCAATTATGGTGGTTAATCTTGATAAATTATACAAATAGCCGTCTCACCCGTCTGTTCCCCGGTGTATCTACCATTGCCAGTTCTTTTGTTTTTTTTATCAGTGTATCGGTCCTTGTAGGGTGGTCGCTGGATATTCTTGTGCTTAAAAGCGTATGGTCGGATCTGTCGCCCATGACGCCGAATACGGCTGTATGTTTTATTTTAATGTCAGTTGCTTTGGTATGCTTTCCCTATAACGCTCCCAGGATTGTGTTTGTGCGTGTTTCCTGCGCCTGGATAGTCATGGCTCTGGGAGTGCTGACCCTTATCGAGCATATTACAGGCGTTGCTCTGGGTATCGATATGATTCTGTTCCCTGAAGCCGTTAAAGCCTATGCGATGGCATTTCCCGGCCGGATGTCCCCGCCTTCGGCGTTGAACTTTGTGGTCGCAGGGCTGGCGGTGATATTACTAGGATTTCGCAGTCGTCTGAGCCGCAGTATTGCAGAATCATTGCTTTTTTTCATCGGGATGATAGGGCTTTTGACGATCATAGGGTATGTTTTTTCCACCCCGGACTTGTACAGCTTTAAGCCTTTTAAGCCCATGGCGCTGCATACGGCGGCCAGTTTCATGCTGGTGTGCATGGCTGCATTTTTTTCGAGGCTTGATTGCGACCTGATGTCTGTTTTGACCAGCGATACAGAGGGCGGAATGATGGCTAGGCGGATGCTGCTTGTTGTTATCGGCGTCCCTTTTTTGCTCGGATGGCTGGTGTTGACCGGAGAAAGGCTTAATTTTTATAATCCCGCGCTGGGCGTATCGGTGTTGACTATACTGACGATCGTAGTTTTTACGTTCTTTATATGGGAGAATGCGCGGTCTCTCCACATTATCGATCTTAAACGGATGAAAATCGAAGATGCTTTGCGTGAGAATGAGGATAAATACAGGGTGATCTTCGAAACAACAGGTACCGCTACCGCTATATTTGAGGAGAACAGGGTAATATCTTTGGCAAATACCGAATTCGAAAAACTATCCGGGTTTCAGAAGCGCGATATCGAAGGCAAGATGGACTATATACATTTCGTTGCAAATAAAGATGACGCGGCGCGCATGCGGGAATATCACTGCCTGCGGCGGATGGATCCGGGTCTGGCTCCGCGCAATTATGAGTTTAAATTCATGGACCGGTCGGGGTATGTCAAAGATATGTTTATGACGATCGCCATGATCCCTAATACCGGGCGCAGCATAGCGTCGCTTCAGGATATCACCGAGCGCAAGCGCGTTGAACAGATGAAAAGCGATTTTGTTTCGCTTGTTTCTCATCAGCTGAAAACCCCGGTCGCCCAGTTCAAAGGATATATTTATAATATGCTTTCCGGATTGACCGGAGAGCTTACCCCGAAGTCCAGGGAATATCTCGAGGATATGCAGTTGATCGCCAATAAGAATTACCGGCTTCTGTCGGATCTTTTAAATGTTTCGCGTATCGAGCGGGGTGTTATATCGGTCGATATCCGGCCGGTCGCGTTAAAAGAGATCGTAGATGAAGCAGTGGCGCCGTATTATGACCAGATCAAGGCAAAGGGGCTGGATATACAGATCGACGGGCTTGAACAGGAGATCATTGTCCTTGCAGACAAAGAAAAGTTGATCGAGGCGCTGGGCAATACCGTTCATAATGCTTTGAAATTCACCGACGTGGGGTCTATTTCCGTGCGGGTATCGTGTAAAGAATCGTTTGCCGTAATTGCCGTGATCGATACTGGCAACGGGATCTCTCCGGACCGGTTGGACCGGATGTTCAGCCGGGATATGGCGTTGGACGGCGCTCCGATCTCCGGAGGAGGGGCAGGTCTGGGTCTGTATATCGCCAAGCAGTTTCTGCGGCTTCAAAACGGCGATATATCAGTGCAGTCAATGCCGAATAAGGGGAGTAGTTTTATTTTTACGATTCCGATGGCGCAGAGCTGACCGGAATAATGAGGCACATCAATCAAGGAGGGAGTATGGCCGGTAAAGGGACGATCCTTATTATTGAAGATGAACCCGGGTTTCGCAAGATCTATAAAGATTTCCTTGAAAGCGAAGGGTATATAGTACAGGAAGCTGACGACGGGCAGAAAGGTTTGCAGATGATTAAATCGGCTAAGCCCGATCTGGTTCTTTTGGATATTGTGCTGCCTCAGATAAGCGGGTTCGATGTTTTGAAGACTATCCGCTCGGACGCAGCTACCAAGGACCTGCCAGTTATTATATTCTCGGTGCTCGGCGAACGGGATACGGTCAAGAAAGGGCTGGAACTGGGCGCTAACGATTTTGCCGTAAAAGGGTTTTATTCTCCGGGAGAAATGCTCAGCAAGGTTCGCGGCCTTTTATTCAAGGCGGATATGCGCAAGCATATGGTTACCTATAAATTGCAGATCAGCGAGGGAAGGGCTGATGCCGCCCGACTGCAGCAGGATATGGGTATGGTCAATCTTTTTGAATGTCCGCACTGCAAAGGAGTTGTTCTTTTGGACCTGATCCCTGATTTTTCGCGTACGGACGGCCACTGGTTCTTCAGCCATTTTGTTTGTGCGACGTGCAACAGGTCGTTCTAGATATGCAGGATTTGTGCGGGGTAAGTGCTGAGTAGTTTTTTATACCGTGGTTTCATTGTAAGCCCGGCGCTGGCCCTCAATGCCCGTGATACCAGTATTTTGATCTGTCTCCGGGCAAAATCCAAACTTCCGCTTGACTGAACGATAGCGCGGACTTTTTCCAGGTCGCGCCGGCTGATGTTCGATTTATCGAAGATTTGTTGCATTATTTTGCGGTTACGCGGTGTTGTTTTCTGGAAGGCATGCCATATAAGTACGGTTTTTTTGGATTCTTTGATGTCGGTCATCTCGGATTTTCCAGTTTGCGTTTCGGTTGCGAACATGTCGAGGATGTCGTCATTGATCTGGAACGCCCTTCCCACGTTGATCCCGTATTCTATAAGACTTTCGATTTGAGCGGGCGATGCTCCCGCCAGCAGCGCCCCGACCGTTAAAGGGGAGCAGAACGTATAATAGGCGGTTTTCAGGTCATATATTTTATATATCTCTTTCATGGCGATCTTGTCGATCGGTTTTGCTCCTGCCAGCATTTCGATGAATTCCCCGCTTCCCGTGAAGATAGCCGCTTCGACGAATTTTTTAAGCGCTGCTTCTTTATATGCCGGGTTCTCCCGGATCTCCAGAAAGGCGTCGATCGCCATGGCGTAAATGACATCGGCTATCACTATACCTAAGTCGCTGCCGTTGAATTTCAGGTTGTGATAGGCGGACAGATGGCTGTCGAGCATGGTATGCATCGCGGGTTTGCCCCGGCGCAGTGCGGACCGGTCTATGATATCGTCGTGGATCAGCATGAAGTTGTGGAGCAGTTCAAGCGCGAGCGCGCTGGTGTAAAGGCCGGGTTTCGGGGTTTTGGCATAACCCAGATAGCTTAAGACAAAGAGGGTGGAGCGGACGCGTTTGCCCTGGCGGCTGATGTATTCTTTAATATGGTTAGACAGTACGGGTGAGATCTTTTTAAGCGTATATATCGCATCTATCTGGCTTACATAACGCACGAGCGTCCGGTCGATTTTATTTTTTATTTCGTTGAGCATGTTTTTATGCTACCATATAGCGTCGGTAAAAACAACTAAAAACAATTATGCATTATTATACTCTTATACATCAGGATACGCATAGCAAAGCCCGGTTGGGGAAATTGTCGACCGCAAGCGGCGATATCGATACTCCGGCGTTCATGCCGGTAGGGACCCAGGCAACGGTCAAAACTCTTTCACCTGCAGATCTTAATGATTGCGGGGCTCAGGTCATGTTGTCCAACGCGTATCATTTGTTCCTGCGCCCGGGGCTTGAGATCATAAAGAAAGCAGGAGGTCTTCATAATTTCATGGGCTGGCGCAAGCCGATCCTGACCGATTCGGGAGGATATCAGATCTTCAGCCTGGCCATGCTGCGCAAAGTTACGGCGCGCGGCGTAGATTTTCAGTCGCATTTGGACGGTTTCAGGCATTTTCTGACGCCTGAAGACGTGTGCGCCATTCAGCGGGACCTCGGGTCTGATATTGTCATGCCGCTTGACGAATGCGTCCATTACCCTTGTGAAAAAGATTACGCGGCGATCGCTATGGACCGGACCATTAACTGGGCCCAGCGGTCGATCGAGGCGAGCCGCGAGATCCGCAAGCATTCCGGAAAACGCCAGTTGTTGTTTGGCATTGTTCAGGGCGCTACGTATGAGGATCTTCGCATCGAGTGCGCCCAGCGGATGGCCGGCATGGATTTTGACGGGTTCGCTATCGGCGGCCTTTCGGTCGGCGAGCCAAAGGATCTTATGTATTCTATGGCAGCGTTCTCGATCGCGCACATCCCCGCGGATAAGGCGCGGTATTTAATGGGCGTCGGCCTGCCTGAGGATCTTATTGAGGCTGTCGATCGCGGGGTCGACATGTTCGATTGCGTCGCGCCCACGCGTTACGGCCGCAACGGTACCGCGTTCACGTCTACAGGCAAGATGATAGTCCGTAACGCATCATACGCCCGGGATTTCGGCCCCCTGGATAACGCGTGTTCATGTTATACATGTAAAAATTTCACCAGGGCCTATCTGAGGCATTTGTTCAATGCGGAAGAACTATTGGGGCACAGGCTTGTATCTTTGCATAATATCCATTTTTATCTGGAGATCATGCGGAATTTGCGCAAGGCTATAGCGCAGGACAGGTTCAGCGAATTTAAGAAAGAGTTCTTTGCCTTGTATCAAAGCGGGGGTGCAGCGCATGAGAATTGATATTGTTTCTATATTTCCCGGGATGTTCGCTCCTGTCCTGAATGAGTCTATGATCAGGAGGGCGCAGGAAAAAGGCAAGCTCACGCTTGTTATTCATGATCTCCGGGATTATACGACGGATAAGCATTCAAAGGTCGATGACCGGCCGTTCGGCGGAGGATCCGGCATGGTCATGATGGCTGATCCTATCTTCCGGGCGGTAGAGGATATCAAGAAGCGCACGAAACAAAAAAATACGAAGGTGATTTTGCTTTGCCCGCAGGGTAAGACTCTTACCCAGGCGCATGCGAAGAAATTATCACGCGTCAGGCGCCTTATTTTGATCTGCGGCCATTATGAAGGAGTGGATGAACGTGTGCGCCGGCATCTGGTGGATGAAGAGGTGTCCATCGGGGATTATGTGCTGACCGGGGGCGAACTGCCGGCAATGGTCCTGGTCGATTCCGTGGTGAGGTTATTGCCCGGGGTGCTCGGAGATAAAAATTCCTTGAATTTTGAGTCATTTGAAGGTAATCTATTAGAATACCCGCAATACACCCGGCCTGCGGATTACAAAGGGTTGAAGGTTCCTGATGTTCTTGTCTGTGGAGACCATACGAAGATCGAGTCATGGCGCAGGCAGCAGGCGCTTGCCAGAACAACAGAGCGCAGGCCTGATTTACTAAAAAGGAGATGATGAAATGGATAAGATCAAACTTATTGAACAGGAATACACAAAAAAAGAATATCCGAAGTTCGGCGTCGGCGATACGGTCAAGGTCATGACCAAGATCCCCGAAGGGGATAAGGTGCGCTTGCATCCGTTCGAGGGCATTGTTATTTCGGTAAAGGGAAAAGGCACGAACTCTAATTTCACGGTGCGCAAGGTTTCTTCCGGTGAAGGCGTCGAGCGCGTGTTCGTTCTTTATTCGCCCAATATCGAGCGCATTGAGGTGATCAAGCGGGGAAAGGTCCAGCGGGCCAAGCTTTATTATTTGAGGCAGCGGATCGGTAAGAGCGCTACAAAGATCGCCGCTGCGGATAAAGAAGCGCCGACGGCATAAGATCAATACCATGCGCGGTATGATGTACTATGAGCGCATAAACAAAAAGGCCGGCAAAGAATTTATTATCGGTGTTGATGAAGCAGGCAGGGGTCCGCTTGCCGGCCCGGTGGTCGCCGCTGCGGTTTGCCTTCATAACAGGGCGTTCCATAGTCGTATCGATGATTCGAAACGCTTAAGCGCCTCCCAGCGTAATGCGGCTTATCATGAGATCGTCTTGAATTCTTATTTCGGTATCGGGATCGTCAACGAAACGGTCATCGATCGCGTCAACATCCTTGTTGCAACGCAGCGCGCAATGGAACAGGCTATCGCAAAGGTGATCGAGCGGTATCCGGCCGTCCGTTCCGATGCGGTTCACGTGCTGATTGACGGCCCTGTCGCGCTTAATATAGGATTCCCAGCCACCCGTATCATCAAGGGCGATCAGAAATCCATGAGTATTGCAGCTGCCTCGATCCTGGCAAAGGTCACCCGCGACCGTATCATGGATATCTACGATAGAATATTTCCCGTTTATGGTTTTACGCAGCACAAGGGGTATCCGACGCTCAAGCATCGCATGGCGATTAAACGGTTCGGAAAGTCCCGTATTCACCGGATGAGCTTCTGCAGTGTCAAAGACAAACCTTTATCTGGGTAAAGAAGGGGAAGACCTGGCGCTGGATTTTCTGTCCGCCCACGGGTATCGTATCATTTCCCGGAATTTTAGGACACGGTTCGGCGAAATAGATATTATTGCCGCCGACGGCCAGACCATTTGCTTTATCGAGGTAAAGACGCGCCGGCAGTTGCGCTTTGGCTCTCCTGAAGAATCGGTCCAGCGCCGTAAACAGCGCCATATGGCCAAGGCCGCAATATATTTTTTGAAGAATAACCGTCTGCTGGATTCTCCGTCGCGGTTCGATGTTGTCTCTGTCGAGCCCACGGATGCAAAGCCGCGGATATCTTTGATACAAGGCGCGTTCGTGCTTGACGAGAACGATGAGGTAAGCGATGTATAAGGATAACATTTTATTGCGGTATCTGGATGATCTGGCCGCAAAGCTTCCCGCGCCAGGCGGCGGCTCGGCCAGCGCTATGGCAGCTGCTCTCGGCGCGGCTTTGTTGAGCATGGTAATAAATTTTACTCTTGGCAAACCGAAATACGCCGAGTATGAAAAAGAACTGGCGCGCATGTTGCAGGATTCCGAGCGCCTGCGTGCGGCATTCCTCAGGCTTGTTGACGAAGATGTCGCTGCTTATTCCGGCAAAGATCCGCAGCGGTCTCTCGATGTCCCGCTGGAGATATGCCGTCTTTGTCATGAGGCGGCCGGTTTGTGCCCGCCGTTGTGCCGGAAAGGCAATGTGAACCTGGCCAGCGATGTGGCGGTAGCGATCGAATTGATCGAGGCCGCGTTCGCCGGCGCATACTGTAACGTAGATATTAATCTTAAAATGCTCAAAGACAACGCGCGTACTCAGGCCCTGCGGCAGGAACTGGATGGCTATCAGAGAACGATCTATAGCATCCGCCATGATACGGAGGTGTCCATTGGCAAAATTGTTAGAGGGTAAGCTGATAGCGGATCAGATCAAGAGTATATTGAAATCAAAAGTCCTGTCATCATCCAAGCGCCTGAAGCTATCAAGCATCCAGGTCGGTTTGAATCCGGCAGCGGACGTTTATATCAAGTCTCAGAAGAAAAATGCCGAATTGTTAGGCATAGAATACGATGCGCATACGCTCGACAAAGAGACAAGCGAAGAGAAGCTGGTCGAGTACATCCGGGAATTGAATAACGATGCGTCGGTATCGGGAATTATCGTCCAGATGCCGCTGCCGCTCCATATGGATTACAAAAAGATCAGCCAGTATCTGGCTCCGGAAAAAGATGTCGAGGGGATGCATCCTGTCAATATGGGCAAGATCGTATTCGGCAAGGCTAAGATATTGCCGTGTACGGCAGCCGCGGTTATGGAGTTGTTGAATTCTATCGGGTTTAGTTATTCCGGAAAAGAAGCGGTGATTGTAGGTCATAGCGAGATCGTAGGAAAACCTTTGGCGCTTACGCTGCTTGATAAGCTTGCCACGGTCACGGTATGCCATATCGGCACTTCAAAAGCCGGTAAGCTCGAAGAGCATGTGCGCAGGGCGGATATTCTTATCGTTGCTGTCGGTAAAGCCGGCCTTATCAAGGGCGATTGGGTCAAGGAAGGCGCGATCGTCATTGATGTCGGCATCAACCGCGTCGCAGACAAGATAGTCGGAGATGTTGAATTCGAAGCTGCGGAGAAACGCGCTGCATGGATCACGCCGGTTCCGGGCGGGGTCGGGCCGCTGACAGTCGTTATGCTTATGCGCAATCTTGTGGAATCGTCCCGGGCATAGTTTGCATCTCTCCGAATCTCCATCTTATATTCCGTAATTCCGGGGACACATTACTTAATTATAATATGAATTACCCCCTGTGAGGGATGTGTCAGTCGCTCGGACAATGAAGCCCTTCGGGCTTCATAACTCGTTTTATGACACAGCCCTTACAGGGGTAGTTCTCGATTTAATATGTAATCTGTGCCTGGGATGTTGTCAGTCGCTCGGACAATGAAGCCCTTCGGGCTTCATAACTCGCTTTATGACACAGCCCTTATAGGGGTAGCCCTCGATTTGATATGTTATCTGTGCCTGGGATGTTGTCAGTCGCTCGGACAATGAAGCCCTTCGGGCTTCATAACTCGCTTTATGACACATCCCTCACAGGGGTAGCCCTCGATTTGATATGTTATCTGTGCCTGGGATGTTGTCAGTCGCTCGGACAATGAAGCCCTTCGGGGCTTCATAACTCGCTTTATGACACAGCCCTTACAGGGGTAGTTCTCAATTGAATTAAGTAATGTGTCCCCGGAATATAACAGAATACTAAATTATGAATAATACTTTGTCGCAAATGTGTCCGCACTTCGGGGTTTGCGGGGGGTGCCAGCAGCAGGATAAGCCGTATTCCGAGCAGCTCGCGTATAAGCAGACCTACCTTGCTAATCTTTTGGCGCAATTCCATCCCGGGGAAGTTCAACCTATTGTGCCGTCGCCGCAAGTTTGGCACTTCCGTAATAAGATGGAATTCGCGGTGTCGGGCACTGTCGAACAGCCGCATGTGGGGTTGCGGCCGCAGCAGAAGTTCAGTACGGTGATCGATATATCGGAATGCCGGATATTCTATCCTCAGGTGGGCGTGCTGCTGCAGATGGTGCGGGAATGGATCGCGGAATGCGGTATTGAGCCCTACGATCTCAGGCGGCAAACAGGCCAGCTGCGGTATATCAGCATGCGCCACGGTAAGGTGTACGATGAGGTCATGGTTATTCTGGTTGTTGCCCTGGACCGGGAGCAGTTCATGCAGAAACAGGATGCGTTTGCCCGGATCGTTAAACGGCTGTCGTCTCTGGCGCAGGTAGCCTCCGTATATGCGTGTTTGAACAGCGGCGCCAGCGATGAGGCTCTGGGAGGAGAACTGGTGCTTTTGCATGGAAAAGAGTTTATCCGGGAACGGATCAACGGCATCGATTATCAGATCAGCCCCAAGAGCTTCTTTCAGACAAATTCCTATTGCTGCAATCAGCTCTACGATATCATCAGCGTGCAGGCGGCAGCAGGCGGCCGTGAGGTTCTGGATCTTTTTTGCGGCTGCGGCGGGATCAGCCTCCAGGTTTGCCGCAAGGCCTCGAAGGTGACCGGCATCGATATCGTTGCGCAGAATATCAGCGATGCCGGGGATAATTGCCGCATGAACGCGGTTTCGAACGCTTTTTTTATTTGTATGGATGCGCAGCAGTTTCTGGCTGAGGCGTCCGCGTCGGGTATACTGAGGGGGTATTCCACTCTTATAGTTGATCCGCCGCGGCAGGGGCTGACGAAAAAAGACAGGAAATTCATAGTTGACAGCGGTATCGAACACATGGTGTATGTGTCGTGCAATCCCTGGAACCTGGTTCAGGACCTGAAGACGCTGTTGCCTTCATACTCTGTGCGATCGGTGCAGGCGGTTGATATGTTCCCCCATACCCCGCATATGGAAGCTGTCGTGCGGCTTTCAAGGCAATAAGATTTTGACAAAGGGGTGTTTTTTTAGTATAGTGAAGCTCAACCTTTATAACTACGCTAAGGCGGTCTCACATGAGCTTTAAAGACAAGATTCGTTCAAGCGCGTTTGTAGTAACATCCGAGATCGGCCCGCCTAAAGGCATAGAAACCAGGAAGCTCCTTGAAGACGCGGATTTGATCAAAGGCAGGGTCGATGCCATTAATGTTACGGATCTTCAGAGTTCTGTGATGCGATTAGGCTCTCTGGCAGTATGCTCTTTATTAAAACAACGCGGATTTGATCCCGTGTTCCAGGTAACCTGCCGCGATCGCAACCGTCTTGCATTGCAGTCCGATATTCTTTCGGCAGCAGCGCTCGGTGTCGAGAATCTTTTGATATTGACCGGGGATTATCCGACTCTGGGCGATCATCCTGAAGCCAAGCCTGTATTCGATCTTGATTCGGTGCAGCTTTTGCAGGTCGTCCGGAAATTGCAGGCCGGGCTTGATATGAAAGATAATAAATTAACCGGAGCTGCCCCCAGGTTCTGTGCCGGCGCGGTCGTTAATCCCGGCGCCGAGCCCCTTGAACCGCAGATAATGAAGATGGAAAAGAAGATAGAAGCCGGCGCTGAGTTCTTTCAGACGCAGGCGATCTATGACGTGAAGACATTCGAGACTTTTTTGTCGAAAACAAAACATCTCAATGTCCCGATCCTGGCAGGTATTGTTTTGTTGAAATCCGCAGCCATGGCTAGATTTATGAATAAGAACGTCGCCGGAGTATTTGTTCCTGACAATCTGATCAAGGAAATGGAAGCCACAAAAGACAAGGTAGGGCAATCGGTCGCTATTGCGGTGCGGCTTATTAAGGAATTGAAATCTATGTGCCAGGGTGTGCATATTATGCCTATCGGCTGGGATACGGTCGTTCCGCGCGTACTCGATGAGGCAGGGTTATGAAAGTAGTCATTATCGGTTCGTCAATTGCAGGCCATACCCTGGCAACGGCGCTTCGTCAGGCGCACAAGGATTGTTCCATTACCCTGGTCACTCAGTCCCCGTATCCCGCGTATGACAAACGTAAACTTTTGGAATATCTGACGGGTACCATAAAAGAAAAGGATTTATTTCTGGTCCCGCCTGATTTTTATCAGCAGCACAACATAAATTATCTCAAAGAATGCAAGGTCGTATCCGTTGCGCCTGTACGGAAACAGGTGTCTTATAAGAACAGAACCGACCGCAGGGAATCGCTTGATTACGATCTTCTGGCCGTTTGTTCGGGCACCAGGACCGTGCTGCCCGAGGTTGACGGCATACATAAAGAAGGCGTATATACCCTGGATTCGCTTTCGGAATATAAGGAATTGCGCAGCCATCTGATCACCGATCCGGTCTGTATTATGGGTTCGGGCGGCAGCGCGTTGTCGGTTGCGCAGGCGTTGTCGCTCAAACATAAGGAAGTGAAAGTCATTTCCAGCAGCCTCTCTGCCGGAATCTCCGGAGACAGCTCTGTTGAGATCCTGGCAACTGATGTGGTGGAGCTTATCGGTGAGGCAGGCATACAGGCGATCAGGCTTCGGGAAGGCAAGATCATAGGTACAAGCCTGCCGGTATATATGCCCGAACCGAAAAATGCGAATATCGACTTTTTGAAAGATATGGCTGTAGAAACCGAGGTCGGCCGCATCAGCGTCGATGATACGATGCGTACGAGTGCCGCGAATATTTATGCGGCAGGATCGGTGTGCGTCAATAGAACGAATCCGAATGTGAATAAATCATGGGATGACGTTATAATCGAGAGCAAGATACTGGCTGACAATCTTGTTCGTGTTATGGGAGGCTGATATGTCTGCAGATGTTTTAGTGCAACTGGGGACTAAAGGTGCGGATGCGGTATGTGCGCTGACGCGTACGGAGCTGGAAAAAGCTATTACGAAGCACGGAAAGACCTCGGCTGCGGCGTTTCCTGAAACTAATTTTTATCTGCCTTTAGCCCTTGCGTTATTGAATAAAGAGGTAAAAACTCTGGGGGATTGTTTTTTTGTTCTGGAACAGGCAGAGGGGTTGAATAAGAATAAACCTGCCGCTAACGGAATGACGATTGCCGCTCTTGGCGGGGTTTTGAACAAAGGGGTTGCCACTCTTTTGTGCGAAGAGATCCTTGCCGTATTGAATGTGTTGGATAAAAAACATCCGCAGGACGGTTTTGCCGGATTTCTGCCTGATAAACTGCTTCGTTCGCTGGGCATCCAGCTGGTCGACGGCAGGATCGCGGGCGTTGCGGTGATCCTCGGGCCGGCAAAAGATGAAGACGTCGCGGTGGAAATGGTCAAGAATTTCCAGGTCAACAGCATTGTAAGCATACTTGTAGGCAATGTGAACGGTTTGACCCTTAAGAAACAGCTGGAGAATAAAGGCGTGGAGCTCGGCCTTGAAAATTATATTGTTCCGCTTGGAGAAGATTATTTGTCCGCGATATACGCTGTGAACTGGGCTGTGCG
>Ga0265297_10006487_pt1 | contig 16934 bp, 24 predicted proteins | sample Munlanlwell13791_FD_192502 | JGI IMG/M metagenome (GOLD analysis project Ga0265297, IMG submission 192502) | Leachate microbial communities from a municipal landfill in Southern Ontario, Canada - Leachate well 137-91 | ecosystem: Engineered > Solid waste > Landfill > Unclassified | place...
ATGAATGCCGTTGACAACTATATTCCAGAGCCAAAGAGAGAATTGGACAAACCATTCGCAATGGCCGTGGAAGATGTATTTTCAATTGAAGGAAGAGGAACAGTGGTTACAGGAAGAATCGAAAGGGGGGTTATCAAACAAAACGATGAAATTGAAGTTATTGGTATTAGACCAACACAAAAGACAGTCGTTGTTTCAGTTGAAATGTTCCAAAAATCATTGGATCAGGGTCAGGCTGGCGATAATGTCGGTTTGCTTTTGAGAGGATTAAAGAAAGAAGATGTTGAGAGAGGACAGGTTTTGTGCAAACCAGGCTCAATTACACCTCATACAGAATTTGAAGCCGAAGTTTATGTTTTGTCAAAAGACGAAGGCGGAAGGCACACACCATTTTTCTCAGGATACAAGCCTCAACTTTATATCAGGACATCTGATATTACAGGTGATGTAACATTGGCAGAAGGTGTGGAAATGGTTATGCCAGGCGACACAGCCAGCTTGAAAATTAAGTTGATTTCTCCTATTGCTTTGGAAGAAAAACAGGGATTTGCCATCAGAGAAGGAGGCAGGACTGTTGGAGCAGGAGTTGTGACAAAGATTATCAAATAAAATGCCAGCTACTAAGAAACCTACAACTACTACGCGCAAAACATCTGTGAAATCCGCATCAGCCACAAAGCCGGCTGTCAGGCAGATTAAGGGGGAATTGGCAAGGCTAAGGATTAAGCTCAGGGCCTATGATCACAAGATTATTGATAACTCGGCTCATCAGATAATTGATATAGCTAATAGATATGGAGCTGAAATAATCGGGCCAATACCATTGCCAACAGAAATCCTTAAATATACAGTTAACCGCTCTTCATTCGTGCACAAGAACGCCAGAGAGCAGTTTGAAATGAGGGTTCATAAAAGGCTTATTGATATTCTCAATCCAAGCCAAGAAATCGTGGAAGCTTTAAGAGAACTTAATCTTCCTTCAGGTGTTGACATAACCGTAAAAATTTAGTAACATGTTAAATATTAGACAATAGTTAACTTCCCCTCCGCGGGGTAACAACATTGCCGGAAAATCGGGCAATTCGCCCGATTTTTCTTTATCATCGCTTCGCCCCGTCATTGCGAGGAGCGTAGCGACGAAGCAATCCAGAACTCGGAAGTCTAGATTGCTTCGCTAACGCTCGCAATGACGAAAAATACATGAAATTTATACTTGGAAAAAAAATTGGAATGTCCCAGATGTTTGACGAGAAAGGAAATTTAATTCCTGTTACTTTGATGACCGCTGGTCCTTGCGTGGTTTTACAGCAAAAAAATAAAGAAAAAGACGGCTATGAAGCCGTGCAGATTGGTTTTGAAAAAATAGAAAAGAAAGAAAAAATCGGCAAATCAATGAAGGGAAAAGAGTATAAAGTTATCAGGGAAGAAAGGGGTGAAACTGGCAAAAATGTTGGAGATGAAATAAAAATAGATTTGTTTAAGGAGGGAGACATGGTTAAAGTGGCGGCTACTTCAAAAGGAAAGGGTTTTCAGGGAGGTGTAAAGAGACACGGATTTTCTGGAAAGCTTTCAGCTACCCACGGAAATAAGCACGAGCACAGAACAATCGGTTCGACTGGATGCAGATTTCCTCAGCATGTTATAAAAGGAAGAAAAATGCCAGGAAGAATGGGTGGAGAAAGGACAACTGTAAAGAATTTGAAAATTGTCAAAATAGACGCTCAAAATAATATTTTAATAATAAAGGGAGCAGTTCCAGGAAGAACAGGAGCTTTGCTTGAAATTAGAGGATAATTATCAACATGAAAGCTACAATTTACAATCAAGCTGGAAAAGAAGTCGGAGATATTACTTTGCCAAAAGAGATTTTTGAAGTTAAATTCAATGCTGATTTGGTTCACCAGATAATGGTTTCTATGGCTTCAAATAAGAGACAAAATTCAGCTCATACTAAAAACAGAGGTGAGGTTGCTGGATCTGGAATTAAACCATGGAGACAAAAAGGTACAGGAAGGGCAAGGCACGGATCAAAAAGATCTCCAATTTGGAGAGGAGGAGGAATTACCTTCGGTCCACGCAATGAAAGGAATTACGAAAAGACAATTCCTGCCAAAATGAGAAGAAAGGCTTTGCTTATGCTTTTATCAGAAAAAGCCAGGGCAAACCAACTTGTAGTTTTAGATAAAATTGAACTTGAAAAAGGCAAAACAAAAGAAGTGGCAACCGCCCTTTCAAAATTGCCCTGCAAGTCTCAGACAACATTGATAGCATTGCCAGGATATGATAAAAAAATTGTTTTAGCGGCAAGAAATATCAAAAAAACATCAATTGAAGACGCAAGAAATTTGAATGTTTTGGATTTATTAAACCACAAATATTTGTTGATACCGCAGGATTCGATTAAAACAATAGAAAAAACATTTATCAAGTAATATATCGCTACGCTACGTAAACTTATGGCATTATTTAGCAAAAAAGAAAATAAAAAAGAGGAGCAGAAGATTCAAGCCCCAAAGAAAGAAAAAACAACTGTAAAAACAACAGGCAAGAGTTTTGCATATGAGGCAATAAATAAGCCCCATATTTCAGAAAAAGCCTCGTTGTTAGCTCAAAGTAATCAGTATGTTTTTGAAGTTCCCGAGCAATACACAAAGCCAGAAATAAAAAAGGCTATTGAGGGAATTTATAATGTTAATGTTTTGTCAGTAAATATTGTTACAGTGCCACCAAAGAAAAGAAGGCTCGGAAAAACAAGAGGATGGAGAAAACAGTTGACAAAAGCAATTGTAAAAATAAGGAAAGATCAAAAAATAGAGATTTTGTAATATGAAGACATATAAACCAACAACGCCAGCCAGAAGGGGAATGTCGGGAATAGATTTTTCCCAGTTGACCAAAAAAGGCCCAGAAAAGAGCCTGACTTTTAATATCAGAAGAAGCAATGGAAGGTCAAAAGCAACAGGAAGGATCACTACAAGACATAAGGGAGGAGGAGTTAAACAGCTTTACAGAATGATTGAATTTGCTCAGACAAGGCTTGACTCTCCAGCCGTTGTGACTGCTTTGGAATACGACCCAAACAGAACAGCTTTTATTGCTTTGATTGAGTATAAAGACAATAATCAAAAACAATATATTATAGCTCCAACCGGATTAAAGGTTGGTGAAGAAATTATTTTTGCCGAGCAAGCCGCGTTAAAAACAGGAAACAGAATGCAGTTAAAGCATATTCCTGTGGGAACCTCGGTGTATAATGTTGAATTTGAGCCGGGTAAAGGTGGAAAAATCGTAAGGTCAGCAGGCAGTTCGGCTCAGGTGTTGGCTCATGATGGAGAATTTGTAAACTTAAAAATGCCTTCTACGGAAGTGAGAAAGTTTAAAGGGCATTGCTATGCTTCTATTGGGCAGGTTTCAAACGCAGAAAACAGATTTTATAGAGTTGGAAAGGCTGGAAAAAATAGACATAAGGGAATCAGGCCAACGGTAAGAGGGTCTGTAATGAACCCCTGCGACCATCCACACGGAGGAGGAGAAGGCAGGCAACCAATCGGATTAAAGCATCCTAAAACTCCATGGGGATTGCCAGCATTGGGAGTTAAGACAAGAAATAGGAAGAAATGGTCAAATAAGATGATCGTATCAAGAAGAAAGAAAAAGTAGAAATTGCAAGAAATTTATATAAACAGAAACATTAAACTAAACACAACTACAACATGTCAAGAAGTTTAAAAAAAGGTCCATATATTGACGGGAATTTGCTTGAAAAAGTATTAGCGTCCAAAAAAGACGACAAAAAGATTATAAAAACTTGGGCAAGATATTCCTCGATTTCTCCTGAAATGGTGGGATTTACATTTGGAGTACATAATGGGAAAGAATTTGTGCCAGTTTATGTTTCCGAAGATATGGTTGGTCATAAGCTTGGAGAATTTGCCGCAACAACAAAATTTATAAGACACGGAGGAAAGATGCAAAAAGCACAGGAAGCAGCATCAGAGCAAAAAGTTGCTGTCGCAGCTACACCTGTTGCTAAGAAGAAGTAGAAGCTATTAGCTTAAAATTATAGTAAAAAATATGGAAGTTAAAGTAAGATTATCAAATTTAAGAACAGCGCCAAGAAAGACAAGATTGGTGGCAGATCTCGTAAGAGGAAAGACTTTGCAGGAAGCTGTAAATATTCTTTCTTTTACAACAAATAAATCTGCTAGAGATGTCTTAAAGCTTATCAATTCGGCTACAGCTACGGCAAAACATGATTTTCATTTGGACGAAAATAATTTATTTGTCTCAAGAATAATGGTAGACGAGGGTCCAAAATTAAAGAGATGGCATCCGATGTCTAGAGGTAGAGCATATTCCATTATAAAAAGGAGTTCGCATATCGTGATTGTATTATCAGAAGTTAACCCAACCACAAGGTCTGAAATAAAGAAAGAAACAACCTCAGTAGTAAAACCAGAAAAGAAAGAGAAGGTAAAAACAGCCAAGCCAAAAGTAAAAAAAGCAACAACCAAAGCTAAAAAATCTTAACTATGTCACATAAAGTTCACCCAAAATCATTTAGAATCAGAGGAACAGAAGATTGGAATATCAGAGGTTTTTACGGAAACAAAATGCCCCAATATTTGGAGGAAGACTTTTGTATAAAAGATTTTTTAAGAGAGAAATTAAAAGAAGCTTCTGTTGCAAATATTGAAATAGAACATTCTGCTAATAGACTAAATATAATAATTGAAACAGCGAGACCGGGACTTATTATCGGTCGCGGAGGAAATGGAATTGAAACCTTAAAGGCGGAAATTGAAAAGAAGATTAAGAGAAAATTAAAAAGAGCGACTTCAAACAGGGAAATTAAGCTTGAAATAAAAGAAGTTAAAAATCCGTATATGTCCTCTGCCTTGGTAGCGCAAATCATCGCCCAGCAGATAGAAAAAAGAATGCCATTCAGGCAGATTTTGAAAAAATCTATTGAAAAGGTAATGACAGGCAAAGAGGCGAAGGGGATTAGGATTGAAGTAGCTGGTAGATTAAACGGAATTGAAATTGCCAGAAGAGAATGGATGGCTCAGGGAAGGCTTCCAAGAAACACATTAAGGGCTGACATTGACTATGCTCAGGACGAAGCCCACTGCACTTATGGAAAAATCGGAATAAAGGTTTGGATATATAAAGGAGATAAATTTGAGTAATTTTTGAAAAAATATGGCTATATTAATGCCCAAAAAAGTAAAACACAGGAAATGGTACAAAGGAAACTCAAAAGGAGTTGATACCAAGGCGACAGAGATTAACTTTGGTAGCTTTGCATTAAAATCAATGGGAACAAAGTGGATTAGTGCCCGTCAACTGGAATCTGCAAGAAGATATATTTTAAGATATATGAAAAAAGGAGGAAAGCTTTGGATTAGAATTTTTCCAGATAAACCAGTAACATCAAAGGGTCACGAAGCAGCTTTAGGTGCAGGAAAGGGAGCGGTTGATCATTATGTCTTTCCAATAAGGCCAGGAAGAATAATTTTTGAAATAGATGGATTAAAAGAAGAAGTTGCAAAAGAGGCTCTTGAAGGCGCCTCTATGAAGCTTCCAATCAAAACAAAATTCATAAAGAAAGAAAACTAAAATGAAGGCAGTAGATTTAAGAAAAAAATCAAAAGAGGAATTGCAAAAGTCAGTTAGGGATTTGCAGAAAAAACTGAGCGATCTTAGGTTTAAGTTTTCTTCCAACAAATTGAAAAATACCAAAGAAATAAACAACGCTAAAAAGGAGATCGCAAGAATGTTAACCATTATTAACGAACAAAAAAACTAATATGCCAGCAAAAAAATTACAAGGTATTGTGGTCTCCGATAAAATGCAAAGAACCGTTGTGGTTGAAGTTGAAAGTATAAAAGAACACCCCAAATACAAGAGAAGGTTCAAAATCCACAAAAAATATAAAGCTCACGACGAAAAAGGAGAGTTTCATATTGGAGATAAAGTTACAATAGAAGAAATTAAGCCAATTTCCAAAGATAAGACTTGGAAGGTGGCAGGAAAAATTTAATTTAAAAAAGAATGATACAGCCAAGGTCAATGTTAAAAGTAGCCGACAATTCTGGTGCAAGGATAATCCAGGTTATCAATGTGCCAGGAGGAACACGAAAACGATACGCTCAATTGGGAGATATTGTTGTTGCTGCGGTAAAAAAAGCTGATCCAAGAAAGCTTGTTAAAAAGCACGACAAGGTAAAAGCAGTTATTGTTCGTCAGCATAAAGAATACAAAAGAGCAGATGGTTCTTATATTAGATTTGATGATAACGCGGCTGTTATATTGGGCGATGGAAAAATGCCAAAAGGCTCAAGGGTCTTGGGTCCAACAGCAAAAGAGTTAAAAGAAAAAGGTTTTGATAAAATAGCCATGATGGCTTCGGAATTACTTTAATTTTAAAAAAAGATGAAAGTCAAAAAAGGAGACAATGTTTTAATAATAGCCGGTAAGGATAAGGGAAAGACAGGAAAGATTTTGAAAGCTCTTCCAAAAGATGCAAAGATTTTGGTTGAAGGAGTAAATATGAAGAAAAAGCATGTAAGACCAAGAAGAGAAGGTGAAAAGGGACAAGTTGTTTCTTTGCCGGCAGTAATTGATATTTCGAATGCTAAAATAATATGCCCAAAATGCGGAAAAGCTACTAGGGTTGGGTATAAAACCGAAAAAGATATAAAATCCAGAATCTGCAAAAAATGCGAAAGCTCAATATAAATATACTATCATGCAAACTTTAAGAGAAAAATATAACAAAGAAGTGGTGCCAGCAATGATGAAAGAGTTTGGTTACAAAAATAAAATGGCCGTTCCTACAATCAAAAAGATTGTTTTAAACACCAGCTTCGGCAAAACCACATCTGGAAAATCGGGTTCAGAAAGAGAAAAAATTCAGAGTTTTATCTTGTCCGATTTAGCTTTAATTGCAGGTCAGAAGCCATCTTTGGTAAAATCAAAAAAATCAATTGCAGGCTTCAAATTAAGAGAAAATCTTGAGATAGCAGCCAGGGTTACACTTAGAAAAGACAGAATGTGGGATTTTGCTCAGAGATTTATATCTTTGTCATTGCCAAGATCAAGAGACTTTAAGGGCCTTGAACCAAAATCAATTGACGAAAAGGGAAATTTAAATGTTGGATTTAAAGAACACATTTTTTTCCCTGAGATTTTTACAGAAAAAGAAAAAACAATTTTTGGATTTCAGGTTACATTTACAACAAATGCAAAGTCTAAAAAAGAAGGCTTGGAATTATACAAATTATTAGGATTCCCAATTAAAGAAACAAACAACAAATAGAATATACTATGGCAAAAACATCGCAAGAGGCAAAAGCAAAAATGAAACCAAAGTTTCCGTCTAGAATAATTAGACGATGCTTTAAGTGCGGAAGAAGACATGGATTTATGAGAAAATTCGGGCTTTGCAGAATTTGTTTTAGGGAATTAGCAAACAAAGGAGAAATTCCGGGAATTAAAAAATCAAGTTGGTAAAAAAATATGACAGATCCAATTACAGACATGTTAAATCAAATCAGAAACGCTCAGGCCGTCGGAAAGGCCGAGGTTTTGATTCCTATGTCAAAAATTAAAAATGAAGTCGCAAACATCTTGTCAAAAGAAGGCTTTGTAGGCGAAGTGAAAAAGTCAGTTAAGGGCGGTCAAAAAGCCATAAAGATTGTTTTGAAATATGACAACGATTTGCCTGTTATTTCCGGATTAAAAAGGGTGTCAAAGCCAGGACAGAGAATTTATGAAAGAGTTATTGAGATGAAAAATGTTCACGGAGGTCACGGAATTTCGGTGGTATCCACATCAAAAGGATTAATGACTAATAAAGAAGCTAGAAAGTCAAAATTAGGCGGAGAAATAATCTGCCAAGTTTGGTAAAATATTAAACCCATACAAAAGGGGCAATTAATTAAAAAAATAAAATGTCACGAATAGGTAAAAAACCAATTGAAATAGCAGAAGGCGTTAAGATTGAAGTTTCGGCAAACGAAGTTAAGGTTTCGGGCCCAAAGGGCGAACTAAAACAAGCCTTGCGCCCAGAAATAAAAGTCCAGGTCCAAGACAAGCAGGTTTTGGTTGCTCCAGCAGGAGAGTTGCCAAAGAGAGGCAGAGGACTGTGGGGGTTATACAGAGCCTTGATTGCCAATATGATAGAAGGCGTAAGCAAGGGATTTGAAAAGAAGCTTGAAATTGAAGGCGTTGGATTTAAAGCTGTAGCCACAGGAGATAAATTGGTTTTAAACTTGGGATTTGTAAACCCAGTTGAAATTAAAAAGCCGGAAGGAATTACATTTTTAGTTGAGAAAAACATTGTTACTGTTTCTGGAATAGATAAGCAATTGGTTGGAGAAACGGCCGCAATTATCAGAAAACAAAAGAAAGCCGAGCCATATAAAGGCAAAGGGATTAAGTATCAAGGAGAAAAAATTAGAAGAAAAGAGGGTAAAAAAGTTGTTTCTTCTAAATAAAAATTCTGCTTATAATTTTAGTATCACAAAAACATGTCAGTTAAACAAATCAAAAAAGAAAGAAGGCAGAAAAAAATTAGAGCCAAAATACACGGCACAGCAGCCCGTCCAAGGCTTTCGGTTTTTAGATCCATTAATCATATCTATGCCCAGCTAATAGACGACAATTCTGGAAAGGTATTGGCCATAGCTTCTGATAAAGATTTAAAGGCTGGAAAAAAAGCTAAATCAGAAATCGCAAAAGAAGTCGGAAAGATAATCGCAAAAGTAGCCGCCGAAAAGAAAATTGACACAGTGGTTTTTGACAGAGCTGGATTCCTTTTTCATGGAAGAATAAAATCTTTGGCAGAAGGCGCCAGAGAAGGAGGATTAAAATTTTAAAAAACAATGGCAGACGAAATAAAACAACAAATAAATAACGATAAGCCAACAGAAGTTCAGCCAGTCGCAGGACGAGGTTTTAGGCAGACAAGAAGGCCTGGATTTGGCGGGAGTAGGCCCGGATTTGGAAGCGGAAAGCCAGGGTTTGGTACAAGCAAGCCTGGATTTGGAAAGGCTGGATTTGGCAGAACGGCTGTAAAAGATGAGTTTGACTCAAAGCTTTTGGATTTGGCCAGAGTTACCAGGGTTACAGGTGGCGGAAAAAGGATGAGATTTAGAGCGGTTGTTATTGCTGGAAATAAAAAAGGTAGAATTGGCATGGGAATCGACAAGGGTAGAGATGTTTCCCAGGCAATAGAAAAGGCTACAAGAAAGGCAAAAAAGAGCCTTATTGATGTTGTTATTATAAATGGAACAATTCCTCACGAAGTTACAGCAAAAGCGGGACCTTCTGTTATAATGTTGAAGCCACAATTAAAAGGTAGAGGGTTGGTTGCAGGAGGAGCCGTTAGAGCAATTTGCGAATTAGCTGGTATTAGAGATGTTTCTTCAAAAATACTTTCTGCTTCAAAGAATAAATTGAACAATGCGAGAGGAACAATGGCCGCATTAAAAAAATTAAGAGCCAAATCTAAATAACATGCAGATACACGAATTAAAGCCAACGCATAAAACCAAGTCTAAAAAAAGAGTTGGGAGAGGTGGTCACAAAGGAACATATTCTGGCAAAGGTATGAAAGGGCAGACATCCAGAGCTGGCCGAAAAATGGTTCCAATGATTAGGGAGATTATTAAAAGATACCCCAAATTAAAAGGATACAGAAGGGAGGTTATAGCTGACAATACAGTTGTGGTTAACTTGGATATTTTGGATAAAAACTTAAAAGATGGAGATATTGTTACTCCAGATAATTTGCTTAAAAAAGGAATTATTCGTATGATAAAAGGTAAAGCTCCCGAGGTTAAAATTTTGGGTTCAGGCAAAATCTCAAAAAAGATTATTGTCGAAAATTGCAAAATTTCAAAATCAGCAAAGGAAGCCATTGAAAAAGTTGGTGGCTCTATTAAAGCTTAATTTCTTTTATCAATATGTGGTACGACAAAATAAAATATCTCTTTAAGGATAAGGACCTCAGAAAGAACTTTCTGTTGGTAGTTTTTTTGTTTATAGTTTTTAGAATTGCTGCAAATATCCCGGTTCCGGGTATTAATACTTCTGATTTGATGAAAATATTTAATCAGAATTCGGCCCTAGGTCTTATGAACCTATTTACGGGTGGAGCTATGAGTAATTTTTCTGTTGTGATGCTTGGACTTGGACCCTATATTACATCCACAATTATTTTGCAATTACTTACTATGATTTTTCCTGCTTTGGAAAAAATGTATAAAGAAGAGGGTGACGCAGGCAGACAGAAATTTAATCAATACGCCAGATTGGCGGCTATTCCGTTAGCTGCTTTTGAGGCCTACGGAATGCTGATTGTTTTCAAAAACCAGGGATTTATTACAGGGTTATCTTTGCCATTATTGATAAGTTCTATTGTTACTATTACCGCAGGTTCTATGTTTTTAATGTGGATTGGAGAGATTATTTCTGAGCAAAAAATGGGCAATGGAATTTCTTTATTAATTTTTGCTGGTATTGTGGCTCAGCTTCCCGCAAATATTTATCAGCTTATGGCAACTTGGGACGTTTCAAGGATTTTTTACTATGCATTATTTATAGCCTTATCTGTAGCAATTATTGCCGGAGTTGTGGTTATTACGGAAGCCAGGAGAAACATTCCTGTTTCTTATGCAAAAAGAATGAGAGGAATGAAAATGTATGGTGGGGTGTCAACATATTTACCACTGTCAGTTAACCCAGCAGGAGTTATTCCTATTATTTTTGCAATGTCAATTTTGATGTTTCCTGCGATGATAGCCAGCTATTTCGGCACCTTTGGCGGATGGATTGGATCTACCGCTCTTCAGGTAGGTATTTTATTTAACGACGTATGGGTGCATGGAATTTTATATTTTGTGATGGTTGTGCTTTTCACTTATTTTTATACAGCTGTTACATTTGATCCAAAAACAATTTCTGAAAACTTGCAGAGAATGGGGGGATTTATTCCAGGCGTAAGACCAGGTAGATCAACAGCCGAATTTATAAAGCATATTTTAAATAGAGTTTTGTTTACGGGAGCAATGTTTTTAGCATTGATTGCTGTATTGCCAACGATTGTTGCTGGAATTACAGGAGTTACTAATTTTACATTTTTGGTTGGAGGTACATCATTGCTTATCGTTGTAAGCGTGGTTCTAGAAACAGTCAGGCAAATTAACTCGCAGCTTGAAATGCGAGAATATGACACATTCTAATGGCAAAGCAGGTTGTAATTTTATTTGGTGCCCCGGGAGCGGGCAAAGGAACTCAATCAGAACTTTTGGCCGGAAAATTGGGCTTATATCTTTTTGAAACAAGTAAAATTTTAGAAAGAGAATTTAAAAAACCATCGCAGGAGGTTATTGAAATTGACGGGCAAAAATTTGACGTTTTAAGCGAAAAAGAAAATTGGTCAAAAGGAATTTTAAACAGTCCCCCATGGGTAACTTATTTGGTTATTAAGGAGATTAAAAGATTGGCTGAGCAAGGTGAAAACATTATTTTTGCAGGCTCACCAAGAACGGTTTATGAAGCAGAGAGGGTAGCGCCGGTTTTAGAGCAACTTTATGGTAAAGAAAATATAAAAATTATTCTAATGGAAATAGATGCTCAGACTACTATTTTCAGAAATACTCATAGAAAGATTTGCGAATTAATGCGTCATTCTATTTTATTTAATGACGAGACAAAAGATTTAAAGACTTGTCCGCTTGATGGATCAAGTCTTGTGGCAAGAAAAGATTTAGACTCAGAAGAAACGATAAAAACTCGCCTTAAGGAGTACGCCGAAAGAACTTTGCCAATGGTAGAATATTTTGAAAAAAATAACCTAAAAGTTCAAAAGATAAACGGACAGCAAACACCTTCAGACGTTCATAACGATATTTTAAAAGCTATTCAATAAATAGCTTTTTTAATGTAAAATAAAATATCACTACACTAATTTAAAAGTATAATGATAACGATTAAATCGGCCGAAGAGATTAAAATAATGAAAGAATCCGGGAGAATTTTAGCAGAAACAATAAAGCACTTGGAAAAAATTGCTAAACCCGGAACCACTACAATGGAATTAAATAATGCCGCCGAAGCTAAAATTTTGGCTATGGGTGGATTTCCTGCTTTTAAAAATTATAACGGATTTCCATATTCTTTATGTGCATCAGTGAATGAAGTGGTGGTGCATGGTTATCCATCGGATTATATATTAAAAGATGGAGATATAATAGGTTTAGACCTTGGCGTGATTTATAATAAATATTATTCTGATATGGCCGTAACTCTGCCAGTTGGAAAAGTTAGCTTTGAAGCAAAAAGGTTGCTTATGGCTACAAGAAAGGCTTTAAAGCGCGGAATTAAAAAAGCTAAAATCGGAAACACTGTTGGAGATATAGGAAATACAATACAAAGATACGTTGAGGAACAGGGCTATGGAATTATCCGGGACCTTTGCGGTCATGGAATTGGTAAAAATTTACACGAAGACCCGCAAATTTTAAATTATGGCAGTCGTGGCACTGGAGAAAAATTGCAAGAGGGGATGGTTATCTGCATAGAGCCAATGCTTACAATGAGCGGGGAATACAGAATTAAAAAGGCATCTGATGGCTATGGCTTTGCCACAAAAGACGGCAGCCTGTCGGCGCATTTTGAACACACAATCGCCATTACAAAAAATGGCCCAATAGTATTAACTGAGTAACTTGCATTCGGTCATGTTTGTAAAACAAGCGTGCAGTTTATTGCTCGGCAATAGGTTTGAAAGTGTACGCTCGCCCTTCCAGCGAAGGGATCACTCAGGTCCTCGCACCTGGCGCGCCACTCCGTGGCGACCAGCCACCATGGCTGCGGTAGTCACTTTTAAGCCTATTGCCTCGCTTAAAAAATAAAAACAATCATAATGAAACATTTAATTATTGGTAATTGGAAAATGAACCCAACATCCCAAAAAGATGCTAGAGATCTTTTAGTAGCTATTAAAAATGGGTGCCAGCATATCACAAGTGAAGTTGTAATTTGTCCGCCAAATCCATATCTGATTTTGTTAAGGGACTTAGGTTTGCCTTTGGGTGCGCAAAACGCCTGTTTCGAAGAAAGGGGGCCATTTACAGGAGAGATTTCGGCATTAATAGTTAAAGATTTAGGGGTTGAATATGTTATTTTGGGACACTCTGAAAGAAGAAAGTATTTTAATGAAACGGATGAGATTGTAAATAAGAAAATAAAATCCGCGTTGCGAGCCGGACTTAAGGTTATTTTTTGCGTTGGAGAAACTATTGCAGAGCGGGACGGAGGCAAAAAAAACGAAGTATTAGGAAATCAAATAAGAGAAGGATTAAACGGCATAATAAATGACGGATTGGTTTCTGTTTCAGATACATTAACTGTGGCATATGAGCCTGTTTGGGCGATTGGAACTGGAAAAAATTGTGATATTGAGGAAACAAAAAATACGGTTGAATTTATCAGAAAAATTTTACCAGCAGGCATTAAAGTAGTTTATGGAGGAAGCGTTACTTCTCAAACTTCCGGCGACTATATAAAGCAGGCTGGAGTGGATGGCTTGTTGGTCGGGGGAGCTAGCTTAAACTCCGAAGAATTTGTGAAAATAGTCCACTCGGCAGAATAAAAAGTTCATAACAAAAAAACGCCTCTCTGGCGTTTTTTATTATGCTGGTTTTAGTAATCAAATTTTATTCCTGCAGCCGCTCTTTCTGCTCTTTTTGCGTCAACTTCGGTCAGGTGTATTTTTCTTATCCGGATATTTTTAGGTGTCACTTCAACTAATTCATCATCTCCAATATATTCCAAAGCATCTTCCAGCCCCATTATTTTTGGAACATTAAAGTGTTCTGTATTTCCTTCACCCTTTGATCTCATATTTGAAAGTTGTTTTTCTTTGCAAACATTAACCCAAATATCATTTTGTCTTGCATTTTGTCCAACGACTTGGCCCTGGTAGACATCAACTGCTGGGCCGAAGAATAAAGTTCCCCTGTCTTGGATATTTCTTAATCCGTACATATTTGTTGGCCCCGTATCAATCGAAATTAAAGATCCATGATCCCTTTCTTTCCAATTTTCCGGATCTTCCATATATTGAAAAAATATAGAATTCATAATTCCCAATCCTTTTGTGTCTGTTAAAAATTCATTTCTGTATCCGAACAATCCTCTGGTTGGAATTATAAACTCCAAAAGGACTATTCCGCTGTCAGTTCTCATGTTTTTTAATTCCCCCTTTCTTTCTCCCATTTTTTGCATTATTGCTCCCTGATATTGCTCTGGAACCTCAATAAATATTTTTTCATAAGGAGTCATTCTTTTCCCATCTATTTCGTGGATAATAACTTGAGGTCTTGAAACTGCGAATTCATAGCCCTCTCTTCTCATTCTTTCAATTAAAATTGCCAGGTGTAATTCTCCCCTTCCGGAAACGGCCCACTTTCCATCATTTGTGTCTTCAACTTTTAAGGCTACATCGGTTTCAATTTCTTTGTATAGCCTGGTACTAATTTGTCTTGAAGTTGAAAATTCTCCTTCTTTCCCTGCAAATGGGGAAGTGTTGACCATAAAGGTCATTTTAACCGTCGGTTCTTCAATATTGATTAACGGCAAAGCCATTGGATTTTCTGGGTCAGTGATCGTTTCACCAATTGTAGCATCTTCAATTCCACTTACTGCGCAAATGTCACCTGCTTTTACCTCGGTTGTTTCAATTTTCCCTAATCCAAAAAATGTCATCAGGGAGGTAATTTTGCATTTTTTAGCCTCGCCCTTTCTATTTATATGGATAATGTCTTGATTGGCTTTTATGACCCCATTATAAACTCTGCCGATTGCAATTCTGCCCTTAAAGTCATCTGTGGCTAGTGATGTAACCAACATTTGTAAAGGTTTTTCTATGTCTACGATTGGAGTAGGAATATGTTTGACGATTGCATCAAAAATTGGGTTAATGTTTGTCATTTTTGATAAATCTGGTTCTGGCCCGGCCAATCCGTCGCGTCCCGAAGCGTAAATTACTGGAAAATCAAAGCTGTGGTCTCCTGCGCCTAATTCCATAAATAATTCAAAGGTTGACTCTAAGGCCTTTTTTGGATCGGCCCCATCTTTATCAATTTTATTTATAACCACAATAATTTTGTGACCCATTTCTAAAGCCTTTTTCAAAACAAATCTTGTTTGAGGCATAGGGCCCTCTTTTGCATCAATTAAAAGCAGGCATCCGTCTGCCATATTTAAAACCCTCTCAACTTCTCCGCCAAAATCAGCGTGACCTGGAGTGTCAATGATATTAATTTTAATGTCGTTGAATTGCACAGAAGCATTTTTAGAGAAAATTGTAATTCCTCTTTCTCTTTCTAGTTCATTGCTGTCCATTATGCATTCTTGGGTATTATCGTCCTTGTTCAAATGGGTTTTTGATTGACGTAAAAGCGCGTCCACTAACGTGGTTTTGCCATGGTCAACGTGAGCGATTATTGCGATATTTCTAATATTTTTCATGATAAATTAAATTATACAATAAATTTTAGAAGATGTCAAAACTACTAGGCCAAGGTAACTCATTGTTGTGATTAAGAAAAATTTGTTGTAATATTAATAATTACTATGAAAATAACATCTGGCGAACTTAGGGAAAAATTCTTAAAATTTTTTGAGAAAAAGGGTCATAAAATTATACCTTCGGCAAGTTTGGTTCCTGAAAATGACCCGACTGTTTTATTTACAACAGCAGGAATGCAACCATTAGTGCCATACTTGTTAGGACAAAAACACCCCGATGGGACAAGATTAACCAGCTGTCAAAAGTGTATTAGGACAGGAGATATTGATGATGTTGGCGATGATACCCATTGCACTTATTTTGAAATGCTTGGCAATTGGAGCCTTGGAGATTATGGCAAAAAAGAGGCTATAGAATTTAGCTTTGAATTTTTAATAAAAGAGCTTGGCGTGCCTCTTGAAAGGTTTGCCGTAACTTGCTTTGAGGGCGATGACGACGCTCCACGAGACACTCAGGCGGCTGAGATTTGGCAAAACTTGGGAATTAAAAAAGAGAGGATTGCCTTTTTGCCAAAAGAAGACAACTGGTGGGGCCCAGCTGGTAAAACGGGGCCATGCGGGCCGGACTCAGAGATGTTTTACTGGAAAAATAACTCAGAGACAGCCCCGGAAATTTTTGACCCAAAAAACAAAAATTGGGTGGAAATTTGGAACGATGTTTTTATGATTTATGTTAAAGATGAAAATGGCAAAATTGTTGATGCTGAGCAAAAAAATATTGACACAGGCATGGGGCTCGAAAGGGCAGTGGCCGTGTTAAACGGCAAAGACAATGTTTATGACACAGATATCTTTGAAGAAATTTTTAAAAAAATACCAGCCGAATTGCCCCAAAGGCAAAAAAGAATTATTGCCGACCATAGCCGCGCAATAAATGCTTTAATCGCCGACGGCGTTGAGCCAAGCAATAAAGAAAGGGGATATGTCCTGCGAAGACTTATGAGAAGAATTATTGCATACGAATTTTTGAGCAAAAAGGAATTTTTGAAAGACTTGATAAAAAGTGATATTTTTACAAAAGAAAGAATAAGATTTTTGGAAACAATTGAGAGGGGGATAGAAGAGATAGATAAATTATTCAGAGATTATAAAGGAGAAATAAGGGAATTTTCTCTTTCAGCCAACGAATTATTTGATTTATATCAATCATATGGTTTTCCAATAGAATTAAGTTTTGAAGTGATAAATTCGAAAAGAATAGAAGGTGAAGGAATAGCAATTCCGATAGATATTCAAAGACACTTTATAGAATTGTTTAATGTTCGCCTAAAAAAGCATCAAGAGCTGAGCCGAACCGCTTCGGCTGGAATGTTTAAAGGCGGATTAGCCG
>Ga0265297_10006488_pt1 | contig 16934 bp, 32 predicted proteins | sample Munlanlwell13791_FD_192502 | JGI IMG/M metagenome (GOLD analysis project Ga0265297, IMG submission 192502) | Leachate microbial communities from a municipal landfill in Southern Ontario, Canada - Leachate well 137-91 | ecosystem: Engineered > Solid waste > Landfill > Unclassified | place...
CCTGAGCCTCCGGGGAATCCCGCAAGCTCCTGATAATTGTGTCGATCTGTGCCGGGGTGATCAGCGGGGCCTGAAACTCCCGCCGGTCATTGCCGAACTTGTAAATGAACCGGCCCCTGGGCGTGTCTTCCGGGAACCTGGCGGCGCTGCCGTCATCCAAAACGACCATGCTGGATTGGTTATCTGGCACTCTGAAGGCGAACCGCGCATCAAGATTCCCCTTGATCCGGCCTGAAACAACGGATGTTTCCGGGCGCTGGGTGCCGATGACCAAATGGATGCCGGGAGCGCGCCCTCTGGCTCCCAGATCAGCCAGCAAGCGTTCCGCGTCTTTCTTCAAGTCTGGTTCCAGCATAAGGCTGGCTAATTCATCGATAAAGACGACGATCCGATAGAGTTGAGCGGACCGGTGGCGATAGTTCCAGGCGGCCACATTCTGAATCCCTCCAGCAGCCTCGAACTTCGACAGCCGCTCCTCCATGACCTTCTGCAGGGCCTCTAACATCGGTACAACGTCTTTCTTGTCCTTGATGAAGCCACCTTCAAGTAAATGCGGTACACGCTGGTACCGGGTAAACTCGACGCCGCCCTTCAAGTCGATCAACACGACCTTGAGCAGCTCAGGGCTATTCTTGAGTATCAGAGCGCAGATCCAGGCGTGCATAAACGTCGTCTTACCGGCCTTTGTCGCCCCACCAATAAGCGCGTGCGGAAACTCGTCGATGCTCTCGAATTTCAGCAGGTGATTCTCTCCTACCCCAAGGGGTATGATCAAGAGCTTCCTGGAGTGCTCCGGGAAGTGCTCCATGATCTCGGAGAAGCCTATCTTTGCCTGAATGCCCCATACCCCAGCATCTCTGCCGACGATCAGCCACGCGCCCGATTCCACCCCGGATCGGAACACGACCGGGCGGCGGCAGGCAACGCTCAAATCATGCAAGATCGTGCCGTCATTGATGTTGTTCAGGCTGATTCCTCTGGGCAGGCGTAGGGTATCGATCTCTAAATAGATCCCCTCAGGGGTAGCCACGGCGCGATTGAAGCGCACATGCTGAATCCCTGTGTTGCTAAAATCTTTCTGCGATCGTGGGAACCGGTAACACAGCCCGAGCTGATCCAATTTCCGGGTGATGATTGCCGCATAGCCGCGGCTTTCTGCAGCCAGGGCCTTCCGTAAATTGGAAGACGTGTCATGGCGTATCATGCCCTTCAGCCGGTCAAGCATTTTCCCTCCTGTCGATCAGCTCAGCCTGCTTCAGCACACGGATGGCGCGACTGACAGTTCTGACATGGTAGCCAGTCTGGCGGGCCAAAACGCTCATACTGACGGGACAGCCACGCGCCTGCAAATCAAGGAGCTGCTCCAGGACGATCCTCTGAGCACCCTTCAGCCCAAACAGTTGTTGATTCATTGATCCTCCTTAAAGACGTGCATATTTGTCCCCTTTCTTGTCAAGAATACCCTGGTGACAGGTAGACAGGTATTTACCTGTCTACCTGTCTACCTGTCTACTTGTCATTTTGGTCGCGAGTAAGCTGCTCTATACCTGCCGACAGTTTTCTCTAAATAGACCCTGTCGGCATGTCGGCAGGTATATACCCGCCGACATGTCACATGCCGAAAGTGTCGGCAGGTAAAACCTTGTCGGCATGTAGGCGGGTATAATGGCCTTACTTGTAACATGCCGAAAGTGTCCCCATGTAACCTATCTTGCAAGAATATACATGTTTGTTCTTGGGCCTTTGCGTTTAATGCTTTCAATTTCTTGTATCTCCCCGGTCATAAGAAGTTCATCGATTGCTCTTTGAATCTCTTGAGGCTTACGTCTGATGTTCTTACAGAGATCTCTTATGGTGATGCCCAGCGGATCTACTTTGCTGATCTGGTAGATCACCTGTTGCTTGACGCGATCCTGTTCCTCCATCTCTGCGAGCTTCAGCACGCGGTGGAGGGATGCGCGCCACGTTTCCACGATCATCAGCGCACGGGTGAGGTGGCTGATCTCGATCCTTGGGCCTGGCGTGTCGTTGTTCCAGTCGAGGGCGGATAGCAGTGTGGCGACTTTGAGTACATGGACGGGCAGCCTCCCATAAGCTGCCCATAGGCGTTGATCCAGGTCGTCGTTGAGCATGTCGAATCTCATACTCTTGTTGTAGGCGTTCCACAGCGGGTAGACGCCATCCCCCAACATTACCGGGCGCTCCGGTACGGGATCGGGCCACCGTGGTTTAGGGAGACGGTCATACAGTTCTTTGAGCTGGGTAGAGAGTACCGTGGGCGGGTCCTGATCGCGAGGTTCCTTCCATGCTGGCTTTGCCGTGTCGGGGGCCAGGATGCCGAAGCGTGGCCAGAAGCCCATGCCCCACAAGCGTTCTGAGTTCAAGTGCATGGCCAGCGCCGTGGGTGTGCTGGCTGCCAAGAGAGAAAGATAGGCCGCGTGGATACACTGCATCCCCCGGCCAGCGGTCAAGCGGTCGTATTTCTCTGTGCAATCGTAGAACCTCATCAAGGTCTCGATCAATCCGGCGTTGTAGTCCCTGCCACTGGCCGCCAGCAGCCCGGAGAATTCATCTAACGTCCAGGCCCGTTGTGCAGCGAAGTTCCGCCGATCCTGCCAGCCCTGCTGATCATCCATCCTAATTTGACCCAGGTTCGCGGGTTCGTTGCCCGCCATATCGAGTACCAGTCCCTCCGGGGTCATGTCTTCCGGCGTTAACAAATGCTGGTAAGCGTTCATGGCGATCCGACGGGCCAGGTTCATCGAGGTTGACTTACCCCACAGGGTGGATGGCGCGACCCAGGCGATCCATAAGTTCGGGTAGATCTTATCGAAGGCCATATTCAGGCAAAGGCGGCGGGCAACAGCGGCTGAGATCAGCCACAGCCCCGCTGACTCGTGGAAAGCGTTGGGGGTCATGGGTGAGACGCCTTCCGCGTAAGATACGTAGCTATCCAGCCACTTCCCGGCACTCTGGGCAAGGCTGGTATCTAATTCGATGGGCAGCGCTGGTACCTGGAGCTGTTCTTCCTCAAGTGGAGCAGGGGCGGGCGCTGAAAGAGAGAGCAGAATTGTCGCCGTCCCGGATATTTTCCCATCGACAGGTTGCTTTTCATCATGTGCATACCGGGCGAGGTCGGAGGCAAGCGCCAGAATCTGGCGTCTTTTTGCAGCGTCCGAGATCAGCTCTGCATAGTGCACAGCATTGGCCGACGAGGTAACCGCGTTGACCAGTTGTGAGAGGTACGCCGCACCTCCAGCCGTAGCGAGCTGTTCAGCCTGCTCCAATTCGGTGATCAGCGTCACGAAATCAACAGTCGCGCCGCGGCGCTGTAGCGTAGTCATGGCTTCGTAGATCACGCGATTGCGTTGGAGGTAGAAGCCGTCTGACGATAGAACCGCCGCTACTCGCGGTATTTCTTCTTGGTCAAGCAGCATTGCTCCAAGGACTGCTTCCTCTGCTTCCGTGTTTGCTGGGATCGTATTGTCCATATCGCGTCCTTGTCCTTATTTCTGTGAATCAGAAATTAAAGCTAATTACTGTGAATCATAAATTACATCAAAAGCGCATTGATGGCGGCGTCCAGTTCATCATCTGGAGCAAGGTCTTCAATGGCCACACTGCCAATGTTGCCAGTCCTCAGGGCGGCTTTCACGGCGCTGGAACGGTAGCGGTGGGGGATGCTGGCCAGCCACGCGATCAGGTCCGTATCCGTATCGGAGTAGAGTCGCAGTGCGATGTGTACGATAGCGGGCGGATTCTCCAGGGGCGGGCGGCCCGCCCCTGGTCTACGGCGCTTTTTCATCTCAGGCTTACCTTCCAAAGCCCGAGGGCAATACTAAGAACGGGGTCTGGGGGCATCCACAGGCGATCCTTGAACTTCCTGGTCAGCATATCCCGTAAGAGTACGGCCCCGCCGCCGACCGCGATGATGCGGCTAAACCGTTTCCAGTTGGTCCAGGTCTTATTGATGGCGTCGCTGACTTCGCTTGACCAGATCGGCAGCGCGTTGCTGTAGTCGAGATCCCCAAGGCGGAGCTTGGCATCCATCTCGCCTCGACTGTACAGCTCGTCGTGATTGATGATCTCCAACATTCGGCGGACTCCGACAGACCGACCAACCGTGAACCGCTGGGTGATGACCTTGTTTTCTGTACCCAGCAGCTCCAGGCTATTCATCCCGATGGCGATGATCCCTACTTCTTTCTTAGAGAAGATGACGTTGTTCTCTGGAATGTAGTGGCCATCGTGGTCGAGTAGCCAGTCAAACAGCGCGCCGGACGGTTGGGAGGTTACTTTTGCGCTCTTGATCGCAGTTGTGTATGGAACACCATCTACTTCCCAGTCGTGGGGGCCAGTCACCCAATCCTTGACAGCCTGGGCATTTGAGAGCGCTTCCTCACCCGTGAGGACATCCAGAGGCAGACCGACAACAACTTTTACCTCATCGTAGATCTCATCCACTTGCTTATACAGGAGGGTCATTGCTGCGCATAGGAGCGCCTCCATTTCAGGCGTTCCCGTGAAACGGTCAGGATCTAAATTTTCCAGGGGTTGGCCCCATTGGTGGGCGTTCATCCCTACAAGAAACGTTCCCCCAGGGGTAACGACTTTGCCCGGAGGGGTGGACGTTTGCAGCCCTGCGATGGCAGAAACGTGCTCAGCGCCATTCGCGGCGACGATGGAAGGCAGCTCTACAGCGCCATCCTCAGAGACAAGCTTGATAGCTCCGGCACCTGGATCAATTGCTATGGTCTTCATGGTTTCTTCTCCTAAAATGGGATCTCGGTAGTAAGATGCTCAGTCAGCCAGTTACTGAGCAGTTCATAGGGGATGGTGGCCCCCTCGTGTGGTACACGGGCGATGATGTCGAACTTCAGATCTTGATGCAGTTCCCACGCTTTGTCCCAGCACCAGCCCTGGTAACAATCCACCCGCTCACCGGTGTAGCCACGCTCATTAAGCAGCGTCTGCACAATGTTAAGCGCCAGATCGGCGGGGCCGCTGCCTGCATACCCCCACTCGAAGCCGGTGGGGCTGTGGACTACAACATGATGCTGGACGTTGGTCCACACACCTACCTCATCCCGCTTCAGGATCACGCCGTCGGCCAACGGCTCGAAGAGCGTGAAGTCGTGAGGCTCTGAGTGTTGCTCTTCAGCTCCATCTCCACCGGACCAGCAAATTGGGCCGATGCCACGCCGGACGCTCTCAGGATCTGTGAGCGGACGCCCACAAATAGCGCAGTGCGTAGCCGGTAAGTTAAAGAGTACCATTTGTTTCTGCTTCTCCATGATCTACCTCCTGTAACAGTGACGCATCTATCTTTGAGTAATAAGGTTTCTTTGAAACAATGTCATACCTGACATAAGCGGTCTGCCCATCTGCCGACGTGGCAATTACGATGACGGGTATACCGCTGGGTAACCAATAATGCCCTCCTGGCTGTAGTTCCATGACCCCTCCCCCACTCAGGTCGCACGCAAGGGCACGTAAGTGCCGTTTCTGCGTGCGCGCGCGTGCGTGCGTGCGATTATGACCGGTTGACCAGCCACGCATGAAGGGCTGATTTTCCTGGTCTGGTCAGCTCACGGCCCTGAGCGTGGTTATTGCTGTCGATCCAGCGGACTACATTGGCCTCTTCCAGTGCTGCCATCACGTTGTCGAATTCGGAGCGCGAGAAGGGACCGGACCCGCCCGTCCAACGCGATTGGGTGAGTGGCTGCCCGGATAGTGCACCTTTTATCAGTGTGGTGAAGCGTGCTTCATCTACAGGGAGAGAAGCAAACATCGCAATCTTGGCTACGTCGCTGTATGCACCGTTGTCCTGGTACATTTCAAGCCGTACTGCGGCGGGCTTCTGTGTGCCGATCACGCCATCACCGTCAAGGTCGCGGCCCACGTAGCGCTCCACGGTACGGAGCAGGGAGCGCTGATCATCCAGGAGCTGCCACCAGGTGTAGGTGAAGGAGATCAGCCCGGCGGCGCAGCCAAGGATGAAGATGTGTTCCCACTTCTGGCTAAGCACGGCCCACGTCAGCCCGGAGGTGATGAAGCCAATGGCGCAGCCGGTTACGGCAGCTTGCAGGGCGGGAACGGCTACGTCACTGTCGATGTTGGGCTCACGGGCGGGGCTTTCGAAGGTGACCTCCTTCCAGGTTTGCGAGGTCATGGCACCGGCAGCAATCCCCATGACGTGGTTGGGCAGCGGCTGGTAGACGGTGCGCTCTCCATCGAAGGTGGGGGTGCGGTCCATGACATCCAGGCCGAAACCGTAATGGCCAATGAAGCGCGGGATACCCAGCAAGCCGGGCCGCCGCTGCTTTTGGTCATTAAGGTTTACGGTGAAGGTCTGTCCACAGTGCGGGCAGAGTAAGGTTACTTCACTCATTTGTTCACCTGCTTTCTGATCTCACTAAGAATAGCTATAAGGCGGTCCCAATCGGACTGTTTGCGCTCTGGCCATACAGCCAGGGCGATGCTCAAGAAGATCACCCCCCATAGCACGAGAGCGCCGTCGATGTTCATCTCTACTCCGGCTCACGTAGGATCTTGTACGTGGCGTTTTGACCGGGCCTATCCTGGTGGTAGTCGATCAATCCCTTGCGGCGCATGGATTGTAGTGCACGCTTGACCGTGCATTCGTGATACGTGGTCAGGCAAGAGATCCAGCCAATACTGCATGGATGGCCCTCTTCCAGCAGCTCCTTCAAGGTATCGAAGACGATTTTCTCTGAGCCTTTGAGCATGTGTCCTCCTATTCCTGCGGGTATAGTTCGCACTCGGTGCGCGGATGCGCATAGGTACCGGTGATGATGCGGTTGACCTCGAAGCGGCGGATGCGCAGCCAGTCCTCAAGCAGTTGAATGCAGGCGTTGATTTCGTCGAGGCGGCGGCGGTTCTCTGCCAGGCGGCGCGCCTCCTGGATGTTCTCCGGCTTGTTGCCGACGTATACTTTCCGGGCACCGTCTGGCCCCAGGTATGAACCGGCCTGATTCGTCTTGAAGATCATGTAGAGGTACTTCTCCCCGCTACCACGATCCTGCCACTGCTCCGAGGGTACGGCGGGGTAAGCCCCAGCCGCGGCGATGTCCTGAGCCGCTTCGTGCAGATCGCCGAGATACAGCTCGGCAGCGTGGATGTTCCCTGAGATCAGCATCAGCGCGCCCTCCAGTGTGAGCGGATCTCCCCAGAACTCCATCTTCCCTGATTGACTAACGGAATGATTCATCTCTTCCTCCTGTGGTATTTGGGGCCACCTGGCACTCCTGCAGGGGACGTCGATGGCCCCAAAGTGTAAGCTCCCATTCTTTTACATCGGCGGGGAGGATGCACAGCGGATGTTTGCCTTCCGCTGCCGGGAATGCTGGTAGCTCCCCGCTCTTGATGGCATAGCGCACCTTCTGGACTGAGGTGTGGGTCTTCTGGGCTACGTCTTCTATTGATAGAACGTTGGGCAGGGAGGGGGATTGTACCCAGCGCCGCACCCGCCCCGCCGTGGCTAACTGCAAGTGCTGAGCCAGCTCGGCCCCGGTCTCCTGGAGCCACGCCCGCGCCTCAGTCGCTATTTCCTGGTCTGTAGAGAGGGAATCCAGGACCGCCTTGATCAGCACGTCGTGCAGCAGCTTGAATTCTCCGTACGCGATAGGCTCAGGCATGGCGCTTCTCGGTAGCGGACTTGATAGAGGCAGGACGCTGGAAGGTGGCGATGGCGGCCCGTTCGCCGGTACGCAGGCAGTGGGAGCAAAACGACGGTGCGGATCTGGCGGCTTCGACATTAACCACACCAAACACCCGGTGACACAGTTTGCAGACCAGCGGTTTTACGGCCATGATTCCCCCTTAGCGTGTATCATTTTGCTACCCATCATTATAGCTGAAATCGTACGAGGTGTCAAGTAGTATTTTGTTAGATCTTGACCTGGTCTAAGCCCAACAGAGTCAATCACTGCTTTGATATACGCTATGTCAGCCTCATTGAGCAATATTCTGTTTTTCTCTTTGCCTAACGTTCTTATATGACCGGCTTTACGCCACCCACTTATGCTTGTTGCTGGTAAGTTATACTTTCTTGCAGCCTCCGATAAGTGAATAGGAACACCGTTAAGATGCGAGAAACTTTCACGCTTAGTAACACGTTTAACAACTTCGCTTAGATCTTCCATAGCTACAATTATACTACCGTCACCCAACCGAGCAGCCCGGATCACGCCGCTGGATGCCAGGCGGCTAATCTGTACGGGGTCTGCTCCGGTCTTCAGTGATGCCTCACTGATATGAACATAGGTAGGGATTGTCATCTTACAACCTCCATAAGAGCAGTGCGCTTTGTGGTAGGTCTTTAATCTCTTCTCCTATAAGATAGATGATGTAGACGCCAAAGGAACACAGTAACAACAGGATGACGGTTGAAATGATGGTGAAGAGGATTAGTGCTACAGTCGCGCCGAACATACCGGCGAATAAGGTCATACAGGAGTTGTTAAACTCTTTCCAAAAATCCATAGACCACGTCCTTGTCTTGGGGCTGACAGTTGCCACTATTGGGCCGGATCGGCGGGCATCGATGCCGATCAACGGCCCCAAAAGTGTGGGCGGTACAGGACTTGAACCTGTGGCCTCCTCCGTGTAAGCCATTTTGGGGCCGATTCGGCGCGGCTGCGAGCTGTCAGGCGGCCCCAAGAAAGTGGCCATAAACTGTTTTTGGCCCCAAAATGGCTGCTTTGGGGCCGTTTAATCCGCGCCCACCTGGTGGCCATGGTCCCAAAAAGTCAAAACTTATCCGCGGGCTTGATGGCAGCGTGTTTGCGATGAATGTCCGCCTGGTCGATACCGGCGTAGATCTGGGTTGTGTTGAGGCTGCTGTGGCCGAGAATACGACGGAGACTTTCCAGGTCCCCGCCGCCAACGATCCAATTATGAGCGAAGGTGTGCCGCAGCAGGTGTAAGTAGACGCGGCGCTTGATCCCCGCCATTTTGGCAGCGCGGCGGATGATGGAGCGCAAGCCCGCTACCTTCATTTTATCCTGGTAGCCGTGAAATGCACATGGGTATTCATCTGTCCTACCGCTCCAGTATCTGAGGATGGCGGCCTTGGTCTTCTCCCCGATGTGTACAATACGCTCTTCCTGGTCTTTCCCAAACAGCCGGGCTGTACCCTCTTTCAGGTCTATGTCCTCCTGCTTCAAGCGTACGACCTCACCGGCCCGGGCTCCGGTATCCAGCATAAAGCGCAGGATGGCCTCGGCCTTGAAGCGGTTCACCATCCGCCTGGTAGCCAGCAGCAAGGCGCTGACCTCATCATCATGGAGGAATTGGGGTAGGCGTTTGGGAACACGCGGCTTATCGATTGTATCGATAGGGTTACGTGGCAGGGTGTAGCGATGGAAGCACCAGGTGAAGAAGGTTCTGAGAACGCAGTAATAGGTGGCGAGGGTCTCAGCAGAACGCCCTTCACGGCGGTCAGCAAGGAATTCCTCTAGATCCTCCGGGGCTATGGTTTCGATCTCTTGATCGCCCCCGAATTCAATGAGCCGGTTGATCATGTCGCGGTACTTCTCGATAGTGCGAGGTGAGCGGCCTCCTGCCGTCTTGGCGGTGATGAACTTCTTCAATGCAGCAGAGAGTAACATGGTAATCCTTCCTACTGAGATGTAGGCATGAACGACAATGCCCCGGCAGGTTATATGCCAGGGCAAGCAGTGTTCAATTTTGGGGCTGAATTCTACCAGGTCGAGCGTGCCAGGTGGCCCCAATTACAACATGCTGATAACTCCCCACAGTGCCGCGGCTGTAGCAACCCAACAGATTACGCCGTCGGCGAATTCTCCGGTCTTGAAGCTGGATAGGTGGAGGCGGATGGGCAGGGGCCAGAATGCCGGTACTCCGGGGGCATTCAGGCTATCGAGGAGGATGTGCGAAATCCAGCCTGCCAGGGCTGCGAGGCTAAGGGGGTATCCCGCTAAGCTGGCAGGCTGGATATTGTCCACGGCCAGGGAGACACCCCACGCCGTTAACAACCAATGGGATAGGCCACGGTGGCCGAATGCGCCACGGATGGTCTTATTCAGCCCCGGTGCATTGACTTGCAGCCAGTCCGGGGCCAGTGCAGCGATGGCAGCCACGCCGGTAAGCAATGCGGTCTCTGCCAGGGGGGCACCCTGCAAGCGGGAGATAACCAGCCCGGTGGCCACGCCTGCGGCCAGGTGTGTGGTGCCCTTCATTGTTGCGCCTCGTTTTGGGGCCATCGACGTCCGGATCTCGACGACCTGGCAGCCCCAATCTTCTGTAGTTTGAGCCTGTGGCTGCCACACTCACAACAGCCAGTATCGCAGACCAGAGCAGGCACCTGCTCGGGTTGGAGCTGCACACCGCAGCCAGCGCAGTGCACCGTGCTGTGACGCAGCCACAACACGGCTTTCATACATTGTGTTGCCATCCAGTAAGCTACCAGTCTTGTCATTCTCCTACCTCTACTTTGTACCCCGGTGGTGGTGGCGGTGGGGTGAAGATCTTGATCAGCCCCAACCGAGTAGCAATCCACCGGATGAAGCGTTCCACGCCATAGATGAACGCCATGTCCCGCTCGATCTTCTTCTCACGCTCTTCAAGGCGCTTGTTGCTATGCGCCCACTGAGCGCGCCGATCGAGCGCCCGCGGGATGGCCGTGCGGCTCTGCCAGCGCGGGCGGCTACGGAACCGGGGGCGTGGCGACTTTTGGCCCCACTCCGATGATCCCATTGAAGCAGCTCACCCAATAATCACCGACACGTACCGTCTCGGTTTCAGGTATAACGATAGCGTCAAGGTAGATGCATTCCCGTGGCGCTTCGACTGTAACTTCTACAGCAGCCTGTTGTTGGACAGGCGTTACCTCCTTAGCTGGTAGGAACTTGAAGACGGTCATGATGGCGAAGATAGCAATACCGACCAGTAGGAGCCAGTTGTCGTGTACGAATTCGGTTCCCATACGGGGCGGGCTGGATGGGATGCGGGTCGGATCGGTTCCAGGAGGGGCAAATTCTATTTTCATCGTCAGTCCTTCGGATTCTTCAGCGTGTTGATGGCCCATACCAGGATCATCCCCGCCGACATAATGGCCCCGGTGATGTAGAGCAGGTTTCCCTGGTTGACCAGATCGACAGTGTCTTCCGCGTACCCCAGCCACGTATTGATGGCCGAGGCCTGGTCATTCAGGCTGCCGCCGAAGGTCCACGCCGGAAGTAACTGGCTTGCATTCACTCCCTGCGACGTGAACTCTATCTCTGGAGTGGGAGGTGGCGTCATCAGCGGTATAGGGGTAGGGGTGGGATAGGGCAGCTCCCCAGAGGCCTGGGCACTCGCACAGCCAACGCTAAGAGAAGACAGGCTCGTACCGGTGGTGTATGACGTGTTGATCAGAGTGATAGTGTCCGAGAGCGGGCTACGGGAATAGAATTCGTTGCTGCTCGATCCGCTGGCACAGACGCCGATCCGCACGCCGTTGCCGTAGACCAGCACCGTCAGGGATGGATCATCTACGCTGCATGAGGTGACCTGAGCCATAGAGCAGTTTTCCAGGCTGCGCTCCAGCGTCACCGGGCTGTTAGGGGGCAGCGTTTGAGCATTGACATTCTGTACAAATATGAATAGTGTGGCGATGACAAGTAAGACAATCATGTTAGAGGCCCTGTAATTATATCTATTATGCTGGCGATCAGGTTCGCTAAATCGTACACCGAATGCGAGAATGCAATAAATGCTTCCACTGCTGAAGCAAGCCCTTTTACTATACTTATCCCTATTCTTATTAGAAGATCTACGATGTTAACAAACGCCATCCAGCCTAGCCCTAGCAGGATAAATGTCAGATCTAACCCAACTCCTCCTAGATTAGAAACGCCTCTTAGATATGCAACCGAAAACTGAATAGAGTTCACCATGTCTAAAGCTATCTTATATGCTGTATAGGTTGTTTCACCATTTCTAACGTAAACATCTGAAAGCGGTGATCCAACACGAGCACGGACCCCGTTTATGACACCACGGGTTTTTCCAATAGCAGTAGCGGAATCAGCTATGTAATTACTTGTTTGCTCCTCCATACCATCCAAGAGCACATTTACAGTGCTTCTTGATGACTCTATAAAATCCGTCACCGCTGACCATTCTTCTGTCAGTGCTGATGTGTCAAGTGACGGTAGCGCATCTATATCTATAGATGGAAGATCATTGGCTGTGATTTCTGGTACCACTGCTGGAAGTATAGGAACAGGAACGGGCATAGCTGTAACCACGGTGACTGAGCCATCAGCGTAGATAGACGATGGAGAAATCACAAGCAACACTGTTATGAAAACAGCCGTTCTAACGTACTGACAAATTTTCTTATTGTCCATTGAGCTAATCCTATCGCTATGATACCAAGGGCGACTATGTTTAGGGCACTTAGCGGAGTGAACGTGACGACTTCATTGATAAATGCAACACCTCTCCACAGATACCCAGCTAATCCTCCTAGAGATTCCCCGAAATCAAGTTCTGATTCCCCCGTCCCGACACCAATAACTCCAGTAATTAAAACACCGAAAACGCTTGTTGTTTCAGTGAGCAACAAAACCAAAGAGTCAAATTCGTACTTGATTTCAAGCCATAGAGAGGCCATGAATGTAGTTACATCATAGAATATCGATGTGAGTGTAGTGCGAACGTCACCACCTATCCCCAACAAGTCAAATATTCTCTCTATAATCCATACAACAAGTGGGATAATCAGACGCTCGATCATCCATAGCCCCATACCTGCCAGGACGTTCCACAACCACTCAGCAACGACAGGTATGGCGTCGCGGAAGCGTGAGAAGTTAAGCCCAAGCCAATTAAAGAATGCTACAAAGCACTGTCTAAACCATTCCAGGATCGAGTCAAAGGTAATTTCCGTTGGAAACGATGGAAACCCAATCCCTCGGATTATATCCAGGAACGCGTTCGCAATCTGGAACAGCACACGATAAAACTCGCATCCCAGCCAGTTTAGCATGGCCCAAATTTTGGCCACAATCCAAATAATCCAATTCCCTATCTGGGTAATGCTTAGCTCCGGGTGATCATCGAACGTGGGTATTGTGCAGGTAGGAAGAGGGAAGTTCCACGGGACTCCTCCAAGATCGTGTCCAGATAGACACACCCAATCCACGATAGTATCATCATCGTTCGAGACGATACTGATATTACTTTGACCGTTCAAATAGAGATAGCCGCTGAAGATTTGATACTCCGAAGTGGCTGTCTCGGTAAATGACTCGGATTCATCGAACGGATAGCCCAGCTCATAGCCGCCGAATCTGAAGGAAGACGCTGACCCGCTGGATCGTGCCCGCACCTCCATCTTGAACGATCCGGTAAGCGTCACAACCTGGGACGCCAGGCCGGTGATGCTGTCTAATGAGATAGCCCCATCTTCTTCGTCTGCCAGGTAGTCGTAGACCAATGTGCTCCACCCGGGCAGATCCTCGGTGAAGGAGTGATTGACTAAGTTACAACCCGAAGGAATAGTTGTCTGAGAGTAGGGGACAATGCACGCGGAGACCAGGTAGAATGGGTCATAAGTGTTGCGTACGCCAAGCTCGACAACGGGGCCGTTGGGCTCTTCGTCGTAGCCGATCGAAGAGGGGATCGTAACAGAAACGATTGTGCCGTTAGACTCAGGGCCCCATAGCCAGTCCTTGCCGTTGAGCGTAGCCAGCCCGGCCAGCGTGCGCCCCGCTGGCTCATTGGCATTGGAGATGGTGTAGCGCGCCTGTAGATAGGGCCAGGTTGTAGAGATAGCATCTGATGCCCAGAACTCACCGGCTTCCAGGTAGACCGGGGCCGATATGACTTCAGTACCATCGGGGCAGTACTCAACTGGCGGCTGAGTATAGATCACAACATCATCGAAATAAACGTCCTTACATTCTATCGTGTAACGAAACGCAGTGCACAACGGATCGTTGTAGTCGCACTGCCAATAATTTCTGGCCCCCACATATGAGGAGAACTGAAACTGATAAACGTTCGGAGAAATAGACGGGTCGAGCACAGGACTTGTCAGAGTATGCCATTCTCCATCCGACAGTATAGCTGCGCCTTCGCCCTCCTCACTACAATAGGATGTAGAACCATCGGACCAGCATATTGTCAACCCCCAAACATTCTCACTAGTACCGGGATGATACATGTCCGTAGCCCTACAGGTCGCTGTGATCTGATGAGTGGTCGCTGTTATGATATTGGATATGTTGTAGCTGCACACCGCCTTCTGAGTGTCTGCGACGTACACCATTTGTCCGTCCTGATGTTCTATGCCAAATTCACCATTACGAGCGCCTACCCAATACTCTAGAAAGCCGCTCGTTGTAGAATTTCTGCTCGTACAACTGTTGAATGTGTAGTCAAACGGAGGGACAGTCTGTGCAGATACACTCGAAGGTGCTGATGTCGCCATGAACACGGCCAGCAGCAGCGCGGCTCCTGCGGCTGCAAAGAAGATCCTTACAATTTTCATCGTTCCCCCTTAGAAGAAGGGACGGCGGGCCGACCGCCCCTTCTTAACGAAATACCAAAATGTGATACTTGATGGCAAAGGCGTTAATGACGTCCATCCGCGCTCCGATGGATTCGAACCACCAGAAAAGCCAGTAGAGCGCCATCCCTATTGCCACGAAGACGCGCCACATGTGACGCAGTGGCGCAGGTTCAGTACTAGCGGAACGCACTGATGATCTTCGACACAACGACAAACCCGAGCCCGATCCCGGCCACGACATAAATGACCGGGAGCATGGCGTTGATGATGGCCGCCGCATTGGTGAAGATCTCACTGATATCGAGAGTGAAAGACACTGTAACCTCCTTTGTGCTTACTGAATGAAGATCACCCCGGCTTAACGGAACGCCGAGATAATTTTATTCACAACGACGAACCCGAGCCCGATCCCGGCAACGACATAAATAACCGGGAGCAAGGCGGTGATGATGGACGACGCATTGGTGAAGATCTCGTTGATGTTCAGTGTGAAGGTCATCTACTCTATTCCTCCTTTCTTCGAATTTAGGAACTAAATCTGGACCGTGGCCCAGGTCCAGGAACTACCTTATTTGTCGGCATTGTGAAACAGGTGCTGGCTGAATGTGCCGTGGCTGCCGAAGGCACTGGAGCGGTCTACCTTGCTTCCTCCGAAGAGGATCAGCAGAATAGCTATAGAAATATGGACGACCAGAACCGCCGCCCACACCCGATACATATCAGCCTCGATAACGTACCAAATAGCTTCGCTCATTAGAGCCTCCTGACGATGCCCGCGATCCCACCGGCAAAGACCATCACGATCATCCCCACCAGCCACACCACGAGAGTACCGATCACAGCCGCAACCATTGCGCAATCTCCATGCCGATCTTGATGAATTCGATCCCTGCCAGGAACAGCAGCGCGACGATCACGCCGCCGTCGCCATACGTTAGTTCTGGGATAACGACAAAGTCGCCTTCAGTACCGGAGACAACAAGCGGGGTCGGCGTGGGCTCCTGTGCAGCAGCCAACGCCGGGAAGAGAAGCAGCAGTGCAATGGTCAAGGAACATATGATCCATCTCATCATGTTCCTATAGTAAAAAATCCCACTGACAAAAGCCAGAGCATTTTGTCAGTGGGTGCGTTTTGCTACCACTTTTTGGGGTTGTTTGGGGTGCGCTTGCCGCCGATCGCGGGCGAGCTGCAAAGGGACACGGCCCCAAACTACTGTGACATGAAGAGCATGTAAGTTAGTGCGTATACAACAGCCTGCTCAATACCTCCATCGATAAACCCGAGTACAACGGCAACTGCAAAACCGACAATCTACAGTATTAGCACCATAGTAACTATGCGGAGTGCATCCTTGGCGAACGCCCCTACCGGGTCATTGTCGTAATTCTCAAGATTTAGCATTTCGTCGTTTCCCCCGATCAATAGCCTCGAAGACTATCTCCTCACATCTCTCCAAAATAGTGTCATCTGAAGGTTTGTGATAGCCGAGACCAAGCAAGACCTCCCATTGATACGGCTCAACGTCTCCAGGCCTAACACGCCCAGACATGACAGATAAAGCCATCCTCAGCTTTGCCCTTTCTTTGTCTTCTTCCATCACTCCTCCTTACATAATGGCAAGATCACCTCATCAAAGAACAGGCTCACTATGAGCGTCAAAGCAAGCCCCATCCAGAAGTCACACCAAAACTCTTTATTCCTCCACAGCGTATTGCTCATCTTCTCCCACCTTTACCAGCTTGTAGGGCAGCCGGATAGCACCGCGCCCGATGGCCAGGCCGATGAAGAACGTGATGATCGGCCCCAGACAGACAGACCCCAGACACACATAACCCGTTACTTCGTTCATGATTTCTCCTCGAGATATGGGACACATGTTTTCTCTACCAATCTCCTAGAGCGGCTGCCCGCCCCAGGCTCTAAGATGTACGTGCTACCATCGATGTTGATCTCTTTTCCTTCGTATTCCCTCCCTAATGTCTCTATTTGCGCACGGCTAACAGCCCCGCCGAACGCTTCATAAACCTGCCTACGGGAAAACTCACCTTCCAGGTTGTATAACACCACCTTGAAGACGTCCTCATCCGTAACTTCATTTGTGGCCTGGTCTGTGGCACCCTCGACCCCCTCACCTGCACTCCCAATTTCCGGCGCTTGAGACCCTATGAGGACCATCTGCCGTGCCTTCCCCGTCTCAGCAGGCTGCAACTCATACAATTCACCGCTTACCTCTATGATCTGGCCCTCATAGTCCTGGGCCAGGCGCTTGATGTAATTGAGAGAAGCGCGCCCTTGCAGGATCTTGTAAATCGCATTGATGGAGAATGAGCCGCCAAGCTGCTTGATGACGATCTCGAATACATCTTCGGGGGCCATCCGCGCCGCCTC
>Ga0265297_10006489_pt1 | contig 16933 bp, 21 predicted proteins | sample Munlanlwell13791_FD_192502 | JGI IMG/M metagenome (GOLD analysis project Ga0265297, IMG submission 192502) | Leachate microbial communities from a municipal landfill in Southern Ontario, Canada - Leachate well 137-91 | ecosystem: Engineered > Solid waste > Landfill > Unclassified | place...
CGACATCAGCATTTCCAGCGGACCGGGCGCGCTGTTGCGCGACCGGCTCATCGTTCCCTCGTCGCACCAGTCGGCCCCGAGTTTGAAAGAACAGATCGATCCGGGAATTCGACCACCCATGACGGCTCCTTTTCTTTCGGTATCGTTGGCTAACAGCAAATACTGAGACTGGAGTATCTGAACGTTATCAAATATAGCGGGGTTACCCCGTTTTTACTCGCGCACCGTTTCCTGCCTGGGCGCTCACCCATTCCAGTTTGCTCGCACGGGGCAATTGCTTGAGTCGATATTCGGACTTGGCGGCCTCCGATTTGCTGGCACAGACCTGGCTGGCAAGAAGCTGGATGGGTGGATTCAGCCGGGTAAAGATGGCCCCCTTGCCGGAGACGTGCTTGGCGAAGCGGCTGGCCAGGTCGTTGGTGATCCCGGTATAGAGTTTTCCGCCTTTGCATTCCAGTACATAGACGAACCAGGTTTCGGCGCATGGGCTATCGATATCTGATGACATTCGCGGCATGAAGGTTGAGCGGTTGTTTGAGTGATTTACTGGCTGGCCGGGTTTTGCCGCATTCCGATGCGGCATCCTACCCCGTTCTGAGCGATGCCACCGCTATGACATGCCTGGCCGATATCCCGCATCAAGGCAACCAGAAAGATAAATGGAACTGATGCCCAGGCGAGGCCTCGAAGCCTGCATTGGTTGATTTCGCAACTTCCGGTGTACCCATGCCGGAAGTTGGCAGTGCGCACACGAGATGCGCATACCGTTGATTGAATTTACTTGGAGGAAAACATGAGCAAAACAGTGGTGAAGCAGTTTCTGGAGACATCAAAAGGATATTTCCAGGCCCATTTAAATGTCCCCGAACAGACCCAATCGGAACAGAAGGAAAGAAGAGATGAAGACCAAACTCAAGCCGCGTAATCCCTTCGTGGCCGCCGCCAGGTTCAGGCAGGCCGGTGCCCACGGTAAAAGCGTCAAGGCACTGCGTCGTGAGCAGGCCATGCGCCTGCAACGTGAAATCAAGAACACGGACCGACCGGGATATGGGCCCTCGGCGCGCAGTCGTACAACGCAAGCGGCGTCGGTTTGCGTTGTACGACTGCACTGAACCCGTCAGCCATTCGCTCGATGAACGCCATCGGACTGCCGCCGGCAAGGGCGGTTCAGGTTCAAAAGACCCGTTTGAAAGTCAGATGCCCGGCCCTTGGCTGATCAACTGGTCGTATGAACCTGCGGTTCCCCGAACTGACGAATGGCCCTTGTTAGGCAGCCTTGGTCGACCCGGCCAGCAGGTCGGGGCGCGCTTCGGGTAGAATGGCGCGCCTGTAACTATCCCAATTTTCGCCCCGATCCATGCGCAACATCCGCAATTTCTCCATCATCGCCCACATCGACCACGGCAAATCGACCCTGGCCGACCGCATCATCCACCTGTGCGGCGGCCTGTCCGACCGCGAGATGGAGGCGCAGGTGCTCGACTCGATGGACCTGGAGCGGGAGCGCGGCATCACCATCAAGGCCCAGACGGCGTCCCTGGCCTACAAGGCCAGGGATGGCCAGGTCTATCAGCTCAACCTGATCGATACCCCGGGCCACGTGGACTTTTCCTACGAGGTTTCCCGTTCGCTGTCGGCCTGCGAGGGCGCCCTGCTGGTGGTCGATGCCTCCCAGGGGGTCGAGGCGCAGACGGTGGCGAACTGCTACACCGCCATCGAGCTGGGTGTCGAGGTGGTGCCGGTATTGAACAAGATCGACCTGCCCTCGGCCGATCCGGAGCGGGTGATCGAGGAGATCGAGAACATCGTCGGCGTCCCGGCGGACGACGCGGTGCGCTGTTCGGCCAAGACCGGCCTGGGCATCGAGGACGTGCTGGAGGCGGTGGTGGCACGCATCCCGCCGCCGGTGGGCGATCCGGAGGCGCCGCTGAAGGCGCTGATCACCGATTCCTGGTTCGACAACTATGTCGGCGTGGTGATGCTGGTGCGGGTGGTCGACGGCGTGCTGCGGCCGAAGGACAAGATCCGCTTCATGGCTACCGGGGCCGAGCATCTGTGCGAGCAGGTCGGCGTGTTCACGCCGAAATCGGTCGCCCGGACCGAGTTGTCGGCCGGCATGGTGGGCTTCCTCACCGCCGGCATCAAGGAGCTCGCTTCGGCCAAGGTGGGCGACACCATTACCACGGTGGTGAAGCCGGCCACCGAGGCGTTGCCCGGTTTCAAGGAGATCAAGTCGCAGGTGTTCGCCGGGCTTTACCCGGTGGATTCGCACGAATACGACCAGTTGCGCGATGCCCTGACCAAGCTGCAACTGAACGACGCCTCGCTGCATTTCGAGCCCGAGACCTCCCAGGCGCTCGGCTTCGGTTTCCGCTGCGGCTTCCTCGGTCTGTTGCACATGGACATCGTGCAGGAGCGCCTGGAGCGCGAATACAACCAGAACCTGATCACCACGGCGCCGACCGTGGAATACGAGATGGTGCTCAAGGACGGCACCGTGGAATTGCTGGAGAACCCGTCCCGTCTGCCCGATCCGTCGAAACTGGAAGAGATCCGCGAGCCCATCATCACCGCCACCATTCTGGTGCCGGAGGAGTACCTGGGCAACGTGATGACCCTGTGCAACCAGAAGCGCGGCGCCCAGGTCGACATGAAGTACCTGGGCCACCAGGTCATGCTCAAGTACGACCTGCCGCTGAACGAAGTGGTGATGGACTTCTTCGACAAGCTGAAGTCGACCAGCCGGGGCTACGCCTCGCTCGACTACGAGTTCAAGGAGTACCGCGCCGACGACCTGATCAAGCTGGACGTCCTGGTCAACGGCGAGAAGGTCGATGCCCTGTCCCTGATCGTGCACCGCTCGACCTCGATCTATCGCGGCCGCGAACTGGTGTCGAAGATGCGCGAACTGATCCCGCGCCAGATGTTCGATGTCGCGGTGCAGGCGGCGATCGGTTCCCACATCATCGCCCGCGAGACGGTCAAGGCGCTCAGGAAGAACGTGCTGGCCAAGTGTTACGGCGGCGACATCACGCGCAAGAAGAAACTGCTCGAGAAGCAGAAGGAAGGCAAGAAGCGCATGAAGCAGGTCGGCAACGTGGAAATCCCCCAGGAGGCCTTCCTGGCCATCCTGCAAACCGGAGATAAATAGTCGTGAATTTCGCCCTGATACTGTTCGTCGCCCTGGTCATCACCGGCGTCATCTGGCTGATCGACGCCCTTACCGCCGCCAGGACGCGGCCGGCGGAGGCCAAGCTGCCCATGCTGGTGGATTATGCCAAGAGCTTCTTTCCGGTCATCCTGCTGGTATTCCTGCTCCGCTCCTTCCTGGTCGAGCCGTTCAAGATCCCGTCCGGCTCGATGCTGCCGACCCTGCAGGTGGGCGATTTCATCCTGGTGAACAAGTACACCTACGGCATCCGCCTGCCCATCCTCAACCAGAAGGTCATCGAGATCGGCCAGCCCAAACATGGTGACGTGATGGTGTTCCGCTACCCCAAGGATCCGGGCCTGGATTACATCAAGCGGGTGATCGGCCTGCCCGGCGATACCGTGGAATACGTCGACAAGCGGCTGGTCATCAACGGCAAGGCGGTCTCGGTGGCAACGGCCGGGGAGTACAGTTACGTCGCCAACGGCCTCAATTACATCACCGGCCAGATCTGGCAAGAACAACTCGGCGAGCACAACCATATCGCCATGACCCAGAAGGACATGCCGCCGGTGATCCCCTACCAGGTGGCCGGGGATTTCCCCTTCCGCGACAACTGCACCTACAATGACCAAGGCTTCAAGTGCAAGGTGCCTGAGGGCTATTACTTCATGATGGGCGACAACCGGGATGCCAGCAACGATTCCCGTTACTGGGGCTTCGTGCCGGACGAGAATATCGTCGGCCGCGCCTTCATGATCTGGTGGAACTTCGGCGAGTTCTCCCGGATCGGCCATTTCATCGAATAGGAGGGGGTATGTACCGACAAAAAGGATTTACGCTGCTTACGCTGATATTCTTGCTTGCCTTGGCCGTGTTCGCGGCCTTGGTCGCGATGAAGACGGTGCCGACCTATATCGACTACTTCGCGGTGACCAAATCGCTGGAGAACATCCTTGCCCAAGGGACTGACCAGTCAGCCTTCGAGATGCGTCAAACTTTCGAGAGACGCTTGGACGTCAATTCCATTTACAACGTCAAATCGAAGGACCTGGAAATCAGCAAGGACAACGGCATGCTGACCCTCTCGGTGCCGATCAGCAGCAAGAAACCCTTCGCCGGCGGCATCAGCATCAGTGTCGACCTGGTGGCCACGGCCTCTGCCCCGCTGAACTGATGATCCATGCTTCGGATGCCCTGCAGGCCAGGCTGGGCCACGTATTCGCGCATCCGGAACTGCTCGAACAGGCGCTGACCCATCGCAGTTTCAGCATCCAGAACAATGAACGCCTGGAATTCCTCGGCGACGGCGTGCTCAACTTCGTGGTCGGGGCCTTGCTCTTCGAGCGTTTTCCCGAACTCAAGGAAGGCCAGTTGTCCCGCATCCGGGCCAACCTGGTCAACCAGCAGCCGCTCTATGAAGTGGCCCAGGAACTCGGTCTTGGCCAGTATCTGCGCCTGGGCGAGGGTGAGTTGCGCAGCGGCGGCGACAGCCGGCCGTCCATCCTGGCCGATGCGATGGAATCGATCCTGGGCGCGGCCTTCCTGGACGCCGGCTTCGAGGCGGCCAAGGGCATCGTCGTGCGCCTGTTTGCCGACAAGCTGAACGAGGTGGATCCGGCCACCCATGGCAAGGACGCCAAGACCCTGCTCCAGGAATGGCTGCAATCGCGCAAGCACGGCCTGCCGGTGTACGAGTTGGCGGGCACCAGTGGCCAGGCGCATGCCCAGACCTTCCGGATCGTCTGCCGGATCGACGCCCTGGGCATCGCCACTGAGGGTTCCGGCCCGAGCCGCAAGGCGGCGGAACAGGCGGCCGCCCAGGCCGCCTATGATCGATTGGAACGCAAGTGAGCGAAGTGCGTCGCGCTGGCTACATCGCCGTGGTGGGAAGGCCGAACGTCGGCAAGTCGACCCTGATCAACACCCTGGTCGGGGCCAAGGTCAGCATCGTCTCCAGCAAGCCGCAGACCACCCGCCACCGCGTCCTCGGGGTGCGCACCGAGGGCGAGGCGCAGTTCGTCTTCGTCGACACTCCGGGCTTCCAGACTCAGCACCGCAACGCCCTCAACCAGTCGATGAACCGGGTGGTGACCCAGGCACTCGGCGAAGTCGATTTAGTGCTGTTCCTGATCGAGTCGATGAAGTTCACCCCGGCCGACGAGCGGGTGATCAAGCTGCTGCCGGCGAACACCCCGGTCATCCTGGTGGTCAACAAGGTCGACCAGGTCGCCGACAAGACCCGACTGCTGCCCTTCCTGCAACAGGTGGCCGGGCAGTTCGGCTTCGCCGAGATCGTGCCGTTGTCGGCCCTGACTGCCAAGGATGGCGACCGCCTGCTCGGCATTGTCGGCAAATACCTGCCGGAGTCGGAACCCTTCTTCGAGGACGATGCCATCACCGACCGCAGCGAGCGCTTCCTGGCCGCCGAGATCGTGCGCGAGAAGGTGTTCCGCCTGACCGGCGACGAGATCCCCTACGGCGTCGCGGTCGAGATCGAGAAGTACGAGACCGAGCCCTCCGGCATGCGCCGGATCAACGCGGTGATCTGGATCGAACGCGACGCCCACAAGCCGATCCTGCTCGGCAAGGGCGGCGAGCACCTCAAGCGCATCTCCACCGAGGCGCGCCAGGACATGGAAAAGCTGTTCGACGCCAAGGTCTTCCTGCAATGCTGGGTCAAGGTGAAGAGCGGCTGGACCGACAATGCCGCGTTGCTCAGGTCGCTCGGCCACGATTGATGCCGGGCCGGGCATAGCGCCATGAACGAGAAGCGCGACCACGAACCCGCCTTCGTCCTGCACACCTATCCCTGGCGCGAAACCAGCCTGATCGTCGAGACCCTGAGCCGCAATCACGGCCGCCTGGCCCTGGTGGCGCGCGGGGCGCGGCGGCCGATGTCGTCGATCAAGTCGCGCCTCCTGGCCTTCCAGCCGCTTGAACTGTCCTGGTTCGGCAAGGGCGGCCTGCGCACCCTGCATGCCGCCGAATGGCAGGGCGGCGACCTGCGCCTGTCGGGGCGCGCCCTGATGTGCGGCTTCTACCTGAACGAGCTGCTGCTCAAGCTGCTGCCGCCGGACGATCCGCACGAGCGCCTGTACGATCGCTACGCGGAGACCCTGGCCGACTTGTCGGGCCAGGTCGAACCGGAACCCATATTGCGCCGCTTCGAGCTCGACCTGTTGTCCGAGCTGGGCTATGCCCAGACCCTGAGCCACCTGGCCGAGGGCGACGCGGTGCGTCCGGATCGGCGCTACGGTTACGTCTTCGACCGCGGCGTGGTGGCCGCCGAGGGCAGCCAGTGCTATGCCGGCAAGACCCTGCTCGACATGGCGGCGGGGGATTTCTCCGACCCGCGCACCCTGGCCGAGGGTAAGCTGCTGATGCGCGCGCTCATCAACCATTACCTGAGCGACAAACCCCTGCTCACCCGCCAGCTCCTGGTCGACCTGGCTAGCTTGTAGCGGTCAGCATTCAGCTGATAGCTCTATACTCCTCAACCCTAACTCCTAACTCCTCACCGTTTCATGATCAAACTAGGCATCAACATCGACCACGTCGCCACCCTGCGCCAAGCGCGCGGCACCCGCTATCCGAGCCCGGTCCAGGCCGCCCTGATGGCCGAGAACGCCGGCGCCGACTCGATCACCCTGCACCTGCGTGAGGACCGCCGCCACATCCAGGACAGTGACGTGCACATCCTGCGCGGCATCCTGCGCACCAAGATGAACCTGGAGATGGCGGTCACCGAGGAGATGATCGCCATCGCCCTGCAGGTCGCGCCCCAGGACGTCTGCCTGGTGCCGGAGCGGCGCCAGGAACTGACCACCGAGGGTGGCCTCGACGTGGCCGGGCAACTGAACAAGATCAGCGACGCCTGCGCCCGGCTAGGCGAAACGGGCATCCGGGTGTCCCTGTTCATCGACCCCGAGGCCCGTCAGCTCGATGCCGCCCGTACCGCCGGCGCCCCGGTGGTGGAGATCCACACCGGCCGCTATGCCGACGCGGTGACCGAGGTCGAAGCCGAGCACGAGCTCGCGCGCATCCGCGCGGCCGTCGAGCACGGCCTGGCCCTGGGCCTGCAAGTCAACGCCGGCCACGGCCTGCATTATCACAACGTCCAGGCGGTTGCCGCCATCCCGGGCATGAGCGAGCTCAACATCGGCCACGCCATCGTCGCCGAGGCCGTCTTCCTGGGCTGGGAAAACGCCGTGCGCGAGATGAAGCGCCTGATGGTCGAGGCGGCCGCACGCTGATCGAACGGCTGGCTTGAACGTCTCGGGCCGGCCGATGTCGTAGTGGTTCCACTTGAAACTAGAGGAGATAGATCATGTCCATGCCCCGCCGTTTCCTGGCCGTTGCCCTGTTTTCCGCCGCCTTGGCGGCTTCCTTGACCGTGCGCGCCGAAGAGGCCGCCGCACCGGCCGCCGCGCCGGAATCGGCTGCGCAAACCGAAACGATGCCGATGCCGATGATGGGCATGGGGATGGGCAACTCCCGCTGCGGGGCGGGCATGATGGCCGGACCGGGTATGGGGCAGCGTTGCAATACCCGCAAAGGCCTGGCCGGCGGCGCTCCGTGCATGACGGGCGGCAAATGCCCGACCGCCGAGGTGCTGGAGCACCGTATCGACAGTCTGGAAAAGCGTCTCGACATGATGCAGACCATGCTGGAGATGATGGCCCGCCAACAGGGCGCCGGCAACTAGGGCGTCGCCTGCCGGCTCAGTTCGCCCCCAACTGCAGTTTGGCGGCCTCGATCGCCTCGGTGCTGCCGCGCAGTACCAGCGTATCGCCGTTCTCCAGGCGGGTTTCCGGGGTGGGATCGGTAGCACGTATGCCGTGCCGCCGGACCGCCAGGATGGTGACGTTGAGCGACTCCAGTTCGAGTTCGCCCAGGGTGCGGCCGACGCCGTGCTGGTGGGGTTCGATCAGGATGGAGGATAGCCGCTCCTGATAGCCGCTTTCCTCCGACTCGTCGGTGATGCCCTGGAAATAGCCGCGCATGGTGCTGTAGCGCATCTCGCGCATCCGGCGGATGCGTTTGAGCACCGTGCCGAGCGGGATGCCGGCCATCAGCAGGGTCTGTGAACCGAGCATCAGGGCGCCTTCGAGTACTTCCGGCACCACCTCCATGGCCCCGGCCGCCATCAGTTGGTCAAGGTCGGCTTCGTCCAGTGTGCGCACGATCACCGGCGCGCCGGGACGCAGACGGTGCGCGGTGGCGAGAACCTGAAGCGCGGTCGGGGTGTGGGCGAAACTGACCACCACGGCGCGGGCGCGGTTGAGGCCGGCCGCGGTGAGTACCTCGGCCCGCGTGCTGTCGCCAAATACCACGTTGTCGCCGGCCGCGGCGGCCTCCTTGACCCGCTTTGGATCGTGATCCAGGGCGATGAAGGGCACCCCTTCCGTTTCCAGAATGCGGGCCAGGCTCTGGCCGCTGCGGCCGTAGCCGCACAGGATGACGTGGTTGCTGACGCCGAAGCTTTTGAGGACGATCTCGTGCACCCCTTTGGCCTGGGTCAGCCAGGCTCCGCCCGCCAGCCGGGTCGCCATCCGTTCGCCATAGTGCATCAGGAAGGGCGCCAGCAGCATGGACAGGATCATCGCCGCCAGGGCGGCTTGTCTGATCTCGAACGGCATCAGCTGGTAGGTGCCGGCCAGGGCCAGCAGGACCAGGCCGAATTCACCCGCCTGGGCAAGACCGAGCCCGGTACGCAGGGCGGTGCCGAAATCGTCGGAAAACCGCCGGGTCAGGGCGGTGATCAGGGCGAGTTTGCCCAATACCAGCAGCGCCAGCATGACCAGGGTCACGGGCAGCTGGGTCAGCACGGCGTCCAGATCCAGCGCCATGCCGATGGTGACGAAGAACAGACCCATCAGGACATCGCGGAACGGCCGGATGTCGCTCTCGACCTGGTAGCGGTATTCGGTTTCCGAGATCAGCATGCCGGCGACGAAGGCGCCCAGGGCCAGGGACAGGCCGGCGATGGCGGTGACATAGGCCAGGCCCAGGGTGATCAGCAGCACGTTGAGCATGAACAGCTCGGCCGACTTGCGCTCCGCCACCAGATGCAGCCAGGGCCGCAACAGGCGCTGGCCGAGCACCAGGATCAGGCCGAGGGCCACAACGGCCTTGGCGCCGGCATAGGCCATCGCCTCGGCCATGTTCTCGCCGCTGGCCAGGGCCGGGATGAAGATCAGCAGGGGCACGACGGCCAGATCCTGGAACAGCAGCACCCCGAAGATGCGGCGGCCATGCGAGGTGTCCAGGGCGTTTTTTTCCACCAGCAGCTTGCTCACGATGGCGGTGGACGACATCGCCAGCGCGCCGCCCAGGGCCAGGCCCGCTTCGATGCCGAGGCCGAAGGCCACGGCGATGGCGGTGGCCAGCAGCATGGTGAGCGAGACTTGCAGGCCGCCGAGGCCGAACACCAGTCCGCGCATGGCCTTCAGCTTGGTCAGGGAGAACTCCAGGCCGATCGAGAACATCAGGAAGACCACGCCGAACTCGGCGATGCTGTGGGTTTCCTGGTCCTGGGGCGCCATGTTCAGTACCGACGGGCCGAGCAAGATGCCCACCACGATATAGCCGAGCAGCGCCGGCAAGCGGAAGGCGCGGAACAGCGTCGTCGCCAGCACGGCGGCGGCGAGCAGGAGCAGGATCAGGGCCAGGGTGGAATGCATGTTTGGATGGCGGCGTCTTCGGCACGTATACTTCGCGCCATTATGACATCTAGTCCCGTAACCGCCTCCGACATCCTCGATCTGGCCCGCCGCACGCTGGAGATCGAGGCCGCGGCCGTGTCCGCGCTGAAGGATCGCCTGGACGATTCCCTGGTCCGCGCGGTCGATATCCTGCTGGCCTGCAAGGGCAGGGTAGTGGTGACCGGCATGGGCAAATCCGGCCATGTCGGCAGCAAGATCGCCGCCACCCTGGCCAGCACCGGCACGCCCTCCTTTTTCGTGCACCCGGCCGAGGCCAGCCACGGCGACCTCGGCATGATCACCGGCCAGGACGTCGTCCTGGCCCTGTCCAATTCCGGCGAGAGCCCCGAGATCATCGCCATCCTGTCGTTGATCAAGCGGCGCGGCGCCAAACTGATCACCATGACCGGGCGGCCGCAGTCGACCATGGCGCGCGAGGCCGACATCCATCTCGATGCCGGCGTGGCCCAAGAGGCCTGCCCGCTCAACCTGGCCCCGACCGCCAGCACCACGGCGGCGCTGGCCCTGGGCGACGCCCTGGCGGTGGCGGCCCTGTATGCACGCGGCTTCACTGCCGAGGATTTCGCCCGCACCCATCCGGGCGGGGCGCTCGGCCGCCGCCTGCTGGTCCACGTGCGTGACGTCATGCATCAGGGCGAGGCCCTGCCCGTGGTCGGGATGGATACTCCGTTCAAGGAAGCGCTCCTGGAAATGACCCGCAAGAAGCTGGGCATGACCGCTGTGGTCGATGCCGTCGGCAACTTGGTCGGGGTGTTCACCGATGGCGACCTGCGCCGCTGTCTGGATCACGAATTCGATCTGGCCGCCACCCGCATCGAGACGGTGATGACCCGCGCGCCCAAGACCATCTCTGAGGACGTCCTGGCCGCCGAGGCGGCCCGCTACATGGAGGAGCGCCAGATCAACGGCCTCCTGGCGGTCGACGCCGCCGGCCGCCTGACCGGCGCCTTCAACATGCACGACCTGCTCCGGGCCGGCGTGGTATGACGATCGTCGACGAAATTTTGGCGCGCGCCCGCGCCGTCAAGGTCCTGATCTTCGACGTCGACGGCGTGCTCACCGATGGCAGCCTGTTTTTCGGTGATGACGGCCAGGAATACAAGGCCTTCAATTCCCGTGACGGCCACGGCATCAAGATGCTGCGCGATGCCGGAGTGGAGACTGCGATCCTGACCGGCCGCACCTCCCAGGTAGTGCTGCACCGCGCCCGCAACCTGGGTATCACCCGCATCATCCAGGGCGCCCACGACAAACTGGCCTCCTATGAGGCCATGCTGGCGGAGACCGGTCTGAGCCCGCAGGAGACGGCCTTTATGGGCGACGACCTGGTCGACCTGCCGGTGCTGCGCCGTAGCGGCCTGGCCTGCACGGTGCCCGATGCGCCGGCCGAGGTCCTGGCCCGGGTGCATTATGTGACCCAGGCCGCCGCCGGCCGAGGTGCTGCCCGGGAAGTGTGCGAACTGATCATGCGCGCCCAGGACACCTGGGCGGCGCAACTCGCGTTGTACGACCGATGAGCGGCACCAGTCTCCAGCATTCCCGGAATTTCTGGTTTCCCCTGGTCATCGTCGGTGGCCTGGTCATCCTGACTGCCTGGCTCGGCCAGTTGGCCGAGACGCCGCAATCGCAAGGCAACGTCGCCATCGGTCACGACCCCGATTATTTCGTCGAGGATTTCAACGCCACGGCCTTCGATGTCTCGGGCGCACCGCGTTACCGGCTCAACGCGATCCGGATGACCCATTACATGGATGACGATACCTCCGAATTGGTGGCGCCCCGTTTCGTCCGCGAGGGTGCCGGCATGGCGCGGGTAGTGGTGCGGTCGTTGCGCGGCCTGGTATCACCGGAAGGCGAGAGTGTTTATTTTCTCGGCGATGTGCGCATGCTGCAGGAGCGTCTGAACGGGGGCTCGCCGCTGGAACTGACTACCGAGTATCTGCGGGTGATCCCGGATCAGGACCAGATTCGCACCGAAAAGCCGGTGCTGCTCAAGGATGGGCGTGGCGAACTGCGCGGTGGGGCCATGATGGCCGACGGCAAGCGCAGGACGCTGATAATGACCGGACGCGTGAAAGGCGTGTATGAAAACCATCGTTAAGACAGTTGTTCTGCTCGGCATGACCTGCCTGGCCTCCTCCGCGGCGCTGGCCGAGAAGGCGGATCGCACGCGACCGATCCAGATCGAGGCGGATTCGGTACGCATGGACGATGCCCAGAAGACGGCCGTGTATGAAGGCAACGTCATCTTCAGCCAGGGCACCTTGACCATCAACGCCGACCGCATCGACGTGCATCAGGACGACGCCGGCATGTCGGCGGGCGTGGCCACCGGCCAGCCGGTCTATTTCCGCCAGAAGGCGGAAGGCCGCGATGAATATCTGGAGGCACGGGCCCGACGCATCGATTACGACGCCCACACCGAGACGATGAAACTGACCGGCAATGCCTACATCGGCCGCGGCAGCGACGAGTTGCGTGGTGGGGTCATCGTCTACAACATGCGCAGCGAACGCTACCAGGCCGATGGCGCCAGCGAGGACAACAAGCAGGGCCGGGTGCGGGCCATGATCCGGCCGCGCAACCAGCCCGGCGTCGCTGAGGCGCCGGCCAAGCCATGAGCACCTTGAAGGCCGCGGGCCTGAAGAAGCGCTACAAGTCGCGCCAGGTGGTCGACGACGTCGACGTGGAGGTGCACAGCGGCGAGGTGGTCGGTCTGCTCGGCCCCAACGGCGCCGGCAAGACCACCTGCTTCTACATGCTGGTCGGGCTGGTGGGCGCCGACGGTGGCCGTATCCTGCTCGACGAACACGATATCGCCCACCTGCCGGTGTACCAGCGGGCCCGCCTCGGGCTCAGCTATCTGCCCCAGGAGGCCTCGATCTTCCGCAAACTCACGGTCGCCGAGAACATCGCCGCGGTGCTGGAGTTGAAAGGTTTCGATGCAGCCGGGGTGGCCGAGCACCTGGAGTATCTGCTGCAGGACCTGAACATCGGCCATCTGCGCGACCATGAGGCGGTCAGCCTGTCCGGGGGCGAACGACGCCGGGTCGAGATCGCCCGCACCCTGGCCATGCAGCCCAGCTTCGTGTTGCTGGACGAACCGTTTGCCGGCATCGACCCGATCTCGGTGATCGATATCCAGAAGATCATCCGTTTTCTGACCGAGCGCGGCATTGGCGTCCTGATCACCGACCACAATGTCCGTGAAACGCTGGGTATTTGCGACCGCGCCTACATCCTCAACGAGGGCCGGGTGCTGGCGTCCGGCAGCGCCGACGAGATCATTTATAATGAGAGCGTCCGCAAGGTTTATCTGGGCGAGCACTTTCGCCTCTAATCAACGCTTACCAACGCCCCGCACGCGACCCAATCGGCTTCAATGAAGCAAAGCCTTCAACTCAAACTATCCCATCATCTCGCCCTGACGCCGCAGTTGCAGCAGTCGATCAGGCTGTTGCAGCTATCCAGCCAGGAACTCAATCAGGAGATCAGCCAGATGCTCCAGGAGAATCCGATGCTGGAGCGGGCCGATGAGGTCGGCATGGGTGGTGACTCCTCCGGTATGGCTGGTGAGCCCGGCGACAGCCGGGAAGCGGGCGCTGAGTCCACCCCCCAGCAGGATGCCGCCGAATCGGTCTATGACGAGATGGCCTGGGGCGACCGCCACGTTTCCTCGGGCAGCGGCTCCGACGACGACGATGAAGATGGCCGGGGCTACCAGCAGACCGACGAGGTCAGCCACAGCCTGCGCCAGCACCTGCTCAATCAGCTGGCCATGCTGCCGCTCACCACGCGGGACCATAGCCTGGTGGCACTGATGATCGAGGCGCTCAACGAGGACGGCTATCTCGGCACCAGCCTGGAAGACCTGGCGGAAATGGTGCCGGAAGAGATGGGGGTCGAAGTCGACGAGTTGCTGACGGCACTGCGTCTGCTGCAAAGCATGGACCCGCCCGGCGTCGGCGCGCGCGACCTGGGCGAGAGCCTGCTCCTGCAATTGAATGAATTGCCGTCCGATACCCCTCACCTGGGCCAGGCCAAGCTGCTGGTTTCGCGTCATCTCAACCTGCTGGCGGAGCGGGAATACGGCAAGCTGAAGCGCCAGCTGGGCATCGCCGACGACCGCGAGTTCACTGCCGTGCGCCAGTTGATCACCTCGCTCAATCCCCGTCCCGCCTCGGATTTCGACTCCGGCCGCACCCAGTACGTGGTGCCTGACGTGTTCGTGCGCAAGGTGAAGGGCGAATGGGTCGCCAGCCTGAATCCGGAAGCCATGCCCAAGCTGCGCATCAACGAGGTCTACGCCAACATACTGCGGCAGAACCGCGGCAGCGGCGGCCAGCTGTCCGGCCAGATGCAGGAGGCGCGCTGGTTGATCAAGAACGTCCAGCAGCGCTTCCAGACCATCCTCAAGGTGTCCCAGGCGATCCTTGATCGCCAGCGCATGTTCTTCGAGCACGGCGAGGTTGCCATGCGTCCGCTGGTGCTGCGCGAGATCGCCGAATCGGTCGGTCTGCACGAATCGACCATTTCCCGCGTCACCAATCAGAAGTATATGATGACGCCCAGGGGCCTTTACGAATTCAAGTATTTCTTCGGCAACGCACTGGCCACCGAGGCCGGCGGTGCGGCATCGAGCACCGCCATCAAGGCCTTGCTCAAGCAGTTCGTCGACGCCGAGGACCGTTCCGGCCCGTTGTCCGACAGCGCCATTTCCGAGATTCTGAGCAAACAGGGTTTCGTGGTGGCGCGCCGGACCGTGGCCAAGTACCGGGAGCAGATGAACATCCCTCCCGCCAACCAACGCAAGTCGTTATGACTTGCCTGACATCTCAGGAGCTTTTATGAACCTCAACATCACCGGTCATCATCTGGAAGTGACCCCCGCCATCCGTGGCTATGTGGAAGAAAAGCTCAAGCGGGTTACCCGTCATTTTGATCATGTCATCGATGTTACGGTCACCCTGACCGTGGAGAAACTCAAGCACAAGGCCGAGGTCAACCTGCATACGGCCGGCAAGGATATCTATGTCGAGGCCATCGAGCCCGATATGTACGCCTCCATCGACGTGCTGGTCGACAAGCTGGACCGCCAGGTGCTCAAGCACAAGGAAAAGATCGGCGGCAACCACCGGGAAGCCGGTGACCTGAAGCGCCAGGCCGTCGAATAGCCTGAACAAGCCGCCCGCCATGCGGTGGGCGGCTGGAAGATGCCATGAATCTCATATCAAAGTTGCTCAAGCCGGCCAATGTGTTGCTCGACCTGGAGGCAGGCAGCAAGAAACGCCTGTTCGAACTGGCCGGGCAGGCCCTGCAATCCACCGAGAACGTACCTGCCAGCGAGGTGTTCGACAGCTTGTTCTCACGCGAGAAGCTGGGCTCCACCGCGCTCGGGCACGGTATCGCCATTCCGCACGGCCGCATCAAGGGCCTCGCCGAGACCGCCTGTGCCTTCGTCCGGATGAAGGAGCCGATCGATTTCGACGCCCCCGACAGCCTGCCGGTCGATCTGCTGTTCATCCTGCTGGCACCGGCGACCGCGTCCGACCTGCATCTGCAAATCCTCGCTGAACTGGCACAGATGTTCAGCGAAAAGGACATGCGCGACCGGTTGCGCACGGCGCCCGACGCGCAGAGCCTGTACGACCTGATCCGGGAATGGACGCCCTGATCCACCATGTCACGGTCGAGGAACTGTTTCGCCGGGCCGGCGACCAGCTTCGACTGACCTGGCTGGCGGGACACGCCGGCGGCAGCCGCCGGCTGACCTCGGAAACCGTCCAGAAGCCCACCCTGGCCCTGATCGGCCACCTCAATTTCGTCCACCCCAACCGGGTGCAGGTGCTTGGCTGTGCCGAGATGGACTATCTGGGCCGGCTCGATGCCAAGGATCTGCAGCAGGCCATCGACAACCTGTTCTCGACCGAACTGGCCGCCGTCGTGGTCGCCAACGGAGAGGCGGTGCCGGCGCCCCTGATCGAGGCCGCCGAGCGCACCGCGACGCCCTTGTTCACCTCGCCGGAACAGAGCCCCTACCTGATGCATGTGCTGACCCACATCATCACCCAGGCGCTGGCGCCGTCGACCATCCTGCACGGCGTATTCCTGGAGGTGCTGGGCCTGGGTGTCCTGATCAGCGGCGATCCCTCGGTGGGCAAGAGCGAGCTGGCACTGGAACTGATCACCCGTGGCCACCGCCTGGTCGCCGACGACGCCCTGGAGGTCTACGCGGTGTCGCCGGATACTTTGGAGGGCCGCTGCCCGATCCTGCTCCAGGACTTCATGGAGGTGCGCGGCCTCGGTGTCCTGAACATCCGCCGCCTGTTCGGCGAGACCGCGGTCAAGCACAAGAAGAACGTCAAGCTGATCATCCACCTCACCCCGGCGGAGAAGTGGCACACCATCGACCGCCTGGACATGAAGGCGGAAAGCCGCGACATCCTCGGCGTGGCGATACCCGAGGTGCGCATCCCGGTGGCGGTCGGCCGCAACCTGGCGGTCTTGGTCGAGGTGGCGGTGCGCAACCACATCCTGCGCCTGCGTGGCTTCAACAGCGCCGAGGAGTTTGCCGAGCGCCAGCGCGCGATGATGATGGACCCGGGCTTTGGGGTCGACTAGTGTGAGCACGTTCTAATGAAACTGGTCGTCATCAGCGGCCTGTCGGGATCGGGCAAGAGCGTGGCCCTGAAGGCCCTGGAGGATGCCGGCTACTACTGCATCGACAACCTGCCGGCCGACATGCTGCCCTCTGTGGTCGAGCACCTGCGTGCCGACTGCCCCGAGGTGGCGGTCAGCATCGACGCCCGCAGCGCCACCAGCCTGACCCGCCTGCCCGACGACCTCGCCCGCTTGCGGGCCGAGGTGGAACTGAAGGTGATCTTCCTGGAGACCAAGGACGACACCCTGGTCAAGCGTTTCTCCGAGACCCGGCGCCGCCACCCGCTCAACACCGGCGAGCGTTCCCTGCCGGAATGCATCCGCGCCGAGCGCGACCTGCTGGCGCCACTCTGGTCGCTGGCCCATCACCTCGATACCAGTGACCTCTCGGCCA
>Ga0265297_10006490_pt1 | contig 16933 bp, 32 predicted proteins | sample Munlanlwell13791_FD_192502 | JGI IMG/M metagenome (GOLD analysis project Ga0265297, IMG submission 192502) | Leachate microbial communities from a municipal landfill in Southern Ontario, Canada - Leachate well 137-91 | ecosystem: Engineered > Solid waste > Landfill > Unclassified | place...
ATAGGGTTTACAAGTGTCAAAAACTTCAGCTTTGTGACTTTCAAACCATTTTTTTGCGTCTTCACCATCATAATCCATTTGTCGATACCAATCCCAAATTTCAGCCTTATAGACTTTATTATTTGGAAAATATTTCTGATACATAGCATTATAGGCATCAACCATGTTATTTATAGTACCGTCTATATCAATACCTATTTTTACGGTTATGCTTTCATTAAAATTTTCAAATATTTTTATGCGTTTCATCTTTACTATTATTTTTTATTGTATCAATTTCAAAATCAGATGCTTTTTTTATTTCTTTTTCTTTTTTCCAAATTTTTGGAAGAAATTTTGCTTTTACTGGATCATCAATTATCCACTCTAATTTATATCTATTAATAGGTTTATCATATATTAAATATCCCATTTTATCTCTTTTTGCATTTTTTCTTTTTCCAGACATTAAATTTCTTTGTCTATCTATAATTCTAAACAACGACGGTGATTCTTTAAATATCATAACATTATCTAATCTAACAATATCACCTATTTCGAACTCAAATACAGGTGGCACCGGTCTTTTCTCGAGATAATGTAGATACTTCATTTCACCATATTATTTTTTAATTTATCAATTGCTTGTTTTATAACATTTATCGTTAATGCTTTTATGTTCGGTATATTAAAATCACCTTCCGTGCTCTTATTCCATAATTGTTCTATTTTAATAGAAACTTTATCCAGAGGCTTATTACCAATAACTTTATCGGCATCGTCAACCATTATATCAACGTGCTTCCATTTATCTTTTCCTGCATCAACAAAAACTATATCGTCATATTTGAAGCCATTATCTTTTAGCCATTTTATTGCAGAGTCTCTTGCTTCTTGTGTAACTTGATTAGTGACGATATTTAGAGTATATCCAAGACTTTTAACAAAATCATATATATTATTAATTGTTATAACTGCATCAGGATATGATTTAGCTAATTCAAAAGTTTCAGCTTTCTTATCTTTCAGCCATTTTTCTGGTTTTTCACCTTCATAATCCATTCTTCTATACCAATACCAATCATCTGCGATTTGTGTTTCTTTATCTGGAAAATATTTTTTATAAGTAGCATTGAAAGCATCAGCAAAATTTGATATGGTGCCGTCAATATCAATACCTATTGTTACATTATTTGTAAATTGTTCGTATAATTTTATATATCTCATAAATTTCATAGGTTATATTTTTTTACATCAACTTCCAGAGTATCAACAATAATTTTACATCTATCAATAATCTTTATTTCACCACCATATTTTAATTCTCTCTCTTCTAAATATTCAGAACATTCTTGTTTACTTTTTTCATCGTGTAAATCATATAGCCTAATAATAATATCTCTATAAATTATAAATCCAATGATAATTTTTGAATCGTTATAAAGGTGTTCAAGATGAAACATTATAATTTTTCTATCTTTTTCATTTTCAAGCATAAGTGCAAAATTCATTAATGTTTTAATATCAGAAATTAGCCAATAATAGCCATTTTTAAACTCAAACTCTTTTTCATAAGATTTTAATTCTTCATATAGTTTTAAATATTTCATAAATTATATTTATTTATTGATTTTTCTAATTCAAATTTTTCAATTTCATCTGATGTTAATTTTCTAGTTATATTTTTTTGACTAGTGTCGCCAGCTTTACCATTAATTAACTCAACTTTAAATACTGAAATATTAGGTAAATACTCTGTTATTTTTCCTATTTTTTTATTTCCGAAAACATCATCTATATATTCAACATAGTCACCCACTCTATATTTATTTAATAGCCGTGTTAATACTGGAGCAGTAGGCATTACATATTTATTAAAAGATTCGTATGTTTTGATATATCTCATAAATTATATTTTTCTGCATCAACTTTCATTTTTCTAGACCAAGTTGGAATGTATTTGAATTCAAAACGTTCTTTTATTAATTGTCTAATAAGTGATTCAATTTCTAAAATTTGTTTTTGTTTTTCTTTCTCATCTAAATCATCACGATAATATAACCATTCTACAATTCTTCTAAATATTGAATTGTTATTTCACCTTCTTCTTTTGGAGAAGAAGGTACAAAATTACCCTCAGAATCTGTAAAATGAGATTCGTTAAATCGCTTTATTTTCATAATTTAATTCCATCTATTTCATCAGGTAAATTATTCAATAAATCATTAACACCTCTATTCAATCCTAAAAAATCACCAGAGTTTTCACCAAATAGCATTTTATCATACCAATCACACACGTTACACATATGATATTCCACGATATCGCCAATGTCGTTTCTATCATATTCTTCTTCGTTTAAATGAAAATGTTCTATAATATCTTTTCGGATTTCATCTAATAAATCATATTCAATTGCACCACCCATACATAATCCTTGATATGCTTCTTCTTCATTTTCAAATTCCCAAGTAGAATCATCATCTTCATCTCCACTACCAACTATATCATCGGTTCCAACATAATCATAAACTCTATTAGAAAATTCATCATTCCACCAATCACTAGGATAATTAGTTAATAAATATTCTTTAATTTCTGATTTTAAATCATTATTAATGACATCAAATTTTTCATTTAGAAATTCTTTAAAGTTTTTCATATTTTAATCTTTATTTTTAACTACATCATAACCAAAATCTAACCAGCCTGCTACGGGTACGCCTTCAACTGGTGATTTACCCATACCAAATTTAAGAGTCATAGCATCGTATCCTAATAATTTGAGAGCAACCATCATTTGGCTTGCGGTATGTCCAACATAACATATCAAAACTATTTTCTTATCTTTTGGTAATTTTTCAAGATTTTTTTCTTTTAATAGATCCATCCAAAATATATTTTTTGCACCTTTGATATGTCCTTCTTCAAAATCTTCTTTTTTTCTTATATCTAATAAAAAGAATTTAGAAAAATCTTCTTTATATAATTCTTCAGGTGTTATATAATTCCAATCTGATTTTGTTTTTTTAACAAATTTTTTAAGAGCAGAATTAATCACATCTTTTTTAGAATGATTTTCATCTTTCTTTTCGGTAATAAATTCTTCAAATGATGTTTTCATAATTAATCCATGTGTATAATATTTTTCTTACTATATTTTATTTCACCACGAATAATAATAGCAGCATGATTAATTTTAGTCTTATTATTATCATCAAGATCATGCCATCTTTTTTCAAATTCCTCAAATGTTAAGTATGTGCGATATACAGAAGCTGGATCCTCAAAAAATATACAGTTATCATTATAACCAATAGCTATTACATAATGTCCATTTTTATAATCCTTTTCCCAATCTAAATTATCTTCAGAATAATCTCTCCAAGCTTGTAAAAGTATGATTGGAGGAATTTTCTCATCTATTAATTTTTTTATTTTATTAATAGTTAAATTTTGAAGTATCTCAGCGTCTAACCCAAAATATTTAGCGACTTCAACTATTTTTGACATTTCTGTACCGTGTTCTTCTATACTAAGTTTTTTAATATCTAGCATTTTTATTAATTCATCTTCTCTTTTCTCAATACCATAATAAATAAGAACTTGCTGCAGAGCAGTAACGCCACAATCAAAATTGTAAATTTGACGAAGATCGACAAAATCAATAAGTACACTAGGTTTATTTTTAAATTGCTCAAACAATTTTATTCTTTTCATAAATTTAATTTTTTCTTAAAATACTGATTATTTTCAATAAAATTCATTGATGTTTTAAAAGATGTAATACCTGATCCACTACCATTTATCTTTTTGTAGTTTTCTTCAGTTAATTCTAATTTATTATCAATAACATTCTTTAATAAATAATAAGATTTATTATTGTTATAATTGGTTAAATTTTTCTTACCAGTTTTTTTACCAATTTCAGATGATTTTAATATAATTTTTTCTCTAAACATTGGATCTTGCCATAATTTTATTAAATTTTTTCTACCAGTTTCAGCGCAAATAGGCTTCATCATTTCTCTAAATTTAATATCATTATTTAATTTAGTTATATTTTTACTTGCAGCTTTACTAACGTTATCTCTAAACTCAGAATTTAGCCATAAGTTATTCATATTATTGCTACTAATATCTTTCATCATTTTTCTATATTCGTCAGTTTTCCATAAATTAGTAACTGTTTCACTACAAAGTTTAGTAATTTTTTCTCTATATTCTGGATCTTGCCATTTTTTAAGTAAATTTTTTGTTCCAGTTTTACTCTGTACTAATTTCATCATTTCTCTAAATTTAGGATCATTCCAAGTTTTTTCATGTAAAATATGAACATTTATGCTATGATGTATAATGTGATCTCGTTCTCCCATCCATTCTAAGTTATCAGGATGATTATTAGTTTTATCAAAATCTTTATGATGTGTTATCCAATTATGATTTTTATTAATATTATTGTTTGGAAATTCAATAGGATGCTCACCATTAAAATATTTATTAATTTCTGTATGTACAAATTTCCATCTATTATTAAAGTATTTCAAATAGCCTTTATTATCATATTTACATTCATAAATTTCATAAAAATTTTTATAATCTTCTCTTTTCATTATTTTAAAGTATATTTTTAGATATATATAAAAATAATATAATAAAAAACCAAAATAATATATTAATATATAATTAACATACAAAAATAAATATAAGTATGAGAAAATTAAAAACATTTAATGAATTATTAGAAGGTAATAGATTACCAAAAAATCTTTATGATAAATTATTAAATATCGTATATAGTATAAAAGATAATATTTCGGTTGCAAAAGCAGAAGAAGTTTCTATTAGTGATTTAGATGATTTGATTATTGAATATTGGGATGATGATGTTGATCTTAGTCTAGAAAATATTCAAAAAGTGAAAGAATTGATAGGTGATATTAAAGATATAGCACCGTCTTTTTAATAAAAATAATTAATTATAATGAAAAAATTAGAAAATTTACTTGGTTTTGAAGATTTCAAAAATAATTGGAAGTCCGAGCAAGCAAAAAAAACTAAAAGAACAGAAACTGGACTTGATGTTTTAAAAGAAAGTGTTGAAGATAATGTTGAAGAAATTATACCTGCTGGTGAAATGTCACCAAAATTTGGAATTGATATTTCCGAAAAAATTGAAAAAATTAAAAATTTCATAGAAGACGCAGATGAAGATATTATTGAGGAAATGGTAAATAACCTACGTGAAGTTTTATTGGAAATGGAACAGCAAGGCTTTATTGATTCTGATACTACTGATCAAATTGATGATAAATTTGATGGAGATTGGGTAAGTTGGATAGAAGATGTCATCGAATTACCAGAATTTCCAGAAGAAGGATTAAATAATCTTATGGAAATAGTTGAAAATCTTGAAATGAGTAAGGATATTGTAAAAATTGAAGATGAGTATGAAGATGAGGGTGTTTTTGAATTTGATGAGGAAGAGGACGAAGATGAAGAAGAGGAAGAAGACGAATATGAGGAAGAAGAAGAAATTTAATCAAAACATATATGATAAAAGACGATGATTATTCATCGTCTTTTTTATTTTCATTTAATTCACAAACCGCTATTCCTGTTATTGTATCATAAGATATTACTTGACCAATAATTAAATCTAAATTACCTTCTTCGGAAACATCAGTTCCGACTACTTCGTCTGGAATCAAATCTTTTTGTAGTTGAATTTTAATTTCCATTTTAATTATTTTTTCTATATATATTAATGATTATTGATTCTAAAATTAATAAACAGATTTAATATAATTTTCTATATATCATGAAAAGTAATTTAAATTTATGATAGAAATTATACAATCGCCAAATGAATCAAATTCAAATGGTTTAAAAGTTTTTCTTGCTGGTGGTATTAGCAATTGCATCAATTGGCAAAATCAAATATGCGAAAAATTAATAACTGAGCAGAAACTGACAGATATAAATAAAAATGTCATAATCTTTAATCCCAGATGTAAAGAAATTCCAAAAGAAGAACCACAAGTTAAATGGGAATATGAAAAATTAAAAGATGCAGATATTATCGGATTTTGGTTTTCATATGGTTCATTAAATCCAATTACTTTATTTGAATATGGCTCACATATAAAATCTAATAAAATTATTGTTGTTGGATGTCACACAAATTATGAAAGAAAAACAAATGTTATTATTCAAACAAAATTAGCAAGACCTGAAATAGAAGTTCAACATAATTTTGAAAATTTTTACAATAAATTAGTAGATACTATTTTAAATTTTTAATAAATAAACTTCACTAGAACTTTGTGACTATAATATATAGAAGTAAAAATATGGTCTCAAATGAAATGTAAGGTTATAAATAGTTACAAGTCTAACCTTGAAGTAGAAGTAAACAAATGGCTGGAGTCTGGAAAATATGAAATAATAAAAACTGAACAAACTCAAGGAGATGGATATATAACTCTTACAATATTTTACCTAGATATAAAAGAAGCAAGAGCTAAAAAAATAGAAAAAATAGAAAAAATAAAATGAGGAAATTTCCTCATTTTTTATTATATTTGTAAATTAAAACATAATATAATGAAAACTATAAAAGAATGGATTTTTTTAATTGATAAATCACCAGATGAGGGTTTGTGCATACAAGAGACTGATGAAGTGAAATACAGTAAAAACGTTCCAAAAATGACAGGTAAAAAAATCTACACGATTTGGCACGATCCATATGAAAGTGACGAAGCATATATAGAAGATTGGAACTATCTTGATGAAAGTGATTCATTTGATGGTGCTTATAAATGGTGTGTTGATAATTATGGAAAAATAACTGAAATAGAATGAAATATAGAATATACTTAGATGATTGTCGAACTCCAGCCGAAAAAAGTTGGATTATAGTTCGTACTTACCAAAAATTCGTTGAAAAAATTAATGAAATTGGCTTACAAAACATTGATTTGATTTCATTAGATCACGATCTTGATGATAGTGCTATGAAAGAACTTATCAATGGTGGCGATATTATTAATTATAATAATATCAAAGAAAAAACGGGTATGGATGCAGCTAAATTTTTAGTTAATCTTAGTATGGATACTAATATACCTCTTCCTCAAATTTATGTTCACTCATTCAATCCTACAGGTAGTGAAAATATTATATCCTATATTAATAATTATCTGAGAGTTTGTGGATTGAAAGAAACTTGTATTCATGTTTATAATTATTAAGAATATGGAATCAAAAGATTTACAAAAGAAAATAGAAAAAAAATTCAAAGAACATTTTTCTTATACACCTCTAAATGAGCGTCTTAAAGATATTCAAAATGAATTCTTTGAGTTAATGAAATGGCAAGATGTAAAAAATCTCAAAGAAGAGACAGGTGATTTATTATCTAGTTTGATAATGTTATGTGCTGAAAATGAATGGAATTATGAAGAATTGATATTAAATACATTATCTAAAATTGATAAGAGAGCAGATCAATATAAAACATTAGGTCGTAAAACAAGAGTAGCCATATTAGGACTTGCTGCAAATCCACCACATAAAGGCCATATTCAATTAGCTCAATTTGTTTTGAATTTAATATTATTAAAAGAATTTTTAAAGGAGACATTAGAACTTCTGGTATAATAATTGAGAATAATTCTAAGCTTAATATTACTTGTATAACAAAATCTGCTGAATAATTTATTAAATGAGTTTAATTTTTTTTCAAATTTATCATTTATGATTAGAAAATAAAAATATATACTAAGAAATGGACATTATGAAAAAGTTATTCCTTTTTTTGATTATTATTTTTGGATTTGTAAGTTGTACTTATCAGCAGAAAGTAATAGTCGCAGATCAAAAACAATATCCATCTTCCACAGAATCTGAATATTATGAAAATGAAGATAATATAGATTATTCATCTTACAGTATTTTTTTTGATTCATATAGAAGATATAGCCCATTATGGGATGAAGATTGGTACTGGAGAAATTATGGTTATGGTATAAGATGGAATTGGAACTATTATAACGATTGGAATTTTATATATTATTATAATTGGTATCCTTATTATACTTACAATTGGTATTGGAATTATCCTTATACTTATAATAACTGGTATTTTGATTATCATTGGAATGATCATCGTTATAATAGGTTTGATGATAACTATTATTATGGACATAGAAGTAATACTACTGATATAGGTGTTCGTAAGTCAAACAATAGAAAAATAAACTTGAACGAAAATTCATATGATGATGTTTATCATAGAAGTTCTATATCAAGAAGTAATGTTGATCTAAATAAAATTAATCCAAGTAATACTCTAAAAAGAAATACTGAACAACATTCAGACGGCTTAGCAACAAGAGTTTATACTAAACCCAATACAACAAATAACTCAACAACAAGAACTTATAATTCAAATACAAATTCTTCAAGAAGTTCAAGTAAAACTTACGTGCCTTCAAGAAGTTCAAATTCTTATACACCATCAAAAACTTCAAGTGCAACCAGAATTTATAATCCTTCAACTTCTGGTAATTCATCTAGAAGTTCGAATACTTTTTCAAGTCCATCTAGAAGTTCAAGTGGATCGTCTTCATCTAGGAGTTCAAGCGGATCGACTAGAAGTTCAAGTGGATCTACTTCATCTAGAAGTTCAAGCGGAAGAAGATAAAATTAATTATAAAAATAAAAGCCGTCAATTGACGGCTTTTATTTATTTTGATTATTAATGTTATTTATTTTTTCACTTCTATCACTTATTATCATTTCTTTTGGATATTTTCTTCTCAAAATATCTTTCATTTTTTTCATTTCAGTTTTACCCATATATTTTTTAAATCTTTTATACACATTTTCTGGCTCTTCTTTTCTAAAAAAGAAAAGTACTCTTTTTTCACCCGGTAAAAATTTATTCTTGCATTTATAAACTATGGATATTGATATTGAATTATAATCATTATCTAAAAAGGTAAAAAAAGGAGTTTCTAACTTAATTCCAACCTTAGTTTTCGGATCATAATAATAATCAATAGTTCTAGCGAAAAATTTCGTTATACTAGACTCATGTATAAATCCTTTTGATAAAAAAAATTCACCTAATGTTAATTGTGCTAATATTAAAAGATTTTTTAATCTTTCTTCTAATTCATTCTTATATTTTTGATTAAGTTCGTTAATTCTATCAAATTCTTCAGCAAATTCTTCTTTTTTCATTTTATTATATATCTATTTTCTGATAAAAAGTTAGTATTTTATAAAAAATAAAAAAACAAAATTAATTTTCAATCATATAAATAGCATAAATAATTTTAATTCAATTATGGAAAGAAGACTTTACAGATCAATCAAAAACAGGACGATTGGCGGTGTTTGTTCAGGTGTTGCTGAATATTTGAATATAGATCCAGTGATAGTTAAGCTAATAACTGTTGGATGTTTATTTTTAGGTGGAATAACATTCTGGTTATATCTAATAGCGTGGGCTCTTATACCAGAAGAAGTACAATCCAATTAATACTGATGAAACAGAAAAAAGCCTGAATAATATTCAGGCTTTTTTCTGTTTCATCAGTTAGAATTAAGAAATAAGTACTTCTTCAATAATTTCAATAAACTTTTTTTTACTTAATGCGCCAACAGTCATTTGAGGCTCGCCTTCCATTGGAATGAAAAGCACAGACGGAAGATTCTTAATTCCAAACATCATAGATAATTCTTGTTCTTCTTCAGTGTCAATTTTATACACATCAATTTTACCTTCGTATTCTTTCGATAATTCTTCTAAAATTGGGCTGATAGTTTTGCACGGGGAACACCACTCAGCAAAAAAATCTAGTATAGCAGGCAATTTGCCTTGAAATTTCCAATCTTCTTTATACGTTTCAAAATCCATTATTTTCTCTTTGAATGATTCTAAAGTTAAATTCTCCATATTTGCTTATTATTTTTATAAATATAATAAAAAATAATAAAAAAGTTTAATCATTCTTCATCTTCAAAATTATCATCAATTGGTCCCGGTATTAGAGTCAGAAAGACAATTCTAACTGCGAAAACTTTATTATTTCTAGTTGTATATAAACAATTATAACTACCATCACCATAACCTGATGATGATACTGAGCCAAAATCAATTACACCACCCTGAACTTTACCTAATGTTTTATTACTACACTTACCGTAGAAAGAATTTAAATCACCGTACTCACCTGGCTCACCTTCAGGATATTTAGAATCGTCAAATATTCCAGCCTGTCCAGAATCAACACCGACATCAATCAAGGAATCTATCCAATTACTTTCATCTAAAATTTTTTGAGCTTCTTCGATAGAAATATCTCCAAAAATTGCAATATTTTCTGCAATTCTTGCGCCCCAAGCACCTTCATCACTATCTATTAAGAATGCTGACCATTTTCCAATTTCGCAATTTTCTATTGTGCCTGAACACCAAGTTCCTTTTTTATAGCAAGGATCCGTAATTCTTAAAACGTCACTGGACGTTATAAATTTTCCAACCTTTTTAATCATATTTTTAATTTTAATTTTTAATATATACGTTTATGTGGCAATATAATAATGTTCGCTTTATTTATTCAAATTCTGTTGATAGTGTTTTCGGTCAACAACATGTAATTCCTAAATTGTTTACTTATATTAAAAGTAAATATGCACTAATGGATGCAATACGACATTATCTTAATGAATCATACCTAGGTGCTTATTCGGAAGTTGATCCACGAACTGTCAAATCTGATCCACCAATTAAAATATAAATTTAATAAGAAATTATCACAAAAACTATATTTTTTATTTTTTTAAACAAAACTTTTAACTTTTTTTTTTAATATTTTAAATATAAACTAAAAAGTATAAAAAATATGAAAGTAAGAAATGGCTTTGTAAGTAATTCAAGTTCAAGTAGATTTGTTATATTAGGTGTAAAAACAACCTAATTTCGATTATGAAGAAATGTATGATAAACTTCCAAAAGGTATAAATGCTTTATATGTTGAGTCTCTATATGTTGAGTATAGAGATTGTGACTATGCTGTGGGTTCTGTTATTGCTGATAATGAAGAATTAGATAATATAACATTATCATTTAGTGAATTAGAAGAAAAAAGCAAAAAAGTTGCTGAATTTTTGAATATAGATATTAGTGAAGTAAAACTGATAATAGGAACTCGTCCTTGTTAAACAATTAAAAATTAAAAAATATGAAAGTAAGAAATGGCTTTGTGAGCAATTCTAGCTCAAGTAGTTTTTGCATCTATGGTGCAGATTTTGATCTTAATGATTTGATTGAAAAAATCAAAAAATCAAATTTTCTAACAGAAAATGAATTAGAAGAATTGGAAGAAAATGATGAATGGTATGAATTAGGAGGCATTATCGCTGAAAAATCAGATCTTGATTTTTATTTGAGCGAGGATTGTGCTTGGATCGGCAAATCATGGAGATCCATTGGTGACGATGAAACAGGTAAGCAATTTAAAGAGAAAGTTCGCTCTAAGATTGAAAAAATTCTTGGTACAGATATAGAATGTGATACACATGAAGAAGAGATCTATAGTTAAAAAACAAAAAATAAATTATGAAAGTAAGAAATGGCTTTGTAAGTAATTCTAGTTCAAGTAGTTTTTGCATTTATGGAAGTTCATATGAGGTAGAAAGTCTGATTCAAAAAATGAAAGAAACTAAATTTATTGATGAAAATGATGAAGAAATTCAAGAAAGACTGGAAGAAATGAGAGAAGAATTCAATTGGTCTGGATTAGAAAATATAATGAGTAATAAGACTCTTCTTGAAGTTTATACATCAGACGATTATGTTTGGATTGGTAAATCCTGGGATCGTATTAATGATCATGAAACTGGTAAAGAATTCAAAGAAAGAGTTGAGCAAGAATTGCAAGATATAGTTGGAGAGGATGTATATTGCACCACGTATACAGAGGTTATTTACTAATTTCATTCTGGTCGAAGGACAACAAAAAACCTGAATTTAATTCAGGTTTTTTGTTTTATTTCGATTTCTCAATTTTTTTTAATTTAGATCTTCTTGCAAGTTTTGGATCTTTCTGAATTTTTTCATTTATTGCCGTCACTATTTGATTGTTAATTTCTTTAATTTTTTCTTTTTTATCTATTTTCTTCTTGTTACGAATGTAATATTGTACCTTTCTGAATGTTTTATAAATTTCCCAATTAAAAATTGGGAAAGCAAAATATGATAATATGGCTGATATTGAGAGAGATACTAAATACATTCTATAATCTTTTATACCACATATTAAAAATATTGTAGATAAGACAACAAACATAGTAAAAGAAAAAAGGATTTTACCACCAATATTTAGTGTGACTACACCTCTATGAGGCTCATTTCCATATTTTTGTTTAACAAAATAAGTCCAAGCGAGAGAATATTTATCAAATTTTAAAGTATATTCATCATAAAAGTTTGATACATAATATCTTTAAACCAGTCTTTACCTTCTATAATTTTAAACAATTTAGAATAGATTTTATTTTTCATATTATAATTTGTTTCAAATTTATAATAATTTTTTAAAATAAAAAATATTTTTGAAAAAAAAATATTATATATAGAATATCACTATTAAAAATTAATATATAAAAAAAAAAGAAAATTTTAGATATGAAAACAGTTAAAAGTTACGAAAGTTTTGCCGATGACTATAGGTTAAACGAAAATTTATTAAGAAAAGCATGGGATAAGATTTATAATTTTTTTGCTAAAAAATTCAAAATTGCTCCATGGTTATATTATGCTTTGTACCTGAAAAAAACTGATCAATTACCAAAAGATAAAGTTACGATTCATGCACCTAGTATTGACACAGAAAAAATTCCAACACAATCAGAAGTAGAAGGTGAAATTGAAGTAGCAACCGAATCATTTAAAAATTTATCAATTCAAAGATTGAATGAAGATCAGGTAAGTTTATCTCATTTGGATCCGAATATCAGGAATGTTGATGTTGATGAGTTAAAAGAGGAAGTAAAAACTGCTTATTTAATGAATTTAGAAAGAGTTGAATCTGGAAAGCCAAGAACAAAAAATGATGCACTTTTTATTTGGGGTGCACCAGGTATTGGTAAAACTGAAATTTTAAATCAAGTGGCTGAAGAATTGGATATAGTAGTTATAGAATTTCATTTAGCAACAATTGAGCCAACTGACTTTAGAGGTGTTCCAAAAGTTGAAATGATGCCAGGTGGATCTGGTCCAGAAGCAGAAAGAACTGTGTCAAAAATTCCAGCAATTTTTCCATCAGATGATGGTCCTTCAGGAAAAGGTGGTATTATGTTCTTTGATGAACTTAATAGAGCAAAGCAAATGGTTCTTTCAGCAGCTTTACCTTTAGCATTAAATGGTAAGGTTGGTACATATGAATTACCTCCAAGATGGATTGTGGTTGCAGCAGGTAACAGACCAGAAGATTTAGGTGGCGCAGTAGCAACAGCAATTGAACCAGCTTTGGCTAACCGTTTTGCACATATTAATTATGCACCAAAATTAGATTCTTGGGTTAGATGGGCTATTAAAAAAGATTATATTAATCCTGACTTAATTGCATTCTTACAATTTAATAAAAATTATTTTCATAAGTTGGATCCTGATAAAGAAACTCCAAACTGGCCTTCACCACGTACTTGGGAAATGGCTTCACATAAAGAGTATTTCTTAAGGAGAAATAATTGGAGAAATCAATTACCAACAAATAAAATTAAAGATATTTATACTGATTTGGTTGGTATGGAATCCGCAGTTGCATTTGTTGAATTCTTGAAAATGAAGGAAGTGTTCAATGAGAAAGATATAGAAGCAGTTTACACCAAAGGTAAAGCTGCTAAAAAACCTCCTACAAGATTAGACCAAGCAAGAGCTGTAGGTGCTGCTATCGCTTTTTTCAAAAAAGGTGAGCCTTTAGAAGAAAAAGAATTAACTAATGTTTTGGAATGGGCTATCAATTTGCCTGACTTGGAATCGAAGACTTCAATGCTATCATTTTTCAAAATGGCTCATCCAGAAGTAAAAACAGATACAAAATATTCTAAAATATGGTGGGATTGTATTAAAAAATGGCATATTGAATTAAAAGATTTAGAAAAAGAAGTATAAAAGTTTACTAAAAATAACAAAAATAATTAAAAACTAATAATGTTAACAAACTTTACAAATTATCAAAAGCTAATAGCATTAAACGAAATGGTTGAAGTTGAGAAAGGTAGTGTTGACATAAATGCATACAATAAAATTAGGAGATGCTTTACTCAGATTATAACCAATTATGGATTTTTTGCTGAATTGTTGTTTAATTTGAATATTATGGAAGCCGCGCCAAGCTCAGGAGTAGATACTATGGCAACTGATGGCAAATCAATAGCTTATTGTCCTGCATTTGTGCATAAATTAACAGAGCCTGAATGTATATTTGTCATAGTTCATGAAATTATGCATAATGCTAATTTTCACTTTGCAAGAATGAGTGGTAGAGATCCAAAAATATGGAATTATGCTGCTGACTATGCAATTAATTTACAGATAGATGATATGCGCAAAGATCTTAATACTTCAAATATTAAAGCACCAAATGGCATATTACTAGATGAGCAATATCGTAATATGAACGCTGAAATGGTTTATGATATTCTTATTAAAAATGCAGGACAAGGACAAGGACAAGGACAAGGACAAGGACAAGGTCAAGGTCAAGGTCAACCAGGTCAAGGACAAGGTGGTGATGGTGTTATGGAAGGCGATATTAAGAAACCTGGAAGCTTAGATGGAAAAGGTAAAAAAGTTGTTGAAGGTAATCCAGATGTTAATAATGCGAAATCAGCAGAAGAATTAGAAAAAGTGTGGCAAGATGTACGTAATCAAGCTTCTGTTAAACATGCTGGTACTGGTTCATCATCATTAGATAGATGGCTAAGAAAATTCAATAAACCTAAAGTTAATTGGAGAGCGGAACTTAGAAAATTTGTCGCAACTGTTTTCGATCAGTTAGATTATGCCTACTCAAATAAAAGATATATATGGCAAGATATTCATGTTCCTGGTGCTAAGGAAGTTGATACCTCATCTTTTCAAAACGTTGTTATTGCTATTGATACATCAGGCTCTATTGGTGAAGATACTTTAGCTAAATTTGCATCTGAAATGATGAAATTATTTAAACAATATAGAATATATGATGTTACTGTAATTTGGTGTGATTCAGATATACCTAAAAATGGAGTTCAAACTTTCAAAATTGCTGATGGCTCATTTAAACTTAATAAACTAAGACCTGTAGGTGGTGGAGGAACAAGTTTTCATCCACCTTTCCAATGGATTCAAAGTAATCTTATAAAGAAAGGTAAGTTACCAGCATTTGTTATTTATTTTACAGATGCTTTTGGAGATGCTCCTAGTATTGGACAATATGGTATTAAAGCCTATGCTAATAGAATTCTGTGGGTTATAACTGAAAATGATCAAGCAAGCAATATCAAAATAGGTAAGAAGATATTTATAGATAAACTTCCTGGTTAATTATTATTAATATTTAAAACAAAAACCTGAATTTAATTCAGGTTTTTGTTTTTTAAATATATAAAATATGAACTTAAAGGAGGAAATTCGTAGAAATCTATGTGTTAATAAAATAAGTGTTTCTCAATTAGATCCAAATGGATTATGTAATTCAAAATGTTGGTATTGTCCAGTCAAATATAAAGGAAACCCAAAAGAATTTATCAATCAAATGCCAATAGAAGATGTTGAGCACATTTTCAAAAATATAAGGAATAGTTCGTTATTATCACATAATTTTACTGATGTGCTAGTCAATAATTTTAATGAAATATTTTTATATAAAGATTTCAGCAAACTAATTAAATTATTTGATAAGTATAAATTTACAACTCTTATTTTAACAAATGGTACTACATTAAACGATGAACATATTAGGATTATATTAAATAATAAAGATATTATTAGGGAATTATGGATACATATACCAGTGTTTAATAAAGAATTATGGAAACAACAAACTTCCTTATCCGAAAATCTGTTTGATATAATGTGTAAAAATTTAAACAATTTACACGGTCAAATAAAAACTACAATACATTTATCTGGAATAAATGATAAAAATATAACCAAAGACTTTCAGAAGAAGTATTATAATTCAATGCTATTATCTCAAGATGATTGGTTAGAGAATAAAAAAATGTTATGTTTTAAATATCCAAAATTTAAAATAATAATGGATGGATTAATTGATAGAGCTGGTATGCTTGTTGATCATTCAGCATATAAAGATGAAAAAGTAATCATATTGAAAGAAAACGAAGAAGTTTTTGGATGTAGTTTTTTATACGATAATGTAAGTAGAGTATATAATTGGTTATGTGTAAATGCAGTAGGTGACGTTTTTTTATGTTGTAACGATTATGATATGAAACATATTTTTGGTAATTTACTAAGACAAACCTTAGATGAATGCTGGCTTTCTAATAAACACGTGAATACAATAATAAATTCTTTTAATAGCACTTGTAAAAAATGTGTATTTAGACAAATTAGAAAAAAGTATAGAGGAACTAGATTACTTTAATATAGGTGGTGAATCAAATTTATTGATCATAATTTCAAATTCTCTAAAATCGAATAGAACAAGTCTATCATCTTTAATTCCAAGATTATCGATATGTAAATCTGGTGATTCTTTTAAATATTCTAAATCTAAATATGAACTACCACTACACTAAAGATGTAGTAGTTTCAGGAACATAATGATCCTTCTCTTTAAGCGTTTCGTTGCCTGTGCCATAAGATGGTCTTATTTTTGCTCCACGCTCGTAATCAGACGTTCCATCTGATATATTTTTTCTATAT
>Ga0265297_10006491_pt1 | contig 16933 bp, 13 predicted proteins | sample Munlanlwell13791_FD_192502 | JGI IMG/M metagenome (GOLD analysis project Ga0265297, IMG submission 192502) | Leachate microbial communities from a municipal landfill in Southern Ontario, Canada - Leachate well 137-91 | ecosystem: Engineered > Solid waste > Landfill > Unclassified | place...
ATCCAACCCCTTGCGTTGGATAAGACTGCCGACATAAAGCACGCCGACATCGTCCGCCGACCAGCCGAGATCCCGGCGCAGCGTGTCGCGCTGGGCGCGCACGACCTCGCAACGACGCGCAATGCCGTTCACGTCCGCCGTCTGGAGGGAGACGAAAATATTTTCATCAGGCACGCCGTAGAGCCGATACTTCTCGCGCGAGCCACTGCTGGTGGCGACACACGCCGCGGCGCGCTGCAAAATCCAGCGGCGGGCCGCTCGTTGCGCCGGACCGACGTGCGTCTCGAACAGCGGCGTCGTCTCGCTCCAGGAGACCAACCTTGCGCCACTCAACGCGCAGTAACATGCGGCCTGCACGCTGGCCGGCGAAAATTCCGCCGCCACGACCACGTCAGGCCGTTCGCGCCAGAGGTTTTTCAGCAGGTCGGTATTGAAATGCACAAACCGCTGTTTCTCCATGCCCTGCCCCGCCAGCTCCAATGTCGCACCGCGCAGAACGCGATGCGGGAATTTCATATCCGCCTCGGCCACCTGCCACTCGCGGTTCTCGGCCGCGGCGAGCGCCCACACTTGCGGCTCGATGTCGTGGTGATCGTTCAGCGCGTTAAACAGTGGCACGCGGTAGGGCGCAATGAGGTTGATGGTGACGACAACGCGCGGCGCGCAGTGCAGTCCGCAGGGCCGCGGCTGCCGCAGCACGCGGGCCGCTCGGGCAGCGTGTTTGCCCGCGCAGACCAGCCACCGGCCAAGTGCGCTTTTCAGCGGCCGGCCCGACTGTGTCGAGCAAAGCTGCATAGTCTGCGCCCGTTCGCGACGCCAGAGGGGTTTGTCCTCACCCGCGCCGGTCTTGCTGGCCTCGTGGAGCCGGAAACAAGCGAGGTAGCGATCAATGAAATGCGGCGGATGTTTCTGCGCAATCCGCAGCCACCATTCGTAGTCCATCACGCTGTGCAACTCCGTATTGAGCAGGCCGCAATCCTCAATCACGCGACGGCGCATAAAAACTCCCGGCTGCGGAATCAGCAGGCCGGAGTAAAGCAACCAGTCCCAGCGGTAGGGCATCGTCCGCACGCGACGGATCACGCGTCCCTTGCAGTCCGTAAAGAGATTGTTGCCATACACCCACTGTGCCTCCGGGTGGTCGCGAAAATAGTCGAGCACAATGCGGAATGCCCCGCGCGCATACCAATCGTCCGAATTGATCCAACCAATGATGTCGCCCGTGGCGGCGCGGAACCCTTTGTTGATCGCGTCGCTCTGGCCCTTGTCCGGCTCGCTGGTCCAGCGCACGCCGCGGGACTCGCAGCGGCGGAGAATGTCCAGCGTACCGTCCTTGGAACCACCGTCAAAGATGACGTGCTCGACGTTCGGACAATCCTGATCCCACACGCTGCGTATGCACTGCTCGATGTAGCGCGCCTGGTTGAACGACGGCGTAACGATGGAGACTTTGGGTTCCATTACCGGCTGAAGGACCCGGGCGGCGCGAAACGGGCTGTGAAGCTCGCGAAGGCCCGGCATGTTTGCATGAGACGTCTGTCCGCTGGCTGCGCCATAAGTGTGGGAGACTTAACGCTCCGGCAAAGCGAAAAGTCAAACCGAATGGCTCTCACAAAAACTCCTTACAAGGCACCAGAACGTTTCTTGCTCCTGCTGCAAGCGTTTGATAATTTCGGCGGCATTGTATGGAGCTGACCATCGTCATCCCGGCTTATAATGAAGAAACGGTCATTGAGGAGACTCTTCGCGATATCGAGAAGAAGTTGACCCTGCCGCATCAGGTCATCGTGGTGAACGACCATTCGCGGGACAACACCTCCAGCGTCATCGAACGCCTCGCGCGCGAATTTCCCAACATCCGGCTCGTTCAGAACACCGGCGTCCGCGGCATCAGCCAGACGCTCTTGACCGGCTGGCGCGCCGCCACGACTCCCGTGGTGGTCACGATGATGGCCGATCTTTGCGACGACCCCATGACCGTGCCGGCGATGCTGGAGAAGATCGAGGCAGGGTTCGACGTGTGCTGCGGCAGCCGCTACATGCCGGGAGGCTGCAAACACGGCGGGCCGGCGTTTCAGTCGTGGTTCTCACGTTTTGTGGGCTGGTCACTTCACCGATTCATTGGGTTGCCGACGTGCGACGCGAGCAATGCCTTCAAGATGTATCGGCGCAACGTGCTGACAGAGATGACGATCGAGGAAGCGGGTTTTGCATCGTCATTGGAAATCATCGTCAAGGCATTCCTGAAGAACCACAAGATTTGCGAAGTGCCCACCACCTGGCGGGCGCGCACGAAAGGCAGGTCTTCCTTCAAGGTCTTCAAGGTCGCCCGCAATTATCTGCGCTGGTATATGTGGGCGTTGTTGTTCCGCAATCACCGCTTCTAGCCCGCACGGTTCCGCCAACCGTTCAGAAGCCGCACAAATCGAAAACGGCAAACTCCCCAGTAGCAGTGCGCACACAACGGTAGTGGCTGGCCAACTCCTTTGCCAACCGTGACAGCCGGTCATCCAAGCTGTTCGTTGTGTCATCACGCTGCGTCAACAGATTCAGCAACAACCAACGTGCGCCCTGATGCCGGTATTGTTCCACTGCAGCCATGTCAAACCGCTCATACAACGGCGCGTTCCAACCCCGACGGTCGGCGTGATAAAGCCAGACCGGATTGTTGTGGTGGTTGCCCGCCAAACCACCGGGGCCGCCAAACGCCGCCACGACAACCAAGTCTCGCGGCGCAGAAATCTCCCGAAGCGCCAGGCACGCCCGCTCGACAAGGGGATCCCGTTGTTCGCGCCACATCCGCCAGCCTATCCAAGCGTCGCAAGCCAGCAGCAGCACGATGCCTGTCACCACCACCGCCCGCCGTCGCGGCCACCACGCGACCACCGTCCGCGCTGCCAGCACGGCGAAGATCGGCACAAACACGATCTGGTAATGCTTGTGACGGAAGTGGAGGTTGGCACACAACAGCACATAGCACGCGTTCGCGGCCAGCCACGCATGCCAGAGCCATGCTCGCGGGTTTGCCGGTTTCTTGAACAGCGCCATCGCCGCCGCCAGCACGATGATCGGCGAGAGGTACACCAGCAACCGGCCTGCGATCCGCGCATAAAAATGCCAGTCCCACCGCATCGCCAGAGGCCCGAAGATCCACTGTCGCTGTTCCGGACTTGTGCTGAGGATGTAAGGATAATGCTGCGCGTTCACATGGTCGGCATGCCACTGCCAGAAGAAATAAACGCCCAGCGCGAACGCCGCCGCCAGCCACAGCGACGGTCGGCGCAACGCACTCCAGCCGAACCGCGTCCATGCAAGAAACAGCAGCGGTCCAAACAACGACAGTCCGGCCGGCGACTTCACCAGCGTCGCCGCACACGCCAGCACCGACGCCAAAGCCAGCCAGCCACCGGCACTGCCTTCGACGTAACGCACCATCGCATAAAGCGACGCGAGCAGGCAGAGCATCAGCATCGGTTCGGGCAGGACGGCTTGGCCGAGACATTGCTGCAACGGCGTCAACGCCATCAACGCCGCCGCCACCAGCGCCGTCTGCTCGCCCTCAAGCCGACGGACGATTCCGTAGAACAGCGCGACCATGCCGAGCGAACACAACACGGATACGATGTGGCCCAGCCAGTCGCGCGACCCGGCTACGGCGTAGAATACGGCGACCACGGCGTTGTAGAGCGGAAACTCCAGCAGCATGTAGCCGGGCGCGTTGCCGAACCAGTCAATCCGCGAGTAGAACAGCCCGATTGGCCCGTCGAGCCAAAGGTTGCGTGTGACCATCGCCGTCTGGCATTCGCGGAAGCTGGGACCGAGGGACGTGCCGACGTTGTAGCTGCCCGTGACCAACGCCAGCAGCAGCACCGCCAGCAACCACCTGCGGCCCGTCGTTGTGTGGCCGGCGCTCACGCGGTTTTCTCGGCGACGAAGAAATACTGTTTGCCCAACAGCCATTGCGCCGGCGGCAGGCCCAAATAGAGCGACACCAGCCAAGGAAACGCCGGCAGTCGTTGCCGGAACGTATAGGGCAGGAACGCCGCCCGGCGATGAATGACGCAAAAGCCGGTGACGGCCAACAGTTCATCCACGGTCCGGTCCGAGAGCGGCAGGTGATGATCGAGGAAGTCCCAGTATTCGCCGGCCAGAAACCGGATGTTGGGTCCGAGCACGATCAGCCGTCCGCCGGGCGCGAGAATTCGACGGCAGCATTCCACCGTCTCCAGCAGGACATCCTTGGTCGGCAGATGCTCGAGGAAATTGCTGCAAAAGATCACGTCCACGTTGCCCGCGAGCCTGGCCTCGAAGCTGTCCAGCGCGCCCAGCAACACCTCGGCGTGAGACCGCACGATTTCCGTTGTTGCGGGATTGATGTCCACGACGTATTTCCGGCCCGCCTCGATGTGCCGCACAAATTCACCGTAGCCGCCACCGAGGTCCAGCACGCGGGCGGTCTTGGGAATCCACGGTTGGAGCGCCTGCTTGCAGATCACCGCCCAGACCGCGTGCTTCCGGTCCTGCGCGCCGCGAAAACGATGTTCGTAAATGCGACCGACGAAATCGTTCAGTTTCACAGCGTTCTCATTCTCTGTTGGCGCGGTCCCGCTGCCGCATGAACAGCCGCGCGTGGCGCCGCTCAGAACTGCCGCAGGAAGCGCAAGTCGTTTTCGTAAAAGAGCCGGATGTCATCAATGCCGTAGAGGATCATTGCGATGCGCTCGACGCCCATGCCGAACGCGTAACCGGTCCATTGTTCGGGATCGTAGCTGACCGACTCGAACACGCGCGGGTTGACCATGCCACAGCCGGCGATCTCCAGCCATTCCCTGCCGGCCATTCGCAACGCCGGCGAGTTCAGGTCAATCTCGTAGCTCGGTTCAGTGAACGGGAAGAAGTGCGGCCGGAACCGGACACGCGTCTCCGGACCGAGCAGTTGCTTGAAGAAAAATTCGCAGTCGCCCATCAGGTTCGCCACGGAGACGTTACGGTCCACGTAAAGGCCCTCAACCTGGTGAAAGTTGGCGTGGTGCGTTGCGTCAATTTCGTCGCGTCTGTAGCAGCGGCCCGGCACGACGACACGCACGGGCGGTGGCTGCTTCTCCATCACATGAACCTGCACGGGCGAGGTATGCGTCCGCAGCAGAACGCCTTTCTCACGCTCGATGTAGAAGGTATCCTGGACGTCGCGCGCCGGGTGGTCAGCGGGCGTGTTGAGCGCGTCGAAATTGTAATACTCCGTCTCAATATCCGGCCCGTCCGCCACGGAGAAACCCATCCGCCGGAAGATGCGCACGATCTCATCGGTGACTTGAGTGATCGGATGCGGCCGGCCGATCACGGGCGCGCGGCCCGGCAACGTCAGGTCGAGCTTCGGTCCACGCGGACCGCCGTCGCTTTCGAACGAGGCTTTGCGCTCCTGCAACGCCGTTGTCAGCGCATCGCGCGTCTGGTTGGCAAGCGCGCCGAACGCGGGCCGTTCCTCCTTCGGCAATGTCGGCAGTTTCTCAAACGCCGTCTGCACGGCGCCTTTGCGGCCGAGGTATTTGACGCGGACAGCTTCGAGCGCAGGAAGGTCAGCGGCGGCGGCGATTTCCGCGAGGCCGTCGGCCTTGATCTGGTCCAGTTGTTGGCGGAGTTCGCTCATCATGAACGAGGCGGACGGTGTGACCCGCCCGCCTCGCCTCAGATCAAGTTTGACTGCTAGGCCGCGGCGGGCGCAGCTTTTAGGCTCTTCTTTGCCAGTTCCACAAGCTTGGCAAACGCGCCGCCATCGCGCACGGCGATGTCGGCAAGAACCTTGCGGTCGAGAGCAACTTTGGCCTTCTTCAAGCCGTTCATGAAGCTGCTGTAGGTGATGTCCTGGCTGCGGCAGGCGGCGTTGAGCCGGATGATCCACAGGCCGCGGAAGGAGCGTTTCTTGGCCTTGCGGTCGCGAAAAGCATAGACGAGGCCGTGGTTGACGGATTCCTTGGCGTAGCGGAACAGCTTGCTGCGCCGGCCGCGGTAACCGCTGGCCATCTTGATACGACGCTTGCGGCGTTGCCGGGAAGCGGGTGCGTTGGTTGCGCGTGGCATGGTATGTGTTCTCCTTAACCGCGATGTGAATAAGGCATGGCCTGCAACACGCGGTGTGTATCGGTGTGATCAATGACGACCTGCTGGCCAAGCCTGCGCAGGCGTTTGGCGTTCTTGCTGCCCGCCAAGTGGCGCTTGCCGGCGTGAGACCGCAAGACTTTTCCGTTGGCGCTGATCTTGAACCGCTTCGCCACGGACTTCTTCGTTTTAGGTGGTTTGAATCTTGGCACTGTATTCTCTCTTTCAAAACGAAATCCGCAGCCCGCTCAGCCTGTTCGCTTTGCCGCGGCTGCGAATCTCGCGTTCGTTACGACGTTTTCTGACTCTGGGCCCGATTAAAAGCTATTTCCACCGATGACAGCGGCGCGCGGCCAGCCGGCCCCGGACTGCTGACCGACGCGGGCGGCGGCGTGGGAACCGGCGCTGCCTTGACCTCAACGGCCATCACCCGTCCACCACTCTCCGGTTGTGCGGCGCTGGCTTCACCGGGTCCCGAATGCGGCTTAACCTTGCCGCTCAACGGACTGATGACCATGTGAATGCTCCGGCCAATCATCTTCGGCGCCGACTCGACCACGCCATGCGTCTGCACTTCTTTCGCCAGCCGCTGCATGATCTGCATGCCCAGTTCCTGGTGCGCCATCTCGCGTCCGCGGAACATCAGCGACACCTTCGTCTTCATGTGCTTCTCCAGGAAGCCCGTCACATGGTGGACCTTGATCTGATAGTCGTGCTCGCTGATGTTGACGTGAAACTTCACCTGTTTGATCCGCCATGAAGTCGAGTGCTTTCTCGCTTCGCGTTCTTGCTTCGTCTGCTCGTAACGAAACTTTCCGTATTCGAGCAACTTGCAGACCGACGGATTCGCGTTGGGTGAAACCTCGACAACATCGAGGCCACGTTGTTGGGCAAGTGCCAGCGCATCGCGCAACGGCATGACGCCCAAATGGTTCCCGTCTTTATCGATCAACCGCACCTCACGGGCCCGGATGCGGTTGTTTATTCTAACGAAGGTGGCTATAAGCCACCTCCTGAACTGCTTCGTTCATGCGTTGTTTGCTCTCCTGCCATCTTATACATCGGGCGTCTCACGCGGTCCTGAAGGAACAGCTTCAAGCTCACCGCGTCCAGATCGCCCCTGCTGCGGCTGCCCACCATCACGGTGATGCCTGCCGCTGGTACCAACTACCGCCAGCATATAGGCAACCATTACCATCTGCGCAAGCGGAATTTTGTTGAAATTTTGCTGAAATCGCCGGGTCTGCCCGTGGCAGCGGCTTTTGTTGAACCTGCGAGCGGGGTCGGTTACACTGCCCCACCTCAAGGACATTGATGGTGGAACCTGATAATAAACTGGCTGCAGACGCCGGCACAGCCGCGGAACGCGAGGAAATCGCGAGAATCGAGCGCAGCGCCTTCCGTAAAGCTGCGATTCTCTTTGCCGTGCTGGCGGGACTTTTGCTGTTGACCTCGCTGCCGCAGGTCCGCCACTTCATCTCGGAGAACCTGCCGATCCTCAAGCGATTTATCCAGGATTGCGGGCCTTGGGCGCCGGTGGTGTTCATCGTGACGGTCGCGGTGCTGGTCGGCGCAGGTCTCTCACGACTTCTCTTTCACTTCATCGGCGGGGCGTTATTCGCTTTCTGGGGCGGCATGGTCTGGACCTGCATCGGAACCATGATTGGCTACAGCGCCGTGTTCTTTGCGGTGCGGCAGTTGGGTCTGCGCGACTCTCTCCTGCACAAACATCCCAAATGGCAGAAGCTCGCCGCCAAACTCAAACACAATACGGTTCCCGCCGTCATCCTCTTCCGCCAACTCCCGCTTCCCGGCATCGTGACCAACACCGTGCTCGCGCTCTCGCCGATCCGACGACGCGAGTTTTTCCTCGGCACCGTCATCGGGCTGATCCCCGAAGCCGTGCCGACGACGTTGATCGGCGCGGGCTTTCGCAAAGAAAATCTCGGAATGACTGTCGCCTACTTGTTCGGCGCGGTCGCGCTCTTCGTTGTCGTTTGGATCGTTTGGGGCATCTACACGCGCCGCGCCGCGGCGAGGGAAGAGATGTTGGACCAAAGCACGGAATGAAAACCAAACTGTTTGTTGCGGCTGTCGCATGGGGAACCATAGGGCTCGCCGCCTCCGTTCAGTCTGCGCCCACTGCCGAGTTGACGGGCAGTGCCATCGCGCCGGACGCGCCGTTTTGCTTGTGGTATCGCCAGCCTGCGGCGAAATGGGAGGAGGCGCTGCCGGTCGGCAACGGCCACGTCGGCGCGATGATCCATGGCGGCGTGCCGGCCGAGCACATCCAGTTCAATGAACACACCGTCTGGACCGGCCAGCCACGTTCTTACGCGCACCAAGGCGCGGCGAAGGCGCTGCCGGAAATGCGACGGTTGCTGTTCGAGGGCCGCGCGCTCGAACTACAAGGCCAACTCAAAACCGCTCGCGCCAAACAAAAGGAAGCTGAAGACCTCGCGATGCGGGAGTTCATGAGCGAGCCGCTGCGCCAAATGGCATATCAACCTTGTGGCGACCTCTGGATCGAGTTCGACGGCCACGACAAGGCCGCCGACTACCGCCGATGGCTCGACCTCGACAAGGCGCTGGCAGTGACGGAATACACGTGTGGCGATGTCACGTACCGGCGAACGGTGTTCGCTTCGTATCCCGACCGCGCGCTTTGCGTCAAGATCGAGGCCGACAAGCCGGGCAAGCTCAACTGCATCGTGCGGCTCAACAGTCAGCACAAGGACGCGAAGACCAGCGCCGACGGCCGGACGCTTGTCTTGCGCGGCCAAGTCGAGCCGGACGGGATTCGATTCGAGAGCCGCGCTGTTCTCTCGGCCGATGGCGGCACCATCGCTGCCGGGCAGGACACCGTGCGCGTCTCCGGGGCCAGCGCGCTGATCATCCGTCTGGTCGTCGCGACAAACTACAAGAACTACCACGATCTCTCCGCCGACCCAGCGTCGCGCTGCGTGGCACTGCTGAACAAATCCTCGGGCAAATCGTGGGAGCAGTTGCTGCCGGCGCACGTCGCCGACCATCGCGCATTGTTCGGGCGTGTCAGCCTCGACCTTGGCCGCACACCCGCCGCGAGCAAACCGACCGACGAGCGCATCAAGGAGTTTGCCGCCGGCAACGACCCGCACCTCGCGGCGCTCGCGTTCCAATACGGCCGCTACATGCTCATCGGCTCCAGCCGCGCGGGCGGCCAGCCAGCGAACCTGCAGGGCATCTGGAACGACAAGCTCCGCCCGCCGTGGGACAGCAAATACACCTGCAACATCAACACCGAGATGAACTACTGGCCCGCCGAGGTCGGCGCGCTGGGCGAGTGCCACGAGCCGCTGTTCGCCGCGCTGGCCGACCTCGCCGAAACGGGCCGCATCGTCGCGAAGGAACACTACAATGCCCGCGGCTGGGTGGTGCATCACAACTTCGACCTCTGGCGCGGCGCGGCGCCGATCAACGCCGCCAACCATGGCATCTGGATCACCGGCAGCGGCTGGATGGCGCTGCACCTTTGGGAGCACTTCCTCTTCACACAAGACCGGCAGTTCCTGGAGAAGACCGCCTTCCCTCTTATGAGAGGAGCCGCGCAGTTCTACGCCGACTTCCTCGTGGAGGACCCGCAGACCCGGTGGCTCGTCAGCGGCCCATCGAACTCTCCGGAGCAAGGCGGCTTGGTCATGGGACCGGCGATGGATCACCAGATCATCCGATCGCTTTTCGGCGCGTGCATCGAAGCTGCGAAGATTCTCGACGCGGACGCGAAGTTTGCCGCCAAGCTCAAGGAACTGCGCCCGCGCATCGCGCCGAACCAGGTCGGCCAGCATCGCCAGCTCCAGGAATGGCTCGAAGACAAGGACGACCCGAAAAACACGCACCGGCACGTCTCGCACTTGTGGGGTGTTTACCCCGGTGACGACATTACGTGGCAGGACAAGAAGTACTTCGATGCGGCGCGGCAATCGCTCATCTACCGTGGCGACGCCGCCACCGGTTGGAGCATGGGCTGGAAAGTGAACCTCTGGGCGCGCTTCCTCGACGGCGACCATGCGTTGTTGATCCTTCGCAATCTCCTCCAGCCCATCGGCACCGTGAAGGGCCAGGGCGGCATGTATCCGAACCTCTTCGATGCCCACCCGCCGTTCCAGATTGACGGTAACTTCGGCGCGAGCGCCGGCATCGCCGAAATGCTGCTGCAAAGCCATATCCGCAATCCCGACGGCACGTTCCTCATCCATATCCTGCCCGCGCTTCCCAAGGCGTGGCCGACCGGCGGCGTCAAGGGCTTGCGCGCCCGCGGCGGCTTCGAGGTGGACATCACGTGGAAGGACGGCCAACTCACCGGCGCCACCATCCGCAGCGTTAACGGCACCGTGTGCAAAGCGCGATATGGCGGAACGGTGGTTGACGTGAGCCTGAAGCCGGGACAGGCGCGTTCGCTGGATGCTGACTTTCGCTGACGCGTGCCGCGAAGGTTCGAGTTGATTCCCTCCCCACCGGAAAAGAATGTGATTTTCCACGGCTGCTTGCTTAACTTGCGCAGTGAGAAAACCAGGCATGCCCCGTTCCGCGAGCGGTGATCCGACGATGACGGCGAAGAGCCGTTCGTCGTGGGAAATCGTCCGCCGCGTTGCCGTTTACTTGCGTCCCTACAAATGGATGGCAGTGGGCACGGTGGCATGTGCGGTCCTCTCGCTGGCCTTTGCATTCGCTTTCCCCAAGCTGACGCAGTTCGTGATCGACGAGATCATCGCGAACAAGCGACAGGAAATGCTCGCACCGGTCATGCTGGCGCTGCTGGCGGCGTTCCTGCTGCGCGACGTTTTCAACAGCCTGCGCATCCGCATCAACAACACGCTGGAGCAAAACGTCATCTTCGACATGCGCAACCAGCTCTACAACCGGCTCCAGCAACTGCCGGTAAACTACTTCGACCAGCGCGCCTCAGGCGATTTGATGACCCGCGTCGTCGAGGATGTGAACAACGTCGAGCGCCTGCTGATTGACGGCACCGAGCAAGGCACCGTCTCCATCCTGAGCGTGTTCGGCGTGCTGGTGATTCTGTTCGCCATGAATCCGGCGCTCGCGGCAGTGGCGTTGATTCCACTGCCCCTGCTGGCCGGCGGCGCGCTGTGGTATACGTTCACCGCTCACGGTCGCTATCGCGCGCAACGCGAAGCCGCTAGCGCGATCAACGCCCTGCTCATGGACAACCTCCAGGGCATCCGGCAGATCAAGGCTTTCGGCCGTGAGAGCCACGAGAACAACCGCTTCGCCGCGCGTGCCGGCGATCTGCGCCGCAGCATGCTCCGCATCATGCGCGCGTGGGCGACCTACTCGCCCGCGATGAGTTTCGTCGCCGCGCTCGGCACCGGCCTCGTGCTCTGGGTAGGCGGACGTCAGGTTATCGCCGGCCAGATGACGATCGGCGAGTTGATGGGCTTCATCCTTTACCTCGCGCTCTTCTACGAACCCATCGGCCGGCTGCATGGCTTGAACCAGATGCTGCAATCCGCCCGCGCCGCTGGCGAGCGTGTCTTCGACATTCTCGACACCGCGCCGGAAGGCCGCGATCCGCGCCGCACACAGACGGTAAAGACACCCGTGCGCGGCGAGGTGGTTTTTGAGAACGTCCAGTTTCGTTACCAGGCTGGCCTGCCGGTGCTGCATGACATTTCTCTTCACGCGCACCCCGGCGAAGTCATCGCACTCGTTGGCCCCACGGGCGCAGGCAAGTCCACACTGGTCAACCTCCTGCCGGCCTTCTATGAAACCTCCGCGGGCCGCATCACCCTTGACGGCCAGGACGTCGCCGCTGCGAGCCTCGAATCGCTCCGCGCCCAGATCAGCATCGTCAGCCAGGAGCCGTTCCTCTTCAACGGCACCGTGCGCGAGAACATCCTCTATGGAAAACTCGACGCGACCGACGCGGAGTTGCAGGACGCGGCGCGCGCCGCCAACTGTCACGAGTTCATCTGCCGCCTGCCGGAGGGCTACGATTCCCGCGTCGGCGAGCGCGGCGTAAAGCTGAGCGTCGGCGAGAAGCAGCGCATCAGCATCGCCCGCGCGCTGTTGAAGAACACGCCGCTCCTCATCCTCGACGAGGCCACTGCCAGCGTGGACACCGCCACGGAGAGACTCATCCAGGAAGCCCTCGACCACCTCATGGCCCACCGCACCAGCTTCGTCATCGCCCATCGCCTCAGCACCATCCGCAGAGCCGACCAGATTCTCGTCCTCTGCCACGGCCGGATCATCGAGCGCGGCACCCATGACGAACTCATGGCTCAGGACGGCCTCTACACCCGCCTCGCCCGCATCCAAAACACCACCTTCATCGAGGAAGGTTTCGAAAAACTGGAAGTGACCTGACGCCGCGCGGCTGTCGTTGGAAGGCGCACTGAATGTGGGAGGGGCCTTAGCGCCCCGACCGGGACATTGCTAGCAGCTAAGAGAGTCGGGGCACTGAGGCCCCTCCCACATTCAGGATGCACCGCGCTGGATGCACCGCGCTTGACTGCCTCTCGCGTTGTGTTACACAGAGCATCTAATCGTAACACTATGAAACCATGCCACGAAGGCGCCTCCCGGTTCAGCGTGTCGCTGAACAAACAACTTCTCCAAAGTCTCGACGCGATGACACGCGAGAAGGGCTACACCAATCGGTCACTGGCCATCGCCGATATGATCCGAGCCCAGCTCGTCGAGCATCACCAGCAACATGGCAACCAGGAAATCGCCGGCACGATCACGCTGCTCTACGACCACCACAAGCGCCACCTTCAGGCACTGCTGACGGACATCCAGCACGATCACGAACACATCATCATTTCCACGGTCCACGTCCACCTCGACCACGACAACTGCATGGAGGTGTTGCTGGTCCGCGGCAAGGCCGCCGCCATCAAGTCCATCGCCGATCAACTCATCGCCGCCAAGGGCGTCAAGCACGGCAAACTGACCGTCACTGCCACCGGCAGGAATCTGCCAAACTGAGCCGTCGTTACGGTGCTGGAAAGCGCGCAGAACGAACGTAAGAACTTGACCACATCGGGAAAGTCATTGACGCGCCCGCGCCGACGGATTAAAGTTCGCCCGTGATGAACGCCTTGCAACTTACCGATCTGGGGCTGCTGCTACTGCAGTGGCGGTCGGTGGGTTGTGTCTCGGCGTAGTGCAGAGACATCTTCGATCAACCCATCGGCCGCAAGGCCGGTGGGTTTTTTGTTTGGTGACAAGAAGACAGGCACAGGATAAGCAAGAGCCGCAAGGCAAAGACGGAAAGGTTGGTTAAACACATGTCAAACAAGGTCTATATCTTCGACACGACGCTCCGCGACGGCGAGCAATGCCCGGGCGCGTCCATGAACATCCGCCAAAAAATGGAGATCGCCCGCCAGCTTGCGAAGCTGCGCGTGGACATCATCGAGGCGGGCTTTCCCGTCATCAGCGAAGGCGACTTTGAAAGTGTGAGCCGCATCAGCACTGAGATCGCCGGCACGTCGCCCGGTGGCAAAGGCCCCGTCATCTGCGGCCTTTCCCGTTGTGTGCCGAAGGACATCGAGGCTGCCGGCAAGGCCGTCAAGCCCGCCGGAAAATTCGGCCGCATCCACGTCTTCCTCGCCACGTCGCCCATCCACCGCGAGTTCAAATTCGGCAAGGCGCAATCGGAAATTCTCCGCCTCGCCGTCGAGGGCGTCAAACGAGCCCGCCAGCTCTGCGCCAACATCGAGTTCTCGCCGGAAGACGCCGCGCGCACCGAGTTGAACTTCCTCACCGAAGTCACCCTTGCCGTCATCGAGGCCGGGGCGACCACCGTGAACATCCCGGACACCGTCGGCTATGCCATGCCCGAGCAGTTTGGCGCTGCCATCCGGCACCTGACCCAGCGCGTCGGCGATCGCGCCATTATCAGCGTGCATTGCCACAACGACCTCGGCCTCGCCGTCGCCAACAGCCTCGCCGGCGTCGCCAATGGCGCGAGGCAGGTCGAATGCACCATCAACGGCATCGGCGAGCGGGCCGGCAACGCCAGCCTCGAAGAAGCCGTCATGGCGATCAAGACGCGCAGTGATTACTTCAAAGACGTGCGCATCGACATTGACGCGAGAGAGATCGTGAAGACCTCGAAACTCGTCAGCCGCCACACCAGCTTCATCATCCAGCGCAACAAAGCCATCGTCGGCGAGAACGCTTTCGCGCACTCCGCAGGCATCCATCAGGACGGCATTCTTAAGAAGCGCGAGACCTACGAGATCATGGACCCGCAGAAAATCGGCTGGGGCGAGACGGAACTGCCGCTCACCAAACACAGCGGCCGCAACGCGCTCACTCGCCGACTCATCCACCTCGGCTTCAAACTCGGCGACGACGAGATCAATCGCGTCTTCGTCGGTTTCAAGAAGATCGGCGACGCGAAGAAGTTCGTCTATGACGACGACCTCATTGCGCTCGTTGAGAGCGAGGCGAGTGTTGTGCGCGAGACCTACGTGCTGGAGCACCTCAGTTTCGTTGGCGGCACGGGCGGCGTGCCGATGGCCACGGTCAAGCTCCGCAAGGGCAAAGACGTGCTTCTGAAAGCCAGCACCGGCGACGGTCCCGTGGACGCCGTGCTCAGGGCGATTGACCTCATTACTGGCAAACGCGGCAAGTTGCTCGACTACCAGCTCCGCGCCACCACCAGCGGCAAGGATGCCGTCGGCGAGGTGACCTTGAAGGCCGTGTTCAGCGGCAGCGATCCGATTGTCGGCCGCGGCGCGAGCACCGACGTGGTTGAAGCCAGCGCGAAAGCGTATCTGAACGCTGTCAATCGCGCCCTGACCACCGGCAAACGCGGCAAGTCAGTGCGCGGGGTGTGAGGCGCGGCTGCGCGGGGTGAACGGGCTTCCTGGCCCGTCCCCCCAAGGCCGTTGCGGAACACGAATGTGGACATCCGTTCTACGGCAGCGGGTTCACAGCGTCCGCCGAAACCACGCGACCGTGGCTTTGATCAGCCGCGCTTCGAGCGCGACGTTGGCGTAGGTGTGATTGGCGAACGGGATGATGAGCTTCTCGACGAGGCGGCCGCGCTTCGCGCGCGCGGCAGCCTCGAATTGATCCGCCTGCGCCACCGGCACGGTCTCGTCAGCGGCACCGTGCGCGATGAAAACCGGGCACCGTGACCTTTTCAGATCCGCGGGTGGGCTCATGGCTTTGAACTGCTCGACGAACTTCGCACTGACCTTGTTGCCCATCCGGTCAGCCCAACCATGTTTCGTCAGATGCTTCAGGCTGTCAGGCGAAGCGACGACTTCCACGATGTCCGCGCCGTTGGCTACGGCGGACCAGAGTGCCAGCGAGCGCACGCGCGGCTCGCCAGCCGCAAGGTGACACGCCACCGCGCCGCCCATGGACATTCCAATCACTCCCACGCGGCCCACGTCCACGCCCGCCTGGCGCAGCAGCACGCCGAGCGCTGCGCGCGCATCCTGTCGCCAGCCGCTGACGGTGACTTGTTCGAACTCGCCGCCGCTGTCGCCGCTGCCGCGAAAATCAAACCGCAATGCGATGAAGCCGGCGCGGGCCAGGGCTCGGGCGGCCTTTACGAACAGCCGGTGCGCTTCTGTCTTCTGGCCGGTGAAGCCGTGAAGGAAAAGGACGGCTGGTTTTGGGATTCTGGATGCCGGAGTTTTGATTGCCGGCGGCTGTTCCGGCCGGTGCAACATACCGACGAGTTGGAAATCGGCGCTGTCAAAAACCAGGGGCGTTTCCATATCAAAACCTCCGAATCACCAGTTGTAAATCACAAGTCACCCATGAAAAATCGCAAAACACAGTCATCTTGAACACGACACGATTGTCCAAGCACAGCAGCGCAAGTCAACGGCAATTGCGGCGCGGACAGGCTTGCTTTCAATGGACTGTTCCGGTATGAGCGCCGCCGATTTGCCATGATTCTCAAAACCCATGCCGCTTCGACCGAACCAACGCCCGCAGTAACGCGCGCGGCGGCGATACTGCGCGCTGGCGGACTGGTGGCATTTCCGACCGAGACGGTCTACGGACTTGGCGCAGTAGCAACCGACGCGCGGGCCGTGGCGCGCATCTTCGAGGCGAAAGAACGACCGCACTTCGACCCGCTCATCGTCCATCTCGGCTCGGCAGACTGGCTGGATCGCTACGTCGCGTCGGTGCCGCCGGAGGCGAGACGGCTGATGGAACGGTTCTGGCCCGGCCCGCTGACGCTCGTGTTGCTAAAACGCGAGGACATACCCGACATCGTCACATCGGGGTTGCCAACCGTGGCGGTGCGGATGCCGGCACATCCGGTGGCGCACGCACTGATCACCGCCGTCGGCCTGCCGCTGGCCGCGCCAAGCGCAAACCGCTTTGGCCAACTCAGTCCGACCACCGCACAAGCGGTCGAAGAGGAACTCGGCAACCGGGTGGACTTGATTGTGGACGGCGGCCCAACCCAACTTGGCATCGAATCCACCATTGTTGCGCTGGGCGAAACCGGCCCGCGATTGCTGCGGCCGGGGCCGATCACGCTGGAAGAACTTTGCGAGTGTCTGGGTCGCGAGGTGATGGTTGCCAACGGCCCGGTTGCGACGCCGGAATCGCCGGGCATGTTACTCCGCCACTATGCGCCGCGCACACCGCTGCGAGTCCTCGACTTGCGCGCCATCATGCCCCTGCCCCCCGGCCGTCGCGTCGGGTTGCTGGCGTTCCGTTCCGCGCCGCCTTCTCACGGTTTTTCGGCCGTCGAAACGCTCAGTACGGCCGGCGATCTGCGCGAGGCGGCAGCGAACCTGTTTGCCGCATTGCGGCGGCTTGACGCAGCCGGCGTTGAGGAGATTGT